>Ga0182036_10000009_pt1 | contig 69831 bp, 64 predicted proteins | sample sta12Cox44000080_FD_125966 | JGI IMG/M metagenome (GOLD analysis project Ga0182036, IMG submission 125966) | Lab enrichment of tropical soil microbial communities from Luquillo Experimental Forest, Puerto Rico - statoxic.12C.oxic.44.000.080 | ecosystem: Environmental > Terrestrial > Soil >...
CAGCCAATCTGGCACCGGAACGATTTGAGTAAGCTCGAGATTGCGAACTGCCAATTGCCGCGATTTCGGTTTGTCTTTGATCGCGATCTCGTCGCCGGCCTTCACGTTGTAGGAAGCAATGTTCACATTTCGGCCATTGACCTGCACATGTCCGTGGGACACGAGCTGGCGCGCGGCGTTGCGCGTGTTCGCGAAGCCGAGCCGGTAAATCACGTTGTCAAGCCGCGTCTCGAGTAGTTGCAGCAACGTTTCGCCGGTCACGCCGCGTTTACGCAGCGCGCTTTGGAAAATGCGACGAAACTGACGCTCGAGCAGCCCGTATTGATAACGAAGCTTCTGTTTCTCGCCGAGCGCGATCGCATAATCAGATTGCTTACGGCGCGCGCCCTTTGGGCCATGCATTCCCGGCGGATAATTCTTGCGCTCAAGCGATTTCGACGGTCCAAAAATCTGCATACCGTAACGGCGGCTGATCTTTGTTTTCGGTCCAGTGTATCTGCCCATGAAGAGAGTTGAGAGTCGCGTAGTTGATAGTCGAGAGAATTAGACGCGGCGTTGTTTTGGCGGTCGGCAACCATTGTGCGGAACCGGGGTGACGTCGCGGATCAACGTAAGATCGAGACCTATCGCCTGCAGCGCGCGCACGGCTGATTCACGGCCAGCGCCCGGCCCTTTGACAAGCACCTGAACTTCCTTGAGTCCATGCCCCATTGCTTGGCGCGAGGCGTCTTGCGCAACGAGCTGCGCTGCGTAGGCCGTGCTTTTGCGCGAACCTTTGAATCCAACCTTGCCCGCGCTCGACCAACCAATCACGTTTCCGTTCAAGTCGGTGATCGTAACGATGGTATTGTTAAACGTCGCGTAAACGTGCGCGATGCCGGTGTGAATGTTCTTCGCGCCTTTGGCCTTAACGATTTTCGGCTTCTCGATTTCATCGGCATCGAGTGAAAGACTTTCGGGCGCTGCGGCAGCTGGCGCAGCCGCTTCTTCTTTGCGCGGTTTGGCAGGCGTCTTCGCCTTCGATTCCGCGGGAGCTTGTGGCATCGCCTTTTCCTCTTTGGCCTTCGCTGGTTTTTTGTGTTCGGTCATTGTTAAACTTTTCCTGCTTTAGCTTCCGGATTTCGGATCACGCCTACGGTCTTGCGCGGACCTTTTCGCGTACGCGCGTTGGTTGATGTTCGCTGACCGCGCACGGGCAACCCGCGACGATGGCGCTGCCCGCGATAGCAGTTGATCGCCTGCAATCGTTTTAGATTTCCCTGAATCTCACGGCGCAGATCACCTTCGATTTTAATTTTGTTGTTCGTGATTGCGTGGATGATCTCGTTGATCTGGTGCGGCGTAAGTTTGTTGGCGCGCAGATTCGGATCGATGTTCGTTTGGTCCAAAATCCGCCGGGCGGTCGGGAAACCGATTCCGTAAATGTAGGTCAGGGACGCTTCGATGCGTTTATCCGCTGGAATTTCAACTCCGAGTAATCGTGGCATTCGTTAAATCGTTAATTGGTTAAATAGACCTCATCCCTGGCGCTGTTTGTGCCGTGGATTTTTGCAAATCACGCGCACCACATTCTTACGCTTCACAATCTTGCAGCTTTCGCAAAGTCTTCTAACTGAGGGTCGTACTTTCATTTTAGTCGACGAAACAAAAAACGCGGAGCCATATCCGCGTTGTCACTTCTGGCGGAACGTGATCCGCCCCTTCGACAAATCGTAGGGAGATATCTCTAGCATAACTTTGTCGCCGGGCAAGATACGAATGAAGTGGAGGCGCATTTTCCCGGAAATATGAGCCAGAACCCGGTGGCCGTTCGACAGCTCGACCCGAAACATGGTATTCGGAAGCAGCTCGACGATAGTACCTTCTACTTCAATTGCGTCTTTCCGCGCCATGTCAGGATTTCGGGTCCATCTTTCGTAATCAGCACCGTATGTTCAAAATGGGCCGATCGGGTCCCGTCAGCCGTCTTTACCGTCCAGCCGTCATCCATCAGCCGAACTTCCGAGCTGCCGATGTTAATCATCGGCTCAATCGCCAACGTCATGCCCGACCTCAATTTCGGGCCGCTGCCTCGCCGGCCGTAATTCGGGATCTGCGGTTCCTCATGCAGTTTTCGCCCAACCCCGTGACCGACAAACTCGCGCACGACTGAGAAGCCGTTTCGCGCCGCCTCATCTTCAATTGCTGCACAAATATCGCCGAGGCGGACGCCTTCCGCGGCGTTATTGATCGCGAGATCCAATGCTCGTTCGGTGACGCGCAAAAGTTGGTCGGTCCGTTCATCAACAATTCCGACCGGAACAGTTTGGGCGGTGTCCCCCACCCAACCTCCTTGAATCACGCCAATGTCGAGCTTGACGATGTCGCTGTATTGAATGCGACGTTGGCTGCCGATGCCGTGCACGACCTCGTCGTTCAGTGAGATGCAAATGTTTCCGGGGAAAACGCGATGACCAAGTCGATAACCGAGAAACGCGCTTTTAACTTTCGCATCGCTCATGAAATCGGCCGCGGCCTCGTCCACTTCCTTCGTTGTGATTCCCGGCCGAATCAGTTCCGTCACGCGATCGAGAATGTCGCTCGCCGTGCGACACGATTGCCGCATCTTCTCAATTTCCTTTGCGCTTTTGATCGGAATCATGCCGCCACCTTCTCTTCAACCAGTTGCGATATATCACCAAACACCATTTCCCGGTCGCGGTTGCCATCGATTTTCCGCAAGATCAACATCTCGCCGTAAAAGTCTGCCAATGGCTGCGTCTTGGTGTTGTATTCCCGCAAGCGCTGTTGAAGAACGCTCATGTCGTCATCGCTTCGGCGCTCGAGCCGGCCTTCGCAGTACGGGCAGATTGGCCGGTTGGAGAATTCTGCATTGTTAACATTCGTCGTAAAGCCGCAGGTGCGGCATTGCAGTCGTCCAGAAATTCGCGAGCGCACAGTCTCTTCTGAAACCTCAAGCCAAATCACAGCGTCGAGGGATGTGTGCAAACTGCCCAATATGGATCCTAAACTTTTAGCCTGCGGCAACGTTCTCGGAAATCCATCGAATACAAAACCGTAACCACCGTGCAAGTGCAGCCAATCTTCTATCAGCTTTACGATGGTTTTGTCCGGAACTAAATCACCGCGCTGCAGCATTCCAGCTGTCTCCAAACCAAGCGGCGTGCCCAGGTCTCTTTCGCGTCGCAAAATCGCACCAGGAGACGTCACTGGGATTCCAAATTGACGGGTGATCAGTTCCGCCTGCGTTCCTTTGCCGGAACCGGGAGCGCCGAGTAAAACGAGTCGTCGCTTCACTTCGATGCCAAAAACGCCGCGACGCCGCCGATTACGATGATGGCGATGCCAACATAGAGCCACATGAGCGTGCGCTGCGCGGCCGCTTCCCCGCGCACATAAGCGGAGCGACCGGTAAATCCGCCGCGCACGCGACCTTTGCGCAGAAACCCGTCGTAATGCCGCTGAATCAAATGCGTTTCAACTTGCCGCATCGTGTCCAGCATCACACCAACAATAATCAGTAAACTCGTACCGCCGAAAAATTGCGCGGTCACTTGCGGAACATGAAGGCCCTGGCTCAACAAACTCGGTAGCACTGCGATCAGTGTTAGAAAAATTGCGCCCGCGAACGTAAGGCGCGTCATGGTGTAATCCAGAAACTCGGCCGTTGGCTTTCCCGGACGCACGCCCGGAATGTAACCGCCGTACTTTTTCAAATCGTCTGCGATTTGCGACGGCTGAAACTGTGTCGCGACCCAGAAATAACTAAAAAAGAAAATCATCGCCGCGAGAACCACGTAATGCAGCCAACCGGTCGAAAGCATTTCGGAAATCTGGCGCGCAGTCGGACTATTCGGGAACGCCCAGCTCACAATTTGATTCGGGAACAACAACAGCGCCCACGCAAAAATAATCGGCATCACGCCGGGGTAATTCACTTTCAGCGGCATGTACTGCGTGTTACCACCGTACTGTTTGCGGCCGACAACACGCTTCGCGTATTGGACGGTGATCTTGCGTACCGCTTGCGTGATCGCGATGACGCTCGCGATCACAATTAACAAAAACGCGACCATCAACACGAGAATGGCGGGATTGACCTGACTCGTGCCGGTTTCCGCCGACGGCACGAAAGTTTTCCACGCCTGCGCCAAGGCGGCCGGCAAACGCGCAACAATGCCGATCGTGATGATCAAGGAAATACCGTTCCCGATTCCACGCTCAGTGATTTGATCGCCGAGCCACATTAGCAGCAACGTTCCCGTCGTGAGTGAGATCACAGTCACGGCGCGAAACACCCATCCGGGATCATCGACCAGCGGAATTCCCAATCGCTGAATCGTCTCCGAAATTCCGGGCAACGCGACGCGATATGCTTCCGGATGCTGGAACGAAATCGCGAGCAAGTACCCTTGGAAAATGCAAAGACCGACGGTCATGAACCGCGTGTACTGCATGATTTTTTGCCGGCCGCCGTCTTCACGCGCGAGTCTCCCGAGTTGCGGAATCACCGCCGACAGCAGTTGCATCATAATCGACGCGCTGATGTACGGCATGATGCCAAGCGAAAAGATTGCGCAGTTCTCCAACGCGCCGCCGCTGAACAAATTCAACAACGCCGCGAGCTGGCCGCCAGACTTTTCAGTGAGCGCGCTGCGAAACCATTCCTGCAAAACGGCCTGATTAACTCCAGGCGTGGTGATCGCCGCGCCGAGTCGCACAACGACGACAACTGCGAGCGTGAAAAGAATTCGGCGACGCAGCTCCGGAATCTTGAGGGTGTTAACAAAGGCCGAGACCATTTCCGAAAACTACCGTGTCTTTTTCTTCGCGTTCGGCCGCGATTTGGTTGTCGATCTCTTCTTCGACGTCTCTTCCTTCGCCCCTTGATCGACATCTGTCGCGATCGCCGCCGGCTCTTTTGCGGTTCGATCGTCCCGCCGTGGCGGGATGATTGTTCCGCCGGCTTTCTCGATCTTCGCCTTGGCCGATTCGCTTACTTTATCGGCTTCGATCTTCAGTGGGTGCTTCAATTCGCCGTCACCCAGAATCTTGATTCCAGCGATATCTCCACGCACGAGTTTCGATTCGCGCAGCAATTGTTCGTTTACAATCGTGCCCGCCTTGAATTCATTCAAATCGCTGAGATTCACGATTGCGTAGTTTGCGCGAAACGCGGCGTTGTTGAAACCGCGCTTCGGCAAACGTCGAATCAGCGGCATTTGTCCACCTTCGAATCCGAGACGAATGCTGCCGCCCGAGCGGGCTTTCTGACCTTTGTGTCCTTTTCCGCTGGTCTTCCCGTGACCGGAACTTTCGCCACAACCGAGTCGCTTAACGCGATGACGCGCGCCTGGACGCAGTCGCAAATTATGTAACCGCATCATAATTGTGTTGTGGCTGCCTTTCCGTCGCCGCCTTTGATTCCGCGCATTTTGAAAATCTCATCTTTGCGCCGCAACGACTTCAATGCCGCAATCGTGGCCTTGACCACGTTCGCGTGATTGCTCGAGCCGAGCGATTTCGCAAGTACGTCGCGAATTCCCGCCGCTTCGACGACCGCGCGCACGCCGCCGCCAGCGATCACGCCCGTTCCCGGCGATGCTGGTCGCAACAAAACGCGGCCGCCGCCAAATTCGCCGATCGTCTCATGCGGAATCGTATTTTCGTAGAGCGAGACTCTCTCCATCGATTTCTTCGCCGCCTCAGATGCTTTTCGAATCGCTTCCGAAACTTCGTTCGCCTTTCCAAATCCAACGCCCACCGAGCCGTCGTGATCGCCTGCGACAATCAACGCGCTGAAACTGAATCGGCGTCCGCCTTTCACGACTTTCGCGCAGCGATTGATGAACACGACCTTTTCGGTCGTATCGCCTTTCTGCGCCGGCGCTTTGTCAGTGCTTCGTGAATCCGGTCGTCTGCCTTTGCCTGCTGGTGCTACCATAAAATTAAAACTTTAATCCTCCTTCGCGCGCCGCGTCCGCGAGCGCTTTGACCTTGCCCTGATATTGAAACCCACCGCGGTCGAACACAACGTTTTCGATTTTCTTCCCGCGCGCGCGTTCAGCCAATGTCTTTCCAACAACTTCTGCGGTGGCGCGATTTGCGCCCGGCTTGTTTTTCCCAAGCACAGCTTTCTCGATCGTCGACGCCGCGATCAACGTTTTGCCCGCGTCATCGTCGATGACCTGCGCGTAAACGTGTTTGCCGGAAAAATAGATCGACAGTCGCGGACGCGCGGCCGTTCCCGAAACCTTTTTTCGGATCCGCCGATGCAATCGCTGCCGAGCTGCTTTTCGATTGAACGCCATAAAATTACTGGACTGTCTTGCCTTCCTTGCGGCGAATTTGCTCGCTGGCATAACGAACGCCTTTGCCCTTGTACGGTTCCGGCGGGTAGTAACGACGAATGTCCGCAGCGACCTGGCCTACAACTTTTTTGTCCGCGCCTTCGATTATAATCTTCGTCTGATCTGTTACAGTGATCTTGATGTCCCTTGGAATCGTAAACGTGATTGGGTGCGAGAAACCGAGGCTCAGATTCAGTTTCTGACCCTGCACGGCAGCTTTGAAACCCACACCTTCGATCTCAAGATTTTTCGTAAAACCTTCACTGACGCCAACGACCATATTATGCACAAGAGCGCGCGAAAGACCGTGCAACGCCTTCACGCCGCGCGTTTCCGCGTCGCGCGCCAGCGATACGTGATTGTCCTTCACACTGCCTCTAATCTGGCGCGGCAACTTCCATCTCAATTTGCCTTTCGGCCCTTCGACCGAAACGGCGCCGTCATTATCGATGTTGACTTTGACTTTGGCCGGAATGTCGACCGGTTTATTCCCAATTCGCGACATAAAAATCACCAAACATAGGCGAGCAGTTCGCCGCCCACTTTTTGTTTCTTCGCCTCGCGCCCCGACATAACACCGCGCGACGTCGATAAAATGACGGTCCCCATTCCGCCGAGGACCCGCGGTATTTCGTCGGCGCCAACGTAACGCCGCAGACCGGGACGACTCACGCGCTTCAATCCGCTAATCGCACATGTGTGATCAACCAGCTTGTTCGTAATCTTAATCTGCGGATGCGCCGTTTTCGTGTCTACCTCGTAATCGGTGATGTAGCCTTCGTTCTTTAGAATGCGAACGATCTCAGCTTTCAGCTTCGAGTACGGTACGTAGACCTCCATTTTCTGCGCGCGCGCGCCGTTGCGCATGCGAGCAAGCAAATCTGCGATTGGATCTGTAACGGTACTCATGAATTAAGCGGCCCGCTCTTGCCCAGTTGGTCCGCCGTTGGACGGAGTCTTCGTAGTGAGCTTTTTCGCGCGATCGGCGAATGGCATTCCCATTTCGCTCAACAGCGACCGGGCCTCTTCGTCCGTTCGCGCAGTAGTCACAATAGTAACATCAAAACCGATGTTGCGCTTGATTTTATCCAGTTCGACCTCCGGGAAAATCGTCTGATCGGCCACGCCGAGTGTGTAATTGCCGTGGCCGTCAAAACAGCGTGCTGAAACACCGCGAAAGTCGCGGATACGCGGCAAAGCCGCCTTGATCAAACGTTCGAGAAATTCATACATCCGATCGCCGCGCAACGTCACTTTCGCGCCGATCACTTGATTCTTGCGCAGTTTGAAATTCGCGATGCTTTTCTTGGAACGCGTCTCGGCCGGTTGCTGGCCGGTAATCAGCGCCAACTCTGCCTTCGCTTCGTCGAGCGCCTGCTTCACATCCGGTTGCGATCCGACGGAAGAGTTAATCACCACTTTCTCGACTCGCGGAATCTGGTGAACGTTTTTGTACTTGTGCTGTTGGCGCAAGGCGGGTACCACGCGCTCTTTGTAATAACGGTAAAATTCGTTTTCCATTACGCCGCCTTTTTCTCAAGTTCCTTCTTCGATTTTGCCTTGGTCTTTTTCTCTGCCTTCTTGTCGATCAACTTCACATTCGAGATATGAATCGGGCCTTCGCGCTCGGCGATTTTGCCCTGCGGATTGTCCTGCGACTTGCGCAGATGCTTCTTAATAATGCGCACACCTTCAATCAGCACCCGTTGCTTGCTCGGGATCACCTCGAGGATTTTGCCTGAGGAACCTTTGAAGTTCCCGGAAATCACTTCGACCTCGTCACCTTTTTTGACGTGAAATTTTGTTCGGCTCATAAAACCTCCGGCGCTAACGAAACGATCTTCATGAAATTGCGCTCGCGCAGTTCGCGGGCGACCGGACCAAAAATGCGCGTCCCGCGCGGATTCAAGTCTTTGTCGATGATGACGATCGCGTTATTGTCGAAGCGCAGGAACGAACCATCATCGCGGCGAATCGGCTGCCGCGTGCGGACGATAACCGCGCGAACAACTTCGCCTTTCTTCACCGTACCCGTCGCACTCGCCTCTTTGACGTTGGCGGTGATCACATCTCCGATCCCAGCGTAAAGCGTGGCCTTGCCGATCACGCCGATCATCGTCGCCATCCGCGCGCCGGTGTTGTCCGCTACTTCGAGTCTGGATCTAATTTGTACCATTAAGAAACCTTACTCTTGCGCTTCGTCCTCTCCCTACTTCCGCAAAACCTCCACCAATCGCCAGCGTTTCAATTTACTGAGCGGGCGCGTTTCCATGATCCGCACCGTGTCGCCGGTCTTTGCTTTGTTCTCCTCGTCGTGCGCATAAAAGCGTCGGATCTGTTTCACGATCTTGCCGAACTTCGGATGCGGTACGCCCGTAGTTGTTTGCACGACGATCGTTTTGTTCATCCGATCGGAAATGACTTCGCCGACGCGCGTCTTGCGCGTCGCACGCGTGTATTTCACCGGAAGCGGCGGAGGTTGTGCTGTTCGTTGCGAAACTTGCTCGGCCATAAATTATTTCTTCTTCTTCGCTCTCGATTCGTCAGCCGGAATAGGCTGCGGCTGCTTCGCGCGCTGTGAAAGAATCGTTTCGATTCGAGCGACATCGCGGCGGATCAAACGCAAACGGCTCGGTTGCTCAAGCTGACCACTTTGCTGCTGCAAACGCAGATGCAATCGCTCCTGACGAAGATCGCGTCGCTTAGTCAGCAACTCGTCCGTGCTCATCTCAACGATTTCTTTAATTTTCACGTTCGTTAGGCTGCGGCCACGTGGTGGCGGCTGATAAATTTTGTGCGCACCGGCAATTTGTCGGCGGCCAGTCGCAGCGACTCGCGCGCAAGCGATTCCGTTAAGCCATCCAGCTCAAACAAAATGTTTCCCGGCCTCACCGTCGCGACCCAAAACTCAGGCTGTCCTTTTCCTTTACCCATTCGCGTTTCCGGCGGACGCGCCGTCACGGATTTGTCCGGGAAAATCCGGATCCAGAGTTTGCCTTTGCGTTTCATGTTGCGAGTCAACGCAACGCGCGCGGCTTCGATCTGCGTGTTAGTGATCCACGCGCGTTCGAGCGTTTGCAGGCCGAACTCGCCGAAGTTGATTCGGAGATTGCGCGAAGCAGTCCCCTTGCGACTTCCCCGTTGGAACTTGCGATACTTCACTCTTTTGGGCATCAAGGGCATAAAAATCTCCTACGCTTCGACTGGTTCGGTGCCGATCGGAGGGGGCGCGGCTGAGACGGGCGCCTCACTCGGCGCTTCTTCCTTCTTACAAATCCAGCATTTCACGCCGATCTTTCCATAAACCGTGTTCGCTTCCGCAAATCCGTAATCGATTGCCGTGCGCAACGTGTGCAGCGGCACTTTCCCTTCCCGATACCATTCCGAGCGCGAAATTTCGGCGCCATTCAATCGGCCCGAGCAGCGCAAACGAATTCCTTCCGCACCAAAATCCATCGCCATCTGCACTGCTTTCTTCATCGCCCGGCGGTAGGCGATTCGGCGTTCGATCTGCAACGCCACGTTCTCAGCGACCAATTGTGCGTCGAGCTCAGGCGTCTTGATCTCCTGGATGTCGATCTTGATTTGTTTGCCCCGCGCCATCTTGGAAATTTCTTCGGTCATCTTTTCAATTTCAGCGCCTTTGCGTCCGATCACGATTCCGGGACGTGCCGTATGAATCGTGACGCGAATCGAATTCCACGCGCGTTCGATCACGATTTTCGACACCGCTGCGAACTGCAGTTTCTTCTTTACATAGTCGCGGATCTCAAGATCATTGTGCAAGAATTCCGGCAGTTCCTGCGGAGAGGCGTACCAGCGCGAACGCCAGTCGCGATTCACGCCGAGTCTGAATCCAATCGGATTAACTTTTTGTCCCATAAAATTTATTTCTTCGCTGCTGATTTCGCAGTTTTCTTCGTCGTCTTCGGTTTTTTCTCAGTCGTGACGCCTTTTTCTTCGGCTTTGTCTGCGGCCGCTCGCTTCTTTTCCAGCTTTTCGTCCGTCAAAATAATCCGAATGTGACTCGTCCGTTTCAAGATTCGCGCGCCACTGCCGCGCGCGCGCGTCATCATTCGCTTGAAAGTCGGACCTTCACCGACGACCGCTTCCTTCACCACCAGAACATCAGCCTTCAAGTTCGCGTTGTTCTCCGCGTTCGCGATCGCGCTCTTCAATGTCTGAGTGATTAGGAGCGCAGCCTTCTTCGGCGTGAAAGTGAGAATATCCAGCGCCGCCGAAACTGGTAGACCCTGGATCTCTCGCATTACTTCGCGCGCCTTGAACGGCGAAATCCGCGCGTACCTGTGTATCGATCTAACTTCCATTTATTTAAAACTCACTTTTGAGACATCGACTTGGAGCCGATCCCCCACCTTAATTTTTTCCTTTCGCGAATTCTCAATCACCGCGCCGCAAATTCGTTGACGCACGTCCACCACGCCGTCGCGATCTTTTCATCGCCGCGCATCGCGCGGAGCGGCATTCCAATCTTCACCCCGTGCTGCTCGCCAATGTTCGCGAACACAAACGGCCATTCCTCTTTCACCCTGAGCACACTAGGGTCCATCACACTCGATTCAGTCAAAGAACTATTTTCCTGCGCCTGCGCGACCGAAGCCGCGACAAGGCACCAAAAACCGCAGCGAGTTGATAGCTGATTGTTGATAGTTTCACCGTCGCAACGCGCGCTGGCTCATTTTTCTCAACTCTCAACTAAAACTACTTCGTTACCTTCGCCGTGTGCGAACCGTGCTTCTTAAAGATTCGCGTGGGCGAAAACTCGCCGAGTTTATGTCCGACCATGTTCTCGGTGATGAAAACGGAATGAAAAGTCTTCCCGTTGTGCACCAAAAACGTGTGGCCGACAAAATCCGGCGTCACCATCGAGCGCCGCGACCAGGTCTTGATCGCCTTTTTCGAGCCCGAGGCGCTCATCTTGTCGATCTTCTCGAGAAGATGCGCTTCGACGAAGGGTCCTTTCTTTAGTGATCTTCCCATAAAAAAAATCAAATTTTCTTCTTTGCTTTACACCGCTCCAAAATGAACCGGTCACTCGGTTTGCGCTTCGCCCGCGTCTTGAATCCTTTGGCCAGTTGTCCCCACGGACTGACCGGATGGTGACGGCCGCCGCCGCCTTTTGATTTACCCTGACCGCCGCCCATCGGGTGGTCGATCGGGTTCATCACCATTCCGCGAACATGCGGCCGACGTCCCTGCCAACGTGTGCGACCCGCCTTTCCGCTGGAAACATTCATGTGATCGACGTTGCCAACCTGGCCGACCGTCGCGAAACAGTTCTCGTGAATCCGGCGCACTTCACCAGACGGCATCTTCACCAGCGCGTAACCGCCTTCGAGGTTATTGAGAATCGCTTGCTGGCCTGCGCTGCGCGCGACTTGTCCGCCGCGGCCCGGACTCAATTCAATGTTGTGAACGTTCGTGCCGAGCGGAATCGCGCGCAGCGGCAACGAATTCCCGAGATCAGGCGCAACATCGTTGCCGGCGACAACCTTGGCTCCGACTTGAAGCCCATTCGGAGCGAGGATGTAGCTCATTACGCCATCGGTGTACTTAATAAGAGCGATGCGCGCCGAGCGATTCGGGTCGTATTCAATGCCGACCACTTCCGCGGCCACACCGTGTTTACGGCGTTTGAAATCGACCTTGCGATAATGCTGCTTGTGACCGCCGCCGATGTGACGTGAGGTCAGCCGACCATAATTGTTGCGACCGCCGGTTTTTTTCTTCGGTTCCAACAAACTCTTGACCGGAGTCCCCTTCGAAACTTCGTCAAAGGCCGGGGTTTGTTTGAAACGCTGGACCGGCGTAAGCGGACGATAATTCTTGAGCGCCATAAAATTAAACGAGTTCGATCTTCTCGCCTTCCGCGAGCGTCACGATCGCCTTCTTCCAATGTGCGCGCCGTCCGAGCGGTCCCCGGACGCGCTTTTGCTTGCCGGCGTAGTTGCACGTGTTCACTTCGACCACCTTCTTTTGAAACAAACGCTGAACTGCATCCTTGATTTGCGCCTTGTTTGCGCGGGGACTGACGCGAAAAACGTACTTGTTCTGCTTTTCGCTCATCAGCGTCGACTTTTCGGTCAACGAGGCCGTCTCGATAATTTCGTGCGGCTCGCTCATTTGATCCTTTCTGCCAGTTTCTCGAGCGCTTTTGAGGTCACCAGAATTTTCTGGAACGCAAGCAACTGCTCGGTGTTCACGTCTGCCGCGGTCGCCAGTTTCACCGGCTTCACGTTACGGGCCGATTTATAAGTTTTGTCGTCGAACGAATCGGAAACGATTAGCACTTTCTCAGCGTCGGTTTGTTTCCGGACAAGATCGACAAACGCTTTCGTTTTGATTTCAGAGACGGCGAAGTTGTCAATCGTCAGAACGTCACCGGCCTTGATGCGTTCGCTCAACGCCTTTTGCAGCGCGAGACGGCGCACTGACTTGGAAACTTTCTTGGAATAATCGCGCGGCTTTGGTCCAAACACCACGCCGCCGCCACGCCAGATTGGTGACGAAACATAACCGGCTCGCGCGCGACCAGTTCCTTTTTGCCGCCACGGTTTGGCGCCGGACATATCGACTTCGGCTTTCGTTTTCGTGTTCGCCGAACCGGAACGTCGTGCCGCGCGCATCGCAACGACAACGTCGTGAACGGCTTGCGAACCGCGACCATTTTCGATGATGTCGATCTCGGCCTCCTTGGCCGCGGCTTTTGTTAAGACTTTCGCGCTCATTTCTTGTCGGACTGATCAACTGTCTTCTTCGGCTTCTTCGTGGCCGCCGCGGCGTCTGCCTTCGCGTGCTGGTGATGCAGCGCGATTCGAGCCGCCGGATTCTTGATGGCCGGCCTAACGACAACGTAGCTGCCGTTCGAACCCGGCACCGCGCCGCTCACTAAAATCACTTTCTCGGCCTCGCGAACCTGCATGATTTGCAGGTTCTGCACGGTCACGCGTGCATCACCGAGATGGCCAGCCATGCCCATGTTTTTCCAAATGCGACCCGGTGTTGAACGATTTCCGATCGCGCCATTGCGCCGATGCGTCTTCGAACCATGCGTCGAGCCTTGTCCGGCGAAATTGTGTTTCTTCATCACACCTTGGAAGCCTTTGCCCTTGGAGCGGCCGATCACATCGACGAAGTCGCCTGCCTGAAACTGCGTGACGCTCAAATTCACTTCGCCTTCCGGCGGATCGGTCTTCAGGCGGAATTCGCGAACGAATCGCCGCGGCTCGACGCCCGCTTTTTTAAAATTGCCGAGCGCCGCTTTGCTGACGCGCGATTCCTTTTGCGCAGCAAAACCGACTTGCACGGCCGAGTAGCTGTCGTTCTCATTCGTTAGGCGACGCAAAAGAACGTTATCGCCCGCCGCGATCACGGTCACAGGATGCAGCCGACCGTTGACGTCGTAGACGCTGGTCATGCCAATTTTTTGTCCTAGTAAACCGATGCTCATGTGGGCGACGTGGGAAATTTCTCAAGCGGCTAAATCTTAATCGTAATATCAACGCCCGCGGGCAGGTTCAGTTTCTTCAATTCATCCACCGTCTTCGCGGTCGGTTCGATAATGTCGAGTAACCGCTTGTGCGTGCGGATCTCAAACTGATCCATCGATTTTTTATCGACGTGCGGGGAACGATTGACCGTAAACCTCTCGATCAACGTCGGCAGCGGAATCGGTCCGGCCACGCGCGCGCCAGTACGCTTCGCTGTCTCAACGATCTCGACCGCGGATTGATCGAGCATTCGATGATCGAACGCCTTCAACCGAATGCGAATGCGTTGGCCGTCCGTCATTTCGTCTCCTTCTGATCAAGAATCGCCGCGACCAAATTCTGCGGCACCGGCGCAAAATGTGACGGCTCCATCGAGTAGCTCGACCGGCCCTTCGACAACGAGCGAATCGCGGTCGCGTAACCGAACAATTCCGCCAGTGGAACCTCGGCATTAATGATCGCCAAATTGCCGCGCGACTCGATGCTCTTAATCGCGCCACGGCGACGGCTCAGGTCGCCGCAAATGTCCCCCTGAAATTCTTCCGGCGTAATGTTTTCCACCTTCATAATCGGCTCGAGCAGGATCGGTTTGCCCTGCTTGAAACCGTCCTTCATTGCAAAGATCGCTGCCATTTTGAACGCGAGCTCGCTCGAATCGACTTCGTGGAAACTTCCGAACACGATGTCGCATTCAACATCGACCACGGGATAGCCACCGAGCACGCCGTCGAGCACCGCTTCTTCAACACCTTTCTTGACCGCCGGGATGTACTCGCGGGGAATGATTCCGCCGACGATTTTGTTCTCGACGATCAGGCCCTTGCCGCGTTCGGCTGGGCGCAAATCGACTTCAACGTGGCCGTACTGGCCGCGACCACCGGATTGCTTGATCAACTTGCCCACGCCGTGCGCGTTGCCCGTGATCGTCTCGCGATACGCGATCTGCGGTTTGCCCGCGTTCGCGTCTACTTTGAATTCACGGAACATGCGGTCGCGAATGATTTCCAAATGGAGCTCGCCCATGCCGGCGATGATCGTCTGGCCGGTGTCTTCATGGGTGTAAACGCGGAACGTCGGATCTTCCTCGGCCAGTCGCTGCAACGCAGTCGCCATTTTTTCCTGGTCCAACTTCGTCTTCGGCTCAATCGCCATTGAAATAACTGGATCGGGAAACGACGGCGGCTCGAGGAGAATCGGATGCTCTTCGTCGCAGAGCGTGTCACCGGTAGTGATGTTTTTAATTCCGACGATCGCCGCGATATCACCCGAGTAACAGGTCTCGATGTCTTCGCGTTTGTCGGCCTGAATTTGAATCAATCGAGAAATGCGCTCGCGCTTGTTGGTGCGCGGGTTGTAGACCGTGTCGCCCTTGCTCAGCGTGCCTGAGTAAACGCGGAAGAAAACCAGTTTTCCAACGAACGGATCGCTCCATAACTTGAACGCAAGCGAGCAGAACGGCGCGTTGTCATCCGTCGGCGCTTTCATCGGCTCACGCGCATCGGGGTTTTGACCCTTGGCCGGCGGAATATCGAGCGGGCTCGGCAAGTAATCGACGACGGCATCGATCAAATATTGAATGCCAATGTTCTTTAGCGCCGAGCCGCCGATCACCGGCACAAATTTGTTTGCGATCGTCTGGCGACGGATTGCCTTCTTCAACAGCCTCGGTGCGACCGGCTTTTCTTCGAGAACAACTTCGGCAACTTCGTCGTCGATGTTTGAAACCTGTTCGACGAGATCGTTGTGCGCTTTCTCTACCGTATCGACATATTCCTTCGGCACTTCTGTGACTTCATATGTCGATCCAAGCTGATCGTTCTCCGAATAGATGATCGCCTTCTTATTAATGGCATCAAGCTGTCCGCGTAGTTGATCTTCCTTCCCGAGCGGCAACAAAATGGGCCAGGCGTTCGCGCCGAGTTTTTTGTGAATGCTGTCGACCGACAGTGCGAAATCGGCGCCGACCCGATCCATCTTGTTAATGAAGGCCAATCGCGGGACGTTGTATTTCGTCGCCTGGCGCCAAACCGTTTCCGATTGAGGCTGCACACCGGCGACGCCGTCGAAAACTGCGATCGCGCCGTCAAGCACCCGCAGCGAACGCTCCACTTCAGCCGTGAAATCGACGTGACCCGGCGTGTCGATGATGTTGATCCGCTGCTTGACGCCTTCGAAAATCTTGTGAACGCCTTCTTCTTCTTTCTGCGCCCACGAGCATGTCGTTGCCGCCGAAGTGATCGTGATTCCGCGTTCGCGCTCCTGCTCCATCCAGTCGGTGACGGTAGTGCCTTCATGCACTTCACCCATCTTGTGGATGTAGCCGGTGTAAAACAGCACCCGTTCCGTGATCGTCGTTTTGCCCGCGTCAATGTGCGCAGCGATGCCGATGTTCCGAGTCCGTTCGAGCGGGAACTTGCGAGTTGGCGAATTCGGATTTTTCGCGCCGGATTTTTTCTCGAGAGTCGCCGTCGCCATAAACTTACCAGCGGAAATGCGCAAACGCGCGGTTCGCCTGCGCCATTTTGTGAGTGTCTTCGCGTTTCTTGATCGCGTTTCCCTGACCGGCGGCCGCGTCCTTGATTTCCTGCGCAAGCGCTTCCGCCATCGACACGCCTTTGCGCGTGTCGGCGTATTGAACGATCCAACGCGTCGCCAAAGAAATCTGGCGGGCCGGAGCGACCTCCATCGGCACCTGATAAGTCGCACCACCGACGCGACGCGATTTCACCTCCAAGCGCGGACGAACATTCTCGATCGCCTTGTTTACGACTTCGAGCGGATCGACGGAGTCGGAGCCTTCGCGCGATTTATCGATCGCCGTGTAGACAATGCGCTCGGCGAGCGATTTCTTGCCGCGCTTCATCACCGTGGTAACGAGGCGAGCAACTGTCGGACTTCCATAACGGGAATCGACGCGCTCTTCCTTTTTGTAAACTCTCTTCCGTCGCGACATTGTCGATCTTCTGTTTCAAAATTTACTTTTTCTCTTCCTTGGCCGCTGCCGGCGCTGCTTTCGCCGCGCCGCCTCCGCCAGTCGCGCCACCTTTCGGGCGCTTCGCTCCATATTTGGAGCGACCACGCCGACGTCCATCGACGCCCAGCGCGTCAAGCGTGCCCCGCACAATGTGATAGCGCACGCCCGGCAAGTCCTTTACTCGTCCCCCGCGCACGAGCACGATCGAGTGCTCCTGCAGGTTGTGCCCCTCGCCCGGAATGTAGGCAATCACTTCCTGGCCATTCGTCAACCGCACTTTTGCCACTTTCCGCAGGGCAGAATTCGGCTTCTTCGGAGTGCGCGTCATCACCTGCACGCACACGCCGCGACGCTGGGGACAATTGGTCAGCGCCGGTGACTTCGATTTCACCGACACCCTCCGCCGTCCCTTCCGAATCAACTGGTTAATCGTGGGCATTTTTAAATACAAAAGCGCCGCCAAAAACCTCGAGTTCCGGGCGACAAAAAACCCGCTCAAACGCGTTAACACACTGTCACGCGCCTGACGCGGTGAGCCGCCACTATAGAGAAGAAAATCGCATTCCGCAAAGAACAATTTGCGAAAACGCGGCTAAATCCGCATTTAGTGATTTGCCAAAAAACCGGCCGTCAAATCGCAGCCCAACCCAGCCCTCCTTCGGAATCAGGTTTTTCAGCTTCTTGCAAGCGTCGCGACGCGACGAGTGGAATGTCCCACCATCCTTCCTCTAAGAGGCTTGATTCTGACCTTGGTTGATTTCTTCAGGCGCTGGGCCTGCGGCACTAGTGTAGCAGCAAACCCAGTAGGGTGATTTTTCTCGTTGCCAAAGTGATGCCATGACGAGCGAGAACATGCGACAATGTCAATAATGTTCTCACTTGTCGATTTTACCTTGGAAAATGGATAGATCCCACGGAGCGGAATCTATACTTCGGATCGCTTCCCTCATCGTTTGGACGAATCGTTTCCCCGGCTTGCGAGCCCGCCGCTTCCTTGTCCCGCGAAAATAACGGAGCGCTCGGCAAAAACAGCTAGGCCGCGATCAAAACCGCAAACGATTGAAACGGCTTCAGTAACGTGACGCGACTCGTGGGCACACGTTTCAAATGAACCCGACTTCGACATTGCTTTGCAAGTCGATAACGACTTCGGTTGCGGAAAACGGAGACGGCCGCACAGTGGCGCGTGTTTGAACTCCTTTCCAAAGATCGCGACTCCGGGGCGCGCCACGGACGATTAACGACGGCGTACGGAGCCATTGAAACGCCGGCGTTCATGCCGGTTGGAACGCAAGGGAGCGTGAAAGCCGTCAGTCCGCACGAATTGCACGAGCTGAATGTGTCGATCGTTCTTGGCAATACGTATCACTTGTTCGTCCGGCCAGGGATTGAAGTGATTAAACACCTCGGAGGTCTGCACAAATTCATGAATTGGGACCGGCCGATCCTGACTGACAGCGGCGGCTATCAGATTTTCTCGCTTGCTAAATTGCGAAAGATCACCGAAGCCGGCGTGCATTTTCAAAATCATGTGGACGGGAGCACGGCATTCATATCGCCGGAGAGCGCGATGGAAATCCAAGCCACGTTGGGAAGCGATATCGCGATGGTGCTTGATGAATGTCTGCCGTGGCCGTGCGAATACGATCACGCCGCAAAGAGCGCAGAGACGACTACGCGTTGGGCGAAAAGATGCAGAGAATGGCTGAACGAAAACGCGTTCCGCTCAGGATTTGTTGCTGAGTCTGAGAAACCCGCTGCCACTACAGAACCAGCGCACGTGCGCCAGCTTGTTTTCGGTATAGTCCAAGGCGCGACGTTTGAAAAGCTGCGTAGGCAAAGCGCGCAGGCAGTTGTCGATCTTGATTTCGATGGATACGCAATCGGCGGGGTCAGCGTTGGCGAACCGGAGGAAGAAATGTTTCGCGCGGTCGAATCGAGCGAACCGACATTGCCTGCGGACAAACCGCGTTACGCCATGGGACTGGGAACTCCGCCGCAATTGTTGGAGCTGATCGCGCGCGGCCTGGACATGTTCGATTGTGTTTTGCCAACGCGACTCGCGCGTAACGGAACTGCATTCACATCCACCGGGACGATCAATTTGAAAAATGCCGAGTTCGCTAAAGACAAAAAGCCAATTGAGCAAGATTGCGACTGTACGAGTTGCCGCGACTTCAGTCGCGGCTACATCCGCCATTTAATTAAAGCGGAAGAAATTCTGGGGTTGCGTTTGATTACACTGCACAATCTCCATTTCTATCTCGACCTAATGTGCGAGGCGCGGTCGAAAATCAACAACGGAACGTTCGACGAGTTCCGGAGCGAGTTCATTTCCAACTACAAAACGCGAGATTTTGATTCCGAGACGTTGTAGCGGCGTTTTTGGCAAACGCCTTATTAAATAAACAGGCTGAACAGGCAGCCTACACAAGCGCCTCTAATTATAAAGAGGCGTTGCAGCCGAACCGTTCGGGTCTAAGCTCCGGCTCGCTCAAGTTTTCGCATGATGTCCCAATTTCTAGTTCAAGCGCTGTCTGGCGCGCCGACTCCTCCCGGTCCGGGCAGTGCTGGCGGTATTCTCAATCTCCTGCCGTTCTGGTTCTTCATCATCGTTATTATGTATTTCGTTCTGGTCCGGCCGCAGAAGAAACGGCAGCAGGAACAGCAACGCCTGGCCTTGAGCCTGAAGACCGGCGACCGCGTCGTGACCAATGCGGGCATTCACGGGTTGATCGCGAACGTGAAAGAGACAACCGTAATGCTGAAGGTTGCCGATAACGTAAAGATCGAATTGGAAAAATCGGCGATCACGAACATCGTAAAAACTGAAAGCTGAAACGCTGACATGCTGAATTCTTCTTTCCGCTTTCCGCTTTCCGGTTTCCGCTTTCCCCTATGAGTCCCGCGCTGACATTTTTTGCCGGCCTCGGCCTGCTTGTTTTGTTCGGTTGGTATTTCGCAACTGACGTCGGCGTACGGAAACGGATCCTCGCAACGACGCTGGTGATGTTGCTGGTTGCGTTCAGCATCGCGACGATCTGGCCGCCGAGAGAGAAAATTCAGCTGGGTCTCGATATTCAAGGTGGCACTTCGTTCCTGATCCGCTTAATGGGCGGCGACAAAGAAGTGAACAAGGGAATGCTCGACCAGGCGGTCGAAGTTATTCGAAAGCGGGTCGATTATTTTGGTGGCGGCGAGCCGATCATCAGCCCAGTTGGCAACGATCGCATCCTCGTTCAGATCCCAGGCCTCAGTACTGAAAAAATCCAGGAAGCGCGCGAACAACTCTCGCGCGTGGCGAAGCTCGAGTTTCGTCTCGTTTATCCGGACAACGGCGACAAGTTGCGCGCGATCGATACCGGCAAGGATGTGATTCCACCGGAGTATCGCATCGAAACGTACAAGCATGCTAAACAGGGTGACGAACCTCCGGTCGAAGAGCGTTTGTTGGTGAAGAAGAAAGCGGACCTTGGCGGAAATCACGTTTCGCGGGCGAGCGCTGGCTTCGGGAACGAAGGTTGGGAAGTTAATCTTTCGTTCGACGGCGAAGGCACGAAGAAGTTCGGTGAAATCACTGCTGCGAATGTCAATCACCGCTTCGCGATCGTTCTCGACAATGTGATTCAATCGGCGCCGAACATTCGGGAGCCGATTTACGGCGGAAGCGCGCGCATTTCGGGAAGTTTTAGCGAACAGGAAGCGCGCGGACTCGCCAGCGTGCTCGAGAATCCGTTGCAAACGCCGGTGTCGATCGAAGAAGAGCGTAGCGTTTCGCCGACGCTCGGATTGGATTCGATCCGCGCCAGCATCATGGCCGGTTTGATGGGACTCGCGATCACGATGGTCTGCGTGCTGGTTTATTACCGGTTGCCGGGCTTGGTCGCAAACCTCGCGCTGATCGTAAACCTGGTTCTGCTGATCGGCGCGCTAACCATGTTCCGTTTTGTGCTGACGTTGCCGGGAATTGCCGGCATCATTTTGACGATCGGTCTCTCGGTCGACGCGAGCGTTCTAATATATGAGCGGCTCCGCGAAGAAATGGCGCTCGGCAAATCGCTCAAGGTCGCGCTCGAGACGGCCTACGAAAAAGCGTTCAGCTCCATCTTTGACGCCAATGTGACCACGTTGATCACCGCAGCGATTCTGTTTTGGAAAGCGACTGGCCCCGTGAAGGGCTTCGCGATTTCACTGACGCTCGGCATTCTCGCTTCACTTTTCACCGCGCTGATCGTTGGACGCAACGCGCTCGGCTGGCTGGTCGACGCCGGCAAAGTGAAAAAGATTTCAATGCTGCATTTGATCTCGTCCCAGAACATCAACTTCCTCGGCAAAGGTTTTCTCGCGTGCATGTGCTCGCTCGCACTAATTCTGGCGGGCGCGACTTCGTTTTACATTCGCGGCGAGAAGAACTTCGGTGTCGATTTTCGCGGCGGCGATTTGATTACGTTAAGTTCCCTCGCGAACATCGACGTCGGACAAGTGCGCGAAACACTGAAGCCGCTCGGTTTCGCCGACGCATCGATCCAGGAGTCATCGCAGAGCGGAAAGAATTACATCACGATTCGCACTCCGCTGAACACGAGCGACAAAATTGAGAAGCAAGTCGTCCAAGCGATGCCCCGGGCCAACTTTAAAGTCGAGCGCTCGGAGCGAGTCGGAGCTTTGGTTGGCGGAGAGCTTGCGGAAAGTTCGCTGGTTGCGCTCGCGCTCGGAATCATTGGCGTTTTGATTTTCGTGACATTCCGGTTCGAGCTCTCGTTCGCTGTCGGCGCGATCGTCGCGCTCTTCCACGACGTGATCATTACCGTCGGTGTCTTTTCGTTGCTCGGTCGCGAATTAACGCTGACGATGGTCGGCGCGGTCCTGACCATCGCCGGTTACTCGATCAACGACACGATCGTCGTTTACGACCGAATCCGGGAAGGTTTCGCCAGCGGGCGTCGCGGCTCGATCGAAGAGATCATGAACTCGAGCATCAATCAGACGTTAAGCCGCACGATCCTGACGAGCACCGTTACGCTCATCCCAATTCTTTGTTTGTTTTTCTTCGGCGGCGCGGTCCTGCGCGACTTCTCACTCGCTATTATCGTCGGCGTTGTGGTCGGAACCTATTCGTCCATCTTCATCGCCTCGCCGATCGTGCTATGGTGGACGCGCGCCCGCGGCGAAAGCACCAGCACTTTGCGGAAAGAGATCACGCAGAAGCCAGCGGCCGCGAATCCGCTGGCCCGCTAGGCGTCGATTTGACGAGGTCGCGCTGCCCGATTAGGCTCGGCCTCACCATTGGGCACAAAATTTGCAAGGAATTGGAGTTGATTGTCGATGCCAGAAGTACTCGTTCGCAAGGGTGAGCCAGTCGATCGCGCACTCAAGCGGTTGAAGAACAAGCTCGATGCCGAGGGCATTCTTGAGGAAGTGCGCCGTCTGCGCGCTTTCGAGACGCCGTCGCAAAAGCACCGCCGCAAAGCGAAGAACAACGCCAAGCGCGGTCGGACCAAGTTCCGCTTTACCGCCTGAAATCAATACCGGAAACCTATCCGGTTTCTCGCTATCCAGTATAGCTATCCAATATAGTTGTTCCCCGTTAGCGGCAATATTGGCAGAATTTTCTCGCGCTCGGCGCTCAACTGTTGCAACGCGACCTGGAAATCCTGCTTTTCCTTGGCGGTCTTATTAGGCTGCGACATGTTATCTTTTAAAAAATGCGCGGATCGCCTCAACCAAACCTTCGATATTGTGACGGCGCGCTTCGATGTCGATCTCCAGACCATGGTCGGTGGCCGTTTTTGAGGTGATTGGGCCGATGCTCGCGACACGCATCCCTTTTGGCCAAGGCAGATCAAGCGCCAAGAAATTCTCCACGGTGGACGAACTAGTGAACGTGATCAGATCTGCCCCCTCTTCCAAGAACCGGCGTCGCGCGCCGGTAACGTCGCGCGTCTCCGGAACCGTCCGATAGGCAAGGACCTCATCGACAATCGCTCCCAGCTTCGACAGCTCCCTCGGCAGCACGTCCCGCGCCTTTTCCGCGCGAGCGATCAGGATTCGCAAGTTTTCCACACCGCCTTGCTTCTGAAATTGCCGGACGACGCCCTCAGCCACGAATTCTTCCGGCTGAAGATCGACATGCAGATGAAAGTCGCGGACGCGTTGCGCGGTCACCGGCCCGATGGCGGCGATTTTCGCCCCGCCAATCTCGCGCGCGTCGTCGTAGAGTTTGAAAAACATTTCGAAAAAAGCGTCTACGCCGTTCGGACTGCTAAACACGATCCAGTCGTAGGTGTGCGCGTCCTGAACCAGTTCACCGAATTCACGCAGATCGGTTGGTGGTTCGATCCGGATCGTCGGCAATTCAAGAACATCTGCACCCAGCGCGCGAAGCTGATTGCTCAATACGTCTGCGTGCTTCCGCGTTCTGGTGACAACGATTCGTCTTCCGGAAAGCGGTCGGTCCTCGTACCATTTTAAGTCTTTCCGCAGCCTGACTACGTCTCCAAAAACTGCAACCGCCGGCGCTTCGAATCCGTTTTCGGCCACGCGCTGAGCGATATTTTCCAAGATTCCAATCAACGTTTCCTGCCGGCCGGTTGTTGCCCAGCGGACGAGCGCCACTGGAAGATCTCCACGCACGCCGTTTGTCATCATTTCCCGAGCAATTGCGTCGATTCGTTCGACGCCCATCAACATCACTTGCGTCCCGCCAAGTTTGGCCAGCGCCGCGTAATCAATCGCCGCTTTTTCTTTCGACGGATCTTCGTGACCGGTGAAAAACGTCACATGCGAATTTTCGGCGCGATGCGTGACCGGAATTCCGGCGTAGGCAGGGCCGGCAATCGCTGACGTGATGCCCGGAACAATTTCAAACGCGATTCCCGCATCAACAATCGTTTTTGCTTCCTCTGCGCCACGACCGAAAATAAATGGATCGCCGCCCTTCAAGCGCACGACCTCTTTCCCAGCCTGCGCCTTTTCGACAATGAGCTTGTTAATTTCCTCCTGAGGCAATGCATGCACGCCTGCTTTTTTACCGGCGTAAATAATTTCCCCGTCCTCACGCGCCCAGCCAAGCATTTCCGGGTTCGCCAAATGATCGTAAACAATGACATCCGCGCGCTCGATGCATTCCTTCGCGCGCAGCGTCACGAGCCCGAGGTCACCCGGGCCGGCGCCAACCAGATAGACTCTCCCCGTCTTCTTCTTGTTAGCCATTGATCTGTTGCAAAAGCTCAGCCGCCAGGCGTTCCGCGGCCTCGCTCGGCCCTTCGCAATAACCTTCGCGCGGAGCAGTCGCGCCAACATCGAAAATTTGTCCGCGAATTCTCATCGTCGTTCCGTCAACATCTGCTATGACGCCGATCGGTTGATTGCAATCCGCGTGCAATAAGCGCAAAAATTCGCGCTCCGCACGCAAACTTAGTCGCGTGTCGAAATGATTCGTTGTTCCGACCAGGTCTCGAAGTTGTTCGTCATCTGAGCGAATTTGAATCGCAATCACGCCTTGTCCGCCGGCAGGCACAAAAGTCTCGCGCGGCAGCATTGCCGCAAAAAATTCGCGGCCTTCAAACTCGATGCGGGCGTGATTCCGGTTGAGACCTAGTCGTTCCAGACCCGCCCGCGCGAGAACAATCGCGTGCCAGCGATCTGTCGCCAGCTTTCGCAATCGCGTCTGCACATTGCCGCGAAGATCGACAATCTCCAGGTCCGGCCGCTTCCAGTGCAGCTGATGCTTTCGTCGAACGCTGCCGGTCGCAACAATCCCGTCGCCAGGCAGTGAATTTAGATCGCACGGCGTCGTTGCAACCAAAACGTCGTCGGTCGACGCACGCGGTAAGACCGCCGCGATCTCGCTGTTCGGCGCCAATGTGCTCGGCAAATCTTTTGCGCTGTGGACCGCGAGATCAATCTGCTTCGACAAAAGTTCGCGCTCGATCGCTCCGGTAAACAATCCTTTCCGGCCCGCCCGAACATCTTCGATCACCGTTGTTGGATCGTCACCGCGCGTCGTAATGATTTTAACTTCGAACTTCAGATCCGCCCAGTGCGTTTGCAAAGCGTCCACCACCAATCCGGTCTGTCTGAGCGCGAGCTCGCTGCCGCGCGTGCCGACAACGATCTTAATTTGGCGTGGTTGCGCCATCACTAATTAGCTGTAGTGGCGGCTCTCGTCAGCCGCAAGCGGACGCAACTACGACTCCGACGTTCGCAGTGACCTTTCATCAACCGTTGGACGCTCCGACGCCGCCGACGGTGGATTTAATCCGCGCGCGATCAATTCAATAAATTCGGCCACATGTTGGGAAATGATCTCTTCCGCCGCGGCCACCTGCGCCCGTCGCGTGGCCAACGATTGCTCGGCGATCGACTGCAACGAATCAATGTCGTAGAGATAGACGCCGTCGAGCGAGTTCACATCCGGCGCGACGTCACGCGGAACGGCGATGTCGATGATGAATAGCGGCTGATCGATCCGTTCGCGCAGCATTGGGGCAAGTTTTTCCTGCGACAGCAACGGAACCTTGGAAGATGTCGACGTTATCAAGATATCGATCTCACTGCATTGTTGTCGCCATTCCACGAAGGGAACTGACCGACCATTTACCGCCAGCGCGAGCGCTTCCGCGCGCTCCGGCGAACGATTGCTTACGCGCAAATCGGCGACGCCGCGCGAAGCGAGTGCGCGCACGGTGCGCTCACTCGTTTCGCCAGCGCCCAGGACGAGAACCTTGCAATTTCGCAGGTCACCGAAGATTTTTTGGGCAAGATCGACGGCGACCGAGCCAACTGAGACCGCACCACGAGTGATTTCGGTATGGGTGCGAACATGCTTCGCAACTCGAAACGCGCGCTGAAATAAACGGTGCAAATATCGTCCGGCCGCGCCGGCTAGGCGCGCTTCTTCATAAGCTTTCTTCGCTTGCCCGAGAATTTCGGTTTCGCCGACAACCATTGAGTCGAGTCCTGAAACAACGCGGAACAAGTGCCGCACGCAATCGGCCGCTTCGTACCGATAAAATTTTTCCATGTGGCCATCGAGTTCGACGGTGTGCGTTCGGGACAGACAACGCGCAATGTGTTCGGTCGGAACAAGATTTTCGGCTGCAGCATAAACTTCCACGCGATTGCAGGTGCTGAGCAACAGCGCCTCATTGCACCCGCAGCTTCGCATAACCCGATCGGTCTCGGCGTGGCCGGCGAAATTCTCTCGCATTTCCACATCTGCGTTGTGATGACTGAGACCGAGGCAGAACAAGTTCATGGCGTGTGCGTTTGGGCGGTGAACGTAATTCCCCAAAGAAGAGTCAACGCCGCGCTAAAACCTATAATGCAAAGTGCAGCCACGCGTTTTGGCGCGAACCAGCGCAAATGCCGCCCTTGCAAAATCAATCCGTAAAGAATCCAAACGCCGACGGCGCATGTGACCTGGATCCAGGGAAGCGGCTCGCCCACAAAAAATCCGCTGATCAGCCCGAGCGTGTAAAGCACGAACCCCCACCAGAGCAATCGCGTGATCGCGGCGAAAAGGTCGGTCAACGGCGGAAGATGATAGAAGATCGAGTGCAACTGATGCGTCTTGAGCTGCCGCTCTTGCACGAGGTACATCACGCCCGCGATACAAGCGAGCGCAAACGCGCCGTACGCGACCAGCGAAATGGACGCATGAAACTCCAGCCACGGGTTCGCCGGCAATTTCCCCGCAGGCGGTTTGTCGATCGGCGCGAACAGGGCAAGTAATTGCAGCAACACGACCAGCGGCGCAGTGAAGGCGCCCATCAACGAAAGCCGATAAGCCGGACCGACCAGCATGTAAAAAAGCGCGACTGACCACCCGACAAAAATAATCACTTCGAAAAGATTGGTGATCGGACAACGCCCCAATGCGTGGCCGCGGACCGACAAGAACGCGGTCTGAAAAATGAAACCAAGCCCGACCGCGAAAAAATTGAAACGCATCGGCCGGAAGATTCCGCCACGCATCTCCACAACCGTGTGCGCAATCGCCACGAGAAAACAGACCGTCGAGACAATGAGAAGATACCGATCCACCAGCGCACGCATTGTAGAGCCGCTTGCACCGTTGGAAAAGAAGCTTCTATTCGGGCAAACTGAGCAGCAATACATGCGCCCGCAGATATCAACCATTGCCGCCGCCTGTTTGCTGCTCATTCCGCTAAGCACATCGCGGTGCCTTGCCGGCGACGCCGCGTTCTCGAACGACATTTCCTTCGTGTCTGGTTTTCGCGAAGAGCGGAGAACTATTTTTCGCTGCTTACGGAGATCTGTGGCATGGCGAAATCCAAAAAGGGCGAGTTCGACGGCAAGACCGATACTCAGTGACAGCGTATCGCTGTGCTCCGCTTGCTACCTTGGAAACTGAAAATTCAACTACAGCTGAAATCGGTGTTCACGATATCGGAGTGGCGCTCGACGAAATCTACCTTCAGCTCGCGAGAATGGGCGGCTCCAGTGATGGTTGGTTCGCCCGCTTGGCTCGGCCGATCGCGAAACGACGTGAAGAAGGATCCTTGGACATACTTTACGGTCCTGAGGATCGGCTACCGGTTTATCAGAGATCAATATCTTCGTTAAGGATTCTTGGAGATGACTATCAGGCTGGGAAGATAGCTGTTTCGCCTGACGAACGATGAGTTCACTATGTCCTGCATAATAAGCACTGGCTCGTTACTGACGGCAAAACAGAGGAGATGCATCTGACACAGAAATAGTCTGCTTGCGCGCGCCGTTGACCCGAGACGCGCACCCGCTAGCATCGCCTTGTGAATTCCAACGTAATCCACAAACTCCGCGCCGGCGTTCGCGATGTGCCGGATTTTCCGAAAAAAGGCATCGTCTTCAAAGACATCACGCCCATTCTGAGCGATCACAACCTCTTCCGCGCATCGATCGATCTGTTCCTGCAACGTTGCCAGGGGAAAAAGATCGACAAGATCGTGGGGATAGACGCGCGCGGATTTCTTTTTGGATCAACAGTCGCGTACGAACTCGGCGTCGGCTTCGTGCCGATTCGCAAGCGCGGCAAGCTTCCCTACAAGACTGAGATCGCGAAATACTCGCTCGAGTACGGCGAAGCCGAGATGGAGATGCACGTTGATGCGATGGGGTCAGGCGAAAGTGTTGTGCTGGTGGACGATTTGCTCGCTACTGGCGGGACTTCGGCCGCCGCCGCCGCGCTGATCGAAAAGGTGGGCGGCAAACTGCTTGAAGCGCAGTTTCTCATCGAGCTGGAATTCTTACGTGGCCGCGAAAGGCTAACGCCAACGCCTGTCACTGCGTTCTTGAAATACTAACGCTCTTCCACTACGACCCGCACATCGATTTCTTGGTGCGCGAGCTGTTCGTGAATCTGGCCCAACAAATCGAGCGTTCGCGTGTCCGGCATGTGCGCGCAACGTACTTCGATTCGAGCGCGCTTTTGCGCCAACTTCGGGTCCCATTCAGCAAATTCGCCATCGAGCAAGAACGAAACGTAAGCGTTGAAACGCTCCTGCAATTGAAACCCTCGATCATCCGAATCGTTCCACGGCTCCGGCTCGTTCATGACCAGCACGGCTTCATCATTCTTCGGGTCATGCGCAATCATGTCTATCACGCCAGCGCGGTCGTTTGCGTTCGGACGCTCGTTGTTCGATCCGGCCATAGATTGAAAGTTGAACGTTCATCGTTGTGCGTGGAACGTTCAAGCGATGAAGCGCTCAAAATCCAAGCCCATGTCCCTAACGTTGCTCGGGCGAAGCGAAACGAAACTGCCGGCCGCGCCGTCGGAAGCCCGCTTGGAGACATTTCCAAATCCAACGCGTCGGAATTATCACATCCACTTCGAAACCGACGATTTCACCTGCCTTTGTCCCGTGACCGGACAACCCGATTTCGCCAGGATCGATATCGATTATGTGCCGGACCGCCTTTGCGTCGAAAGCAAGTCGCTCAAGTTCTACCTCGCAGCGTATCGCAACGAGCGCGCGTTTAATGAAAAAGTAACAAACCGCATTCTCGACGATTTCGTGAAGGCCTGTTCGCCGCGCGAAGTAATCGTGACCGCGCAATTTTCCGCGCGCGGAGGAATCGCGCTCGCCGTGCGGGCCGAACATCCGGACAAAAGCGCTTCCGAGAAGAAGATTGGCTGCGATGGCCGATGAAACACGCGGTCGTTCTTCTCAGCGGCGGTCTTGACTCGGCCACCACGCTTGCAATTGCGCGCTCGCAAGGATACGAAACTTACGCGCTTTCTTTCGATTACGGTCAACGAAACCAAGGAGAACTCAACGCCGCGTGCAAAGTCGCGAAGTCGTTAGGCGCGAAAGAGCATCGTATCGTCAAGATCGACAATCAGTTTTTCAGCGGGTCGGCGTTGACGGACAATGTCGATGTTCCGAAGGCGCGATCGGAAAAAGAAATCGGCACCGGTATTCCGGTGACTTACGTTCCAGCGCGAAACACGATTTTTCTCGCGCACGCGCTTGCCTGGTCGGAAACAATTCCCGCCGGGCACATTTTCATCGGGGCGAACGCGATCGATTACAGCGGCTATCCCGATTGTCGACTGGAATTCATCGCGCTTTTTGAAGCGCTCGCGAACATTGGCACAAAAGCGGGCGCGGAAGGCGCGCGGCTTCAGATTCACGCGCCGCTGATCAATATGTCCAAGGCAGCCATTGTGCGCAAAGCGGTCGAGCTGGCGGTCGATCCCTTGCTAACTCACAGCTGTTATGATCCGACACCCGATGGTCGCGCCTGCGGAAAATGCGATTCCTGCCAGTTGCGCTTGAAAGGCTTTCGCGAAGCCGGCGTTAAAGATCCGATTAAATATGCGAAGGCTGTTACGCCATAGCTTTAGCAAAGGGATGAAAAATATATTCGCTCCGACGAGAACCAAACAGCATGTCGTCATTTTCATCGTCATTATCTTGGTCGCCGCGGCATTTACACAGCATCTTCTCGAAACCAGATCGCGACCTTCTCCCACAAAAGCGACATCGTCACCGACCGCTTCGCCAACAGTTCATCCCGAAGAAGAGCAGACCGGCGTGGACCATTCGGGCTGAATTACTTTTCGCCCAAGGCGGGAATGCGCCCGTAACCAACGAAAACCGGACTACTCTCCTCGTTAAGCTTTGACGCCATGTAGCCGAGCGAGCTGCACCACGAAGCGCAGTTTTCTTTTCACGCGACCGCTCAAGGTTCAGCCGGCCAATTCCTGAAGCACGGCCTGATTCATCCGAATGCCGGCTTCGAGATTTTCCAGCGGAAAATTTTCGTTCGCCGAATGGGCGCGGCAGTTCGCCAGTGCAAGACCGATCAACAACGTTTCGGCGCCAAGAATGTTGCGAAAATCGGAAACGATTGGAATGCTGCCGCCTTCGCGAATGAGCGCTACGTCTTTGTTGAACGCTTTCTTCAATGCGCGCTGCGCGGCTTTTCCAAACTTGCTGTGCGGATCAGTCAAATACCACGGGCCGTGATGACCGGTTGTCATTTCCAGCGTCACGCCTGGCGCCAGATTTTTTTGGAGATGTTCTTTCACAAGATCGACCACCACGTCCGCTCTCTGATTCGGAACGACTCTGAACGTGAGCTTTGCCATCGCGTGACTCGGTAGAACCGTTTTTGTTCCCGGACCTTGGTAGCCACCGCCCATCCCATTGACTTCGGCGGTCGGTCGCGCCCAAATTCTTTCCAGCGTGCTGTAACCTTCTTCGCCGAAAAGTGCCGGCGCGCCGGTTTCCTTTAACATCTCGGCATCCGGATCGATCGGCAATTTTTTCCAGCCTTCGCGTTCCCAATCCTGCAGCGGAGCGACGTCGTCGTAAAAACCTGGGACAGCGATGTGACCATTGGCATCATGAAGAGTCGCGAGCATTCTTGCCAAAGCCGCCGCCGGGTTCGCCACTGCGCCACCGAAGATTCCCGAGTGCAAATCCATTTGCGCACCGGTGACCTTGATTTCGAGCGCCGCCACTCCGCGCAGACCATAACTGATCGTTGGCGTTCGCGGCGCGATCATTCCCGTGTCCGAAACCAAAACGACGTCGCATTTCAACGCGTCGCGATTGTCTGTTAGAAATTTCCCGAGATTCTGGCTGCCGACTTCCTCTTCGCCTTCAATGATAAGATCGAGGTTCACCGGCAGATCGCTGTTTTTCTCGATCGTCTCCTGCAAACCGAGAATGTGAGAGAAAATCTGGCCTTTGTTGTCAGTTGCGCCGCGCGCAAAGACGTAACCGTTTTTCAAGACCGGCTCGAACGGCGGCGAGTCCCACAACTCGAGCGGATCCGGGGGTTGGACATCGTAATGCCCATAAATCAGAACCGTCCGCCGGCCGCTGCGATGTTTGTTGCGCGCCCAAACAATTGGATGCCCTCGCGTCCGGACGATTTTCGATTCCAAGCTGATTGCCGCGAGTTTGCCCGACACCCACTCGGCGCAAGCGCGGACATTGTCCGCATATTTTTCGTCCGTGGAAACGCTCGGAAACCGCAAAAAAATGAAATATTCTTCCAGATAAGTGTCGCGCATGGTCGAACGTTAACCGGTTTTTCGCCGCTTGCCTAAGACTTCCGCCTTAACTGTACGCGCATCAGATACAGAATCGACGCGACCGCCAACACGATCCCAGTTACTACAAATTCACGGAGCGTAGCGTGCCTTAGAATCCAGATGATCGCGATGATGGCAAGCGCTGGCACAATGTTCGTTCCGGGAAAATTAAATGGCTCACCGTCAGAACGAATATTTCGGTGCACTAAGACCCAGCAGCCAACGCAGCAGAGCAGATACATCAACAAAACGGCCACGTTGGAAAGAACTGCTAATTGCTCGAACGTGCCGCTCACTGACAACACGAAGGCGAGCGTGGCGTATGAAATGATCGCGACGTCGGGCGAGCGATAACGCGGATGGACGTGAGCGAAAAATTCCGGCAGAGCGCCGTCACGGCCGAAGGCAAAGATCATTCGCGGTGAACTCAGAATGTCGCTCGTAACAAAGCCAAAGGCAGAGATGGTCGCGCCGGCCAGCAAAATCGTTCGACCAATGTCGCCGAGGAATTTCGAAGCCGATTCGGCAAGCGGCGCGGCAGGATGATTCGCGAGATCGGCGCCAAGGGTTCCCTGGGCGACAAGTTGAATCAGAATGTAAATGATTGTGGTAACGACGAGCGCGAGGTACGCCGAGCGCGGCACGGTTCGCGCGGGATTTTTCACTTCGCCGCTCGGAATCAAAGCCACTTCAATTCCGACGAAAGCGAACATCAACAACACCACCGCGTCGCCTAACGACTTGCTCCCGGGCCAACCACTCCACGAAATATTCGGCGCCTGAATAAAAAATATTCCCGCGCAGATGAACAACAGTAGCGGCAGCAATTTCGCGAATGTGATGACCGTGACCGCGCCGGCGCCCTTGCGCACGCCGCGCACATTTATGAACACGAGCGAGCCATAGACAGCGATCATGACCACAATGCGCATGACGGGACCGCCGAGAAATGGAACAACAAGCGCGACCGAATTTGCGAGGACATTGACCACCCCCGCAACGGCGCCGAGCGCTGTCAAAAAATAAAGGATGCCGGCGAGAAATCCGACATAACGACCAAAAGCAACTTCGACGTAGGCATAAAGTCCGCCGGTCAACGACACGCGGCTTCCCGCGATTGCGAAACAGGTCACAAAAAGCACCATCGCGATGCCGCAGCAAATAAACGCCAGCGGCGCAGCCGGACCCAGACCTTTCGCAACCGTCGCCGGAATGACAAAGATGCCAGCGCCGATCGTCGAGCTGACAATGTTGGCAGTTAGTGCTGGAATTCCGATGCCGCGGACAAGCTTTTCGTCTGTCCGCTCGGCCCTTTGGATTTCTGCTTGGGTCTCCCCAACCATAGGCGAAATCGTGCGTGATTCTCCAAGCCGAATCAAGGCGGATTCGAGGGCGCCATCTACAAAATATTGGGTTCCGTGCCCGCTGGCAGCCCACATTTTGTGGGATTTTGCTTGTCAGCCCCCCTAGCCTACTATACTTACCCTCTAAGGCTGACAGTTGGGTGCCGCGGCATGCATTTACAATCGCTTGAGCTCTTCGGCTTCAAATCCTTTGCCGATAAGACCGTTTTCAATTTCCACGAAGGCGTGACCGCGATCGTCGGCCCGAATGGTTGCGGTAAATCCAACTTGCTCGACGCGGTCAAGTGGGTGCTCGGCGAACAATCCGCGAAATCTCTTCGCGGGGCCGAAATGGCCGATGTGATTTTCAACGGCACTGACAATCGCAAACTGCTCAGTTTTGCCGAAGTTTCACTGACGTTCACGGACTGCGCCTCGGAGTTGAATGTAGATTGGCATGACGTGCGCGTGACCCGTCGAGTCTATCGCGACGGCAATTCCGAATATCTGCTCAACAAAATGCCGTGCCGTTTGAAAGACATTCAGAATCTGTTCGCTGACACCGGCGTCGCACGACCTGCTTACTCAATGATGGAGCAAGGCAAGATCGACATGATCTTAAGTTCCCGTCCGGAAGACCGGCGCGCAGTTTTCGAAGAAGCGGCCGGGATCACGAAATACAAAACCCAAAAGAGGGAAGCGTTGCGAAACCTGGAAGCGACCGAAGCAAATCTTCTTCGCATCGGCGACGTGATCAAAGAAGTGAAGCGCCAGATTGGTTCCCTTCAGCGTCAGGCCGGCAAAGCGCGCCGTTATCAGGCGTTGCATGCGGACTTGCGCGTGCTGGAAACGCATCATTCGAGCAAACAACTTAGCGCCCTCGAATTCGAATTGGCTTGCTGCCGAGCCGACATCGAAAAGATCGCGGGCTCGGAACAAACAACCCGCGCGAAAATCGAGAGCGGCGAGAACGAACTGGCCGAAGGACGACGCGCACTCAACAAGATCGACATCGAAGTCGCCGACATCCGTGTCAAAGCGCAACGATCGCAGAGCGAAATCGCGGCGCATGAAAGTCGGATCGAGTTTAACCGTGAGCGCAAAGACGAACTGGCGGATCTGATTGAGCGCGCGCGTGACGACATCGAAAGCGCGGAAAGCAAACGCAAACAGCACTCTACCCAAATTCGCGAAAGCGACGCGCTGATAGAAAAAACGCAGCGCTTCATCCAGTCGAAACAAGACGAACTCGCCAAAGTAATGGAGTCTCTTGATATGCTGCGTGCGAAACTCGAAGCGCACGAAGCCGATCGAAAAAATGCGCGCGCATCGCTATCGAAATACGAAGTGCGTATCGACAAACTGGAAGACGATCTGGCCGGACTCACCGCGCGACGCGAACTGACGCACGAACAAATCCGTCAGACGTCCACCGAAATAAAAGAGGCGACGAAAGTGCGAGAGAAGATTGCTGCGAGCGTCGCAGCCGTGCATAAATCAACCGAAAGCGAGCAAAAGAAATTAGAGGAATTGCTCGCGCAGTCTCGGGCGGCGGAAGCGAATCTGCGATGCCAGCAGGAACTTTTCGAGAATGCCGAAAGCGAACTTGTCAGGCTCGAACGTATGCTCGCAGAAAAACGTTCGACCCTGGAGATTTTGCGGCAGCTCAACGCCGAAGGCGAAGGACTCGCTCAAGGTTCACAAGCGCTTCTCAAAGGTCTCGATGATCCTGATCGTTTTCGTGATTCAATCGCCGGGTCGCTCGTTGAGCAAATCGATGTCGATCCAAAATTCATTCCGGGGATCGAAGCTGCGCTCGGTCGGAACTTGCACGTCGTCATTTTGAAGGACGCGCAGAGCGCCGAACAGATTCTCGCGGGGTTGACCAAAAAGAAGCTTGGCCAGGCTGCACTGTTTGTTCCGAGGCTCGGCGCCTCCGCTCACGAGTCGGTTCGAAAGAGTTTGCCGAAGGGCGCGCTAGGTTGGGCAATTGATAAAGTCGCCGCACCGCGGGCGATCGAACCGCTAATGCGTCAATTGCTCGCCCACGTCGTAGTTTTTGCAAAGCTCGACGAAGCGCTCGCCGCAAAAAAAGATGAACTTACGCTGGCGATGGCGACGCTGGATGGCGAATTCATTTCTGCGGAAGGAATCGTTTTCGCTGGCAGCAGCACGGTGAAGTCTGACTCGTTGCTGGAACGCAAGGCGCGCGTCGCAGCTCTGGAAAAGGAAATGATCGAATGCGAAACTCAGCGTGACATCGTCGTTCAGAAACGCGATCAAGCGAAGACGAACGTCGCTACCGCATCACGTCAGCTAGATGAGACTCGGGCGCAGCATCAATCCGCGCATTTGTCGCATTCTACTTCCACGAATAAAATCTCGCTCCTCCAAGTGGAAGAAAAAGAAGCCAAGCGCAAGATCGACAATCTCAAAAGCGAAAAAACAACGCTCGAGCAACAGATCGAGGTCGTTGATCAACGCGTCTCCGAATTGGAGACAGAGCTGAATTCAGCGCGCGATGAACTCGCCGAACACGAATCGGCGCAAAACGACGCGGAGAAAGCCGAAAAAGGCGGGCGCGCGCAGGAAGAGAAGACGCTCGAAGCCTTGAACGACTTGCGATTAGCGATCGCCACCGCACGGCAGCGTCACGAAAGTCTAGAAGCGCAACGCCGCCCGATGGCCGCGCGCGATGCCGAATTGGGCGAGCTAATCGAGGCCCACAAAACCGACATCGCAAGTTATGAAACTAAGCTTGCCGCGCAAGCCCGGGAGAATCGCGAAGCTGAAGTTGCGATCAAAGAACAAGCTGCGCGGGCTGCTGAAGCGGAAGCTGCTGCCACCAAGATCTCCTCTCAACGCGCGGAGCGTGTCAGTGCGACGCAGAAACGCGAAACTGAATTGCGCGCGCTGCGGGATTCGTTAAGTGAGCTGCAGGAAAAACGCGGTCATCAACAGGTCCGCGAATTGCAGCTGCAGATGCAGATCGAAAACCTGGCCGAAAACGTTTTGCGTCGCTATCAAGTCGATTTGCGCTCGTTCTCTCCGGACGAAGCTGCGTTCGATAAGACCTTGCGCGTGCAACTGAAACGCGCGGAAAAAGAAGTCCCGGCGAAGGAAAGCGTCGATCTTGTCGACGAAGAATTGCAAAAGCTGATTGCCGAGCTTGCGCGACAGCTCGACAACATGGGCCCGGTCAACCTCGATGCGGTCCAAGAATACGATGAGCTTGAGGAGCGCTACAAATTCCTGGAAGCGCAAAACACCGATCTCACGAACTCGCGGCGGGAATTGCTCGACGTGATCGCAAAGATCAATTCGACGACGAAGAAACGGTTCGCCGAAACGTTTGCGCAGGTCCGCGCCAACTTTAAGGAAATGTTTGCCGAGCTTTTCGACGGTGGCCGCGCGGACCTCTCGTTGCTTGACGAAAACGATCCGCTAAATTGCGGGATCGAGATTTCGGCGAAGCCGCCCGGCAAGCAATTGCAAAGTGTCTCGCTTTTGAGCGGCGGAGAACGCGCGATGACCGCGGTCGCGTTGCTTTTTGCAATCTACATGGTTCGACCGAGTCCGTTTTGCGTGCTCGACGAAATCGACGCGCCGCTCGATGAGAGCAACATCAACCGCTTCATTCGCATGCTCGATCGCTTCATCGCGCAGAGCCAGTTCGTCATCATCACACACAACAAACGCACGATCGCGAAAGCAGACATTCTCTATGGCGTGACAATGGAGGAACGCGGTGTGAGCAAGCTTGTTGGGGTGAAAATGACCGCGCCGCCGGCGACCGAACAAACGCCGCCACAGCGCGAATCAGTCCCTGCGCAGCAACGGCAATTCGCTCTGACAGAAAACGGAAACGGTGAGCGCAAAGCCAGCCGCGCCGGGCCTTAATAACGCGTCCTCCGCGCAAAAAAATTTTGCGCGTGCTTGTCGATCTTGCGTAAAATTGGCCGATGCTTCAAACGGCGCAGCGCGGAAAGAAATCCTCGTCCAAGAAGGCAGCGCCGAAAGCTGCGGTTCATGAGCAATTCGTCGAAGCGTTTCGCTGGATGCTGCTGGCACGCACGCTGGAGGAAAAACTGGTCAGCCTTTATCGCGGCGGCCACATCACCGGCGGCGTTTACATCGGCAAAGGTCAAGAAGCAGTCAGTGTTGCTTGCGGATTATTTCTGCAAAAAGGCGACATCTTCGCGCCGCTGATTCGCGATCAAGCCGGCCGCTCCGCGTTTGGCGAACCGCTTATTGATGTCACGCGGACGTATCTCGGCTCGCGACAGGGCCCTATGCGTGGACGCGACGGAAACATCCACCGCGGCCGACCGGGTGAGAACTGCCTGGCAATGATCAGTCATCTCGGCGCGATGGTCTCCGTGGTTGTCGGATCGTTGATGGCAAAGCGCTTTCACGGCGAAAAGAATTTTATCGGCCTCTCGTGCATCGGCGAAGGCGGAATGCAGACCGGGTCACTTCACGAAGGAATGAACATCGCGGCGGTCGAGCAAGTACCGCTGGTTATCGTAGCGACGAACAATCATTACGCATATTCGACGCCGAACGATCGCGAGTTCGCCTGCGCCGATCTGGTCGATCGCGCGAAAGGGTACGGTTTCGAAGGTTACAGCATCGACGGCACCGATTTGAACACATGTCTGGACGTGATCGGCAATGCGGTGCAACGCGCGCGCGCCGGCAGACCGCCGCAACTTGTTGTTGCGTCGGTGCTGCGGCTTTCCGGTCATGGCGAACACGACGACGCGAGTTACGTTACCGACGAAGTTAAGCGCCAACCGTTCGCACAGGATTGCCTAAAGATCGCCGAAAAGAGAATTATCGACCTTGGATTGGTCGACTGCGCGACGCTGCAATCGTGGAAGGACGAGGCGCGAAAGCAGGTCGAAGAAGCGATCGCCACCGCGCAACAGGAAGCGGCACCTGACGGCGCGAAAGAGGATTGGTGCGCGATTTCGGCGCGCGAGCTGGTTGATCAACCCAAATGAGCATCACCTATCTCGAGGCCATCCGCGAAGCGCAGGCGAAACTGTTGCGCGAAGACGAGCGCGTCTTTATTTACGGCCAGGACGTCGGCGGCGTCTTCGGTGGCGCGTTCAAAGCAACCAAAGGTCTCGCGAAAGAATTCCCGAACCGCGTGCTCAATACGCCGATCAGCGAAGACGCGATGGTCGGCACCGCAGTCGGCGCAGCGCTTCAAGGAATGCGACCAATCGTCGAAATGCAGTTCGCTGACTTTTCGAGCATCGCGCTGAATCAGATTCTCAATCAGGCGGCGACGCACTACTGGCGAACGAACATTCCTGTGCCGATCACCGTTCGGCTTCCGTCCGGCGGCACCAAAGGCAGCGGTCCGTTTCACAGCCAATCGATGGAATCGATCTACGCGCATTATCCTGGGCTGATCGTGATGACGCCGGCGACAGTGGAAGACGCCTACACGATGTTGATCGCTGCGGTCGCCATCGATGATCCGGTCATTTACTGCGAGCACAAATATCTCTATTACCATCTCAAGGCAGATAAGCTTCCGGACAAAGGATTTCCGATCGGACGCGCACGAATCGCACGCGAGGGACGCGATCTGACGATCGTGACTTACAGCGCAATGGTCCAGGAATCACTCGTTGTCGCGGAAGAATTGGCGCGCGAAAACTTCGAAATCGAAGTTGTCGATCTCCGCACGGTCAAGCCGCTCGACACCGACACGGTGCTGGCGTCAGTTGCGCGGACGGGGCGATTGCTCGCGCTCGGTGAGTCTTTCCCGTGGGGTGGCGCAACCGCAGAAGTGATCGCGCGGGTGACCAGCGAAGGATTTCACTTGCTCGACGCCGCACCGGTGCGGATCAATGCGAAGGACACGCCGATCCCGTATCATCCAAACCTTTGGAGCACGCATCGCCCGGGCGTGAAACTGATTGCCGAGAGAGCGCGCTCGCTTCTAAAGGAATAAACTTATGCCGCAAGTTCCAATCCTTATGCCGCAGCTCGGCGAATCGATCGCCGAAGCGACGATTGTCGATATCAAAGTGAAGGGTGGCGATGAAGTCGTTGCCGATCAGGAAATCATCGACGTCGAAACGAACAAAGCGGTGATGGGTGTGACCACGCCTTGCAAAGGCAAAATCGACAAGATCACAGCGCAACTGAAGGAAACGTATCCGATCGGTTCGGTGCTCGGTTACGTTGAAGCGAGCGAAGCGGATGCGGCCCGTTTTGCGAAATTATCGCGGGCGTCGCCGCAAGGAGAAGTGGCCGAGGAGATTCCCGCGCGCGCAGAGCAGGAAGTAAGGCCGACGCGTCAACAAGAGATCGCAGCGCGAGATGGTGACGGTTCGCGCGGCGGCGGATTGCCCGTCCCGGCAATATTGAAAGGCGTGAGCTTCGTTTCGCCGCGAGTTCGCGCGCGAATGGCCGAGTTGCAATTAACTGCTGCCGATCTCGCCGGGATTGCCGGCACGGGCGCCGGCAATCGCATCACAATCAAAGATCTTGAAAATTTTCTGCACAAGATCGAGAACCAATCGGCAAAAGAAGCTTCCGCGATTCGAGCCGGAGTCGCCGACGCGATGCGGCGAAGCTGGACACGCCCGCTGTCGACTGTTGGTTCATCCGTGAGCCTCGATCCCGTTTTGCAAGATCGACAGTCACGCGATCCAAAACCCGGACCGGGACTTTACGCGACACGCGCGCTTGCGCTCGCGCTCGCCGAAAATCCAACCGCGGCCGCGAAATTGATAGGAAACCGCGTCGTGCAATCGAATTCGATTGATATCGGCGTTGCGGTCGAAGCCGAAGACGGAATTATGGTTCCAGTGATCCGAGGCGCGGACAAAGTTTCCCTCGCCGACTTGGTGATGAAATATCGAGAGCTCATCGATCTCGCGCGGAAGCGGCGGATTTCGCCGGACATGCAGGCCGGTGCGATCGCTACAGTTTCGAATTTCGGAACGTTTGGAATTGAATGGGGCACGCCCATTCCCCTGCCCGATCAAACGGTGCTGCTCGGTTTGGGCGCCGGAAGGAAAACACCGGTCTGGGATGAAACGAGAAAGGAATTCGTTCCGAAAACCGAAGCGCAAATCACATTGAGCTTCGATCATCGCAGCATCGACGGCGGCGGCGCGGCGCGTTTGCTCAAACACGTGATCGAGCTTTTGGAAGATCCAAAGAAGCTCTGACGGAGCGACGACCTCTGTGTCGCCCTTAAATTATCGAACGCGACGGAGCGGGATCCCTACAGCTTGCGATTGCAACGCTGAGGTTTAGGTTCCAAGTCCAATGTATAAGGACAAGGAATTCACTTTGAATCGCGATCTGGAGGTAATTCTTATCCCGGTCGGTCAGAAGTACACGATCCCTATTGGGACAAAGGGTGTTATCACGCAGGCGCTCGGCGGAAGTTACACCATCGCCACTTCTTACGGCTTGTCGCAGGTCGTGGAAAAGGATTTGGACGCGCTCGGCCTCGAGAAACCGATAACAGAAGCGAAACAAAAAGCCGCGGTCAAAACGAATGGCGCAGTTTCAGAAGACGATGTTTGGAACCAATTGAAGCAATGTTACGACCCAGAAATTCCGGTGAACATTGTAGATCTCGGTTTGGTTTACGATTGTCGGCTGATCAAAAAAGACGACGGCGGAACGCGAGTGGAAGTGAAAATGACGCTAACGGCGCCCGGTTGCGGAATGGGACCGGCGATTGCGCATGACGCGCAAGGTAAAATTTTGTCGATCGATGGCGTCGATGAGGCCGACGTCCAGCTCGTCTGGGACCCGCCGTGGAACCAGAACATGATCAGCGAAGCCGGGCGAATGAAGCTCGGCATGATCTGAGTCGAGGCGGAAATCTCAATTTAATTTTGTTCGCGCGTTGACAGCGAATGCGTGCACTGCTTTGATACCACTTCGCGCGCGGAAACTCTTATCATGCCAACGACTGAAGTTATTCTAACTGACAATGTGCCGGGACTCGGCGCCGAAGCCGACGTAGTGAAGGTGCGCCGCGGCTATGCCCGGAATTATCTGCTTCCGCGCGGCAAGGCTTATGAAGTGACGCCGGCGGCGCTGCGCCAGCTCGATAATTTGAAAAAGAAACGCGCCGAACGCGAAGCCCGCGAATTAAATGAAGCCGAAGAACTGGCGCGCAAGATTGGCAAAGCCCATCTCACCTTCACGCTCGCGACTGGTGAATCAGGTAAGGCTTTCGGTTCGATCACTGCTCAGGACATCGTCACCCGGATGAAGAATGAACTCGGCGTGGAGATTGATCGTCACAAACTCGTGCTTGAGCGTCCGATTAAAGAGACCGGCGAACACGAAGTCGCGATCAAGTTGCATCACGACGTGACCGCTCAATTTAAGTTTGATGTGAAATCGGCAGAGGCGCGAAAAACAGAGGCAGAGCCGGTGGGCGAGCATCCGGAGAAAAAGCGCCGCTCATTTTTCCGCGGACACAAAGAGGAGAAAAAAGAAGAAGAATAATGGCGACTCAACCATCGTCCCCGTGGACGGGTGAGAAGCCTCGTAAATCAGCGGGTAACGGCGCTGGCCGAGGTTCGGCAGCGCGGAGCGACGGAAAAGTTTTTCCCAGTTCGCCGACAGGTTCTGCGCAGGATATTCACCGAACGCCGCCACACAGCGTTGAAGCTGAGCAAGGTGTGCTCGGTTCGATGCTGATCTCGCCGCGCGACGCAATCGCGGAAGTAGTCGAGAAAATCACCGCCGATTATTTTTACGTTCCGGCGCATCAAACGATCTTCAACGTTCTTGTCGATCTTTGGAATGCCGGCGCCGCGATTGACTTAATCACCTTTACCCAAGTGCTGCGCGATCGAAATCTGCTCGAAAGCGTCGGCGGCGCAGCGGCAGTTACGAACCTGTTCACGTTCGTCCCGACGGCCGCAAACGTCGGCTATTACATCGATATCGTTCGAGATAAATACATTTTGCGTTCGATCATTGCGGCCGGTACCGAAAGCGTCCGCCGCGCTTACGAAGAACAAGACGAAGTCGGCAATCTCCTCGACGAAGTGGAGCAGAGAATTTTCGCCGTCGGCGAAGACCGCTTCAAAGGCCAGATGCTTTCGATGAAAGACCAGGTCATGGAAGCGATCGAATCGATCGAGAAACTTTACGAGCGCAAAGGCGGCATCACCGGAATCTCAACTGGCTTTGTCGAGTTCGATCGGATGACGAGCGGAATGCATCCGTCAGAGATGATCGTGATTGCAGCGCGCCCAAGTATGGGGAAAACCGCGCTCGTTATGAACATTGCCGAACATGTCGCGATCACCGAAAAGCTTTCGGTCGGGGTTTTCAGTTTGGAAATGAGCAGCCAGCAGCTTGTCCAGCGTCTGCTTTGCTCGCGCGCGCGGGTAAATTTGCAGAAAGTCCGCGATGGGTTTCTTGGGGAACGCGACTTTCCGAGCCTGACCGCGGCGGCTTCGAAACTCGCCGAGGCAAAAATTTTCATCGACGACAGTGCGAGCCTCACGATTCTGGAACTGCGGGCCAAGGCGCGCCGCCTGAAGGCGCAACAGGACGTCCAGCTGATCATCGTCGATTACCTACAGTTATTAAGGTCGACATCCCGCCGCGCACAAGACAATCGCCAGCTCGAAATCTCGGAAATTTCCGCAGGACTCAAGGGCTTGGCCAAAGAACTGAAAATTCCTGTCATTGTTGTGGCGCAGTTGAACCGCCAACCCGAACAACGTTCCGGTGGCAAACCGCGTTTGAGTGATCTACGTGAGTCGGGATCAATTGAACAGGATGCAGACCTGGTCGGCTTGCTCGTTCGTCCGGAGTTGTACGAAGAGGATGAGGAAGCGCGTCAGGAAAAATCGGGAGAAGCAGAATTAATCATCGCCAAGCAACGCAACGGACCAGTCGGCGAGATCCCGCTTACGTTCCTGAAAGAATTCACGCGCTTCGAAGATCGCGCGCGCAACGTTTCCGAACCCGAAGAAGCGTTCTAGAGCGATTTCGCGGCTTCGACAACGTGTTTGGCGTCGATTCCGAATTCCTTCATCACTTCAGTGCCGGGCGCGCTTAAGCCGAAGTGGTGTAAACCAATCACTTTTCCGTCGAGGCCAACAAATTCGTACCAAGTGTCGGGCACACCCGCTTCAATCGCGACGCGTTTGCGACACGAATTCGGCAAAACTTCTTCGCGATACTTCGCCGACTGACGTTTGAACCGCTCGAAGCAGGGCATCGAAACTACGCGTGTGCTATCGCCCAGTTCCTTGGCCGCAGCGAGCGCGTGCTGCAACTCGCTCCCACAAGACATGATGATGATATCAAGTTTGGCGGTTTCTCGTTTTGCGATATAACCGCCGCGCGCTACGCCTTCGCGGCGCAGCTGAACATCGACATCGTTCAAAATTGGAACGACCTGGCGCGTGAGTGCCAGCAAGGTTGGGCCATCGATGTACTCCATCGCAGCCGCGAACGCACCCACAGTCTCTTCCGGATCAGCCGGTCGGATCACGTCGATCTGCGGCATGACGCGAATGCTGCTGATGGTTTCAACCGGTTGATGAGTCGGACCATCCTCACCGACGCCAACCGAATCGTGAGTGAAAATGTAAACGTTCGGAAGCTTCGACAACGCGGCGAGGCGGACCGAGGCACGACAGTAATCGGTAAACACCGTGAACGTCGCACCCGAGGTGCGAAAAATTCCGTGATACGAGATCCCGTTCATAATGGCGCACATCCCGTGTTCGCGGATACCAAAATGGATATTGCGGCCGGCGGGCGTGTTACGGGTGAAATCGCCTCCGTCTTTGATGTAATTCAAGGTCGAGCCGTGGAGATCAGCACTGCCGCTGATCAAGAAGGGCATCGCCTGCGCAATCGGCTGAAGCGCTTCGCTTCCAGCTTTGCGTGTCGCGAACTTCGAATCCTTTGGAAACTCGGGAATCTTCGATAAGAGATCAAAATTTACCTTTCGATCGATCGCGGCGTTCAGTTGCTTCGCCTGCTCGGGATTTTTCTTTTGCCAAACCTCATAGGTTTTTTCCCAGCGATCGTACTCAGCGAGCAATTTCTTTTTGTGCTCCGCGAAATAGGCGTAGGTCTCTTTTGAGACGTAATAATGTTCGTCCGGCAGACCGAGGCCCTTGCGCGCAGCATCGACAAACTTCGCGCCCGCCTCGCCGTGAGCTTTATAAGTTCCAGCAACCTCCGGGATCCCCTTCCCGATCAACGTGTGCGCAACGACCAGCTTCGGTCTTCCGTCGTTGTTCTCTTTAGCGTTATTCAACGCATCCAGAAATGCCTGCATATCGTGTCCATTAATTTCCTGGACGTCGAACCCGTAGGCTTTGAAGCGCATCGCCGTATCCTCGCTCTGCGTCGCTGTCGCCGGTGCGTCGAGCGTGACTGCATTTGAATCGTAAATCAGGATCAAATTATCGAGACCGAAATGGCCCGCGAATGCGCTTGCTTCCGCTGAAACGCCTTCCTGCAAACACCCGTCGCCCGCAAGACAAATGCAGTGCTGATCGAAAATGCGGTGCTCGCTGGTGTTGAATCGCGCGACGGCCATTTTCATCGCAACGGCAATTCCAACCGCGTTACCGACGCCTTGTCCGAGCGGCCCAGTTGTGCATTCAACTCCCGGTGTTTCGAAAAATTCCGGATGCCCCGGCGTTTTGGAGTGTAATTGCCGGAAACGTTTGATTTCCGACATCGGCAAATCGTAGCCGCTCATGTGCAGCCACGCGTAAAGGAACATCGAACCGTGTCCGGCTGAGAGAACGAAGAAATCGCGCCCGATCCAGCGCGGTTTATCCGGGTTATATTTTAAGGCGTAGCCGTAAAGCACAGCGCCGATTTCGGCGCAGCCGAGCGGCAGACCGAGATGACCGGATTGCGATGCTTGCACTGCATCCATGCAAAGGCCGCGGGCTTCGGTTGCCGCGCGCGAAAGGGCTTCGATGTTCAAACTCATGGGACGTTTATTATTTTAGATCGCGAATTCCGCAATCTCTTTCCAAATTTTCGCGGCAGAAGGGGGTCGCCAGCTGGTCTCGGGCGCGATGTTGAATAACTTGTGAATAAGAATCCGCTTTTGGGCTGTTTTATTCACACCATTCTGTGAATAAGGACTTAATTTCCCGACGTTCGCGACCTAGGTTGTCGATCTTGATGAAGCTGTCCGAAATAGCCGCAACCCTCCGAGAAATCCGTGTCGCGCCAGTCAAGAGTCTCGGGCAAAATTTTTTGCACGATCAAAATCTTGCCCGATGGATCGTAGACCAAGCCGAGATTAGTCCGAAAGACTTCGTCATTGAGATCGGACCGGGGCTGGGCGCCCTAACGAAATTAGTACTCGCGAAAGGCGCGCACGTTCTCGCGATCGAGAAAGACAAGCGACTGGCGGAGTATCTCCGCGAAAAATTCCGGAACCGAGCGGTCAAAATCTTGCACGGCGACGCGCTCGAATTTGATACGCGAATCCTGTACACGCGACCGGAAGTAAAACTGCTCGGTAATCTTCCGTATTACGTTTCGAGTCAGCTCTTAGTTAAGTTTCTCGAATATCCAAGCCCTATCTCACTCTGGCTATTGATGTTACAAAAGGAGTTGGCGAAGCGTCTTGTCGCGCAGCCAGGCACGGGCGATTACGGCGCGCTAACATTGATGCTGCAATTACATCATCGCTTCGAATATTTGCGCACCGTTGCCGCGAATGTGTTCCTCCCGAAGCCGGAAGTAGATTCCGCTCTCGTGCGCATCACTCAGCGCGAACGGCACGAGCTCCCAGCCTGTGATTACAACGCATTTCAAGAATTAGTGCGGTGCGGTTTTTCCCAGAGACGCAAGCAACTCGCGAAGCTAGTTCGCGAAAAACTGCCGAACTGGGAGGAAGTCGCTGGCGAGGTAGGTTTGAATGAGCGTGCGCGGGCGGAGGAACTTTCTCTTGAGCAATGGATCGCGTTAACGAATCGGATCGCTCCGATTCCTCCGGAAGTGCCTAATGGCAAACGCGAAGAGCAGTTCGCGGTAGTGGACGAGCAGGACAATCTTAAAGGGGCGGCCCCGAGGAGCCAAGTGCATGCGAATAACTTGCTCCACCGGGCGGTCCACATCCTCGTTTTCAACCGCTTGGGGGAAGTTTTTCTCCAAATGCGGTCTCACTCGAAGGATCGACATCCCCTGGCGTGGGATTTGAGTGCAGCCGGCCACGTTAACGCTGGAGAAGAATACGATCAGACGGCCGAGCGCGAGCTTTGCGAAGAGCTTGGGATCAAGATCCCGCTGGAGAAAGTCGAGAAACTGACCGCTTCCGAAAAAACCGGCTATGAATTCATTTGGCTGTACCGCGCAACGCATGACGGCGAATTTCACCTGAACCGAAGCGAGATCGAGGCAGGCCGTTTCTTTCCGCCAGCGATTGTCGACGGTTGGATTAAAGCTCGACCGCGAGATTTTACGCCGGGATTTGTCGAGTGCTGGAAAATCTGGCGCGAAAAAAATCCTTAACGACGGCGGCGACGGAGAGATCTGGATCTTAGGCCGGGTTTCCCGACACGACCCAAGGCGCTGCGCTTGAATTTGCGAGCTGCCCGGCGCGCACCCTCTTTTCCACCGTAAAGTGAATCGCTAAACATCCTCGTAACCGCTTTTGTTCCGCGCAAAAAGTGCACTTGGAAACCGTGCGTTTGTTTCTTCGCCCGCGCCTTCGTGTCAATGCGGCGGATGTTCTGTTCCGAATCTGGATTGGATCGTCTTCGCATGAGCCCTGCCTAACAACTACGTCAAACAACGCCAGAATCAACGAGTCGCGATGTTTTTATCCAGTAACTGCGTATTCTCCGGCGACGGCAAATCCCACGTCCGCCATTTCTTTTCGTAATCCTCGGCTGGAAGAAGCACGTAGCAGGGGTGTCGCGAGGAACGAAACCAAGTGATCATTTTCACAAGCTCTGGCTCAGCCATCGTCGTGCAGCCGGTGGTCGCGCGGTTCACGCCACGGCGAATGTGGAAAAAAATCGCGCTGCCCGCGCCGGGCACCGGCGGATCGGAATTGTGGCGGATTTCGACTAGCCAATGGTAGGCGAAATCGCCGGAGCGCATTTTTTCGTGGGTGTAGTTGTCCGGCGGATTTTTTGGGTCGATTAGAATATGACGATTGTAATCGGGCGAGCGCGGGTCATCGCTCCAAACGTCCGCTTCCGTGACCTGGTGATACGGATAATCGCCGCCCGCCGGCAACTTGGCGTCGTAACCGAATACTTTGCCGATTGCGAAAATTCCGGCCGGCGCGCGTCCATCCCGTTCCTGTTTGTGCAATCCCGGTTCATCCTGGCCAACGAGGCCGCTGCCCCAGGCTAACCCATTCTTGCCGAACAAAACGGGTGCAGGCGGCCCAAGAGCGGTCCAGTCGTTGCCGCGCGCGCGCTCGAAGAGTTGCATCCTGCCGTGCATCGAATTCCAATCCGGCGCAATGGCGACGATGAGCTGCGAACAATCCTGCGGCACCCCATCGGCATGCGCGCTGCTGACAATAGTCCCCGCCATCGCAAAAAGAGCTGTACGCAAGATCGACATAAACATGCGCAAATGTCGACGCACGGCGTATTGATTTCCTCGTTTCGTGGAAAAAATCTGCGACGGCCTCATCCTCGTTGTCATTGTCTTCATCAACTATGCGCCAGCTGTACGCAACGATTTTGTCTGGGATCACATACCGGGCCGCCGAATTGGTCGATCGAAAAACGCTGCGTTCAATTGCTCGATGAAACCGGGGCGAACTCGACTGCGATCACGAATTGCTCACCTTTCTGCAGCGACAATCGTATCGCGCCGATAGCTGGAACCTGTTCAACGAACTCCACGCGAACCTTGGACATTCTGTTGAAACCGAACAGGCGCTCGCGCGGGCACGCGCCTACGATGTCCACCTAACGACATCGAAATCAGTAAATTGATTTGCTTAGATCGGCATCAGCGCTCGCTGCTTCGATCGCCGCTGTGTCGCGCGCCAGAAACTTCGCGCCCCAAAACCAGAATAGACCGGCCACGCACATCATTGCCGAGACTACGAAGAACGCGACATTCAAGTTCGTTCGGTCCGCGACCCCGCCGATCAGCGGCGGGGCGGCGGCGTCTCCTAGCAAATGAATGATGAAAATATTTACGGCAAAAGCGGTCGCGCGGACTTGTGGCTGCGTCACATTCGCTAGCGCCGTGTTCGACGGACCGGTATTAAAGAAAAGAAAAAAAATCGCCAGAAACATCATCACCCATGCCGCCGGGAACGGCGTGAACAGCATTAGCACCGAAAACGGAAATGCGATCATCACGCCCACCCCGGAGACAAGAAAATAGGAGCCGGCGAATCGCTTTCGAAAATAATCTCCTGCTACGCCGCCCGAAAGCGTCGCGGTTAATCCGCCAAGCGCGAGGATCCCGCCAAAAATAATCCGGCTCGTCGGAGGCATGCCGCGGTATTGCAAATAACCGGGCACCCAAAACGACATTCCGCCGATTGCGAACGTCAGCGCCGTCATCGCCAGCGTGTTCAAGACATAAGACGGGATTCGCGCGAGACCAATGTAATCCTGTAAACTCGCGCGCAGTTTTGGTTGTAAATGATGAGGCGTCATCCGCGGATCACGCCGGAGAAAACAGGCAATACCGAGCAGAATTCCCGGCGGCGCAACCACGAAGAACGCGTGCTGCCAACCCCAATGCGCGGCCAGGAACCCGCCGATCGCATACCCGATTGCGCTTCCAAACGGAATTGCGACGTAAAAATACGACATTACCCGTCCGCGGATCGATAGAGGAAAAGAGTCGGCGATGATCGTTGGCGCAGCCGGACCGTAAGCTCCCTCGCCCACTCCGACCAGAAGACGCATTGCAAATAAAAAGGCAAACGTCGTGGCCAATCCCGATCCCGCTGTCGCGGCGCTCCAGAGAATTACGCCGACGCCGATGATGACCCAGCGCGAGAAACGGTCGGAGACCCAGCCGAAAATGAGCGAGCTAACCATGTAACTCCACAGAAATGCGCTCCCCAAGGAACCGCTCAAGAAATGCGCGTGCGGATCGTTCACCGCAAAAAAATGCGCGCGGATTTCTGGTTCGACCGACGCCAGGACGTAGCGGTCGATAAAATTGAAAAGGTTGATCGCGAGTAACAGCGCGAGTGCGGTTCGGCCGCCGGGGGCAGGACGGTCTCTGGTTTCCATTACGAATTGCCGATTGGCAGATAAATGGCCGCACGCTAATTGTAAACAAGAAACAATGCCTCACACTTCCGCCGGCGAGCGCGCGCTCCATTTTTTTGGCCGGCCGCTCATCCGAACCTTTTATCGCGTTCGCGCGCTCGGTCTCGAGAATTTGCCTGAGGGGGGCTTCCTCCTTTTACCGAATCATATCACATGGGTGGACGCCGTCGTGCTACAATTCGCCTGCCCGCGGCCGGTTCGCTACATCATCGATCAGGAGTTTTATCAGAAACCTCTTCTGCACCCGTTTCTGCGACTAGTGCGCTGCATCCCAATCGACTCACACAAGGCGCGATCAGCGATTCGCGCTGCCACTAAACAGATCGCCGCTGGCGAGATTGTTTGTCTTTTCCCGGAAGGACAACTGACGCGCTCCGGAACGTTGTTGCGCCTGCGCCGCGGTTACGAATTAATCGCGGAACACGCCAACGCCCAAGTCGTTCCGGTCTGGCTCGATCGACTGTGGGGCTCCATCTTCTCGTTCCAAGGCGGAAAGTTCTTTACCAAGCTGCCGAAGGAAATTCCGTATCGCGTCACGGTGGCGTTCGGCAAACCGATTGATGCAAACGCGGCCGACATCGCGACGGTGCGGGAAGAACTGCTCAAGCTCGGCGAGTTCTGTTACAGCCGTCGCCCTTCGTTAGATCGACATCTTGCCGAAGCCTGCCTGCGCGGTCTGAAACGGAGGCGTTTTAGCACTGCCGTCATCGACGGCATGGATCACAGCCTATTGAGCCGCGCAAAACTTCTCGGGGCGGCGGCCGCTTTGAGCCGTTTTCTTCGAAAAGAATTTTCTGATTCGCGCATCGCGATCGTTTTGCCTGCCGGTAAAGGTTCGATGGTCGCAAACCTCGCTGCGACACTTGCCGGCAAAATTCCCGTCGATCTCAACTTCACCATGGGACGCGCGGCCAATGAGTTCTGCTGTCAACGCGCAGAACTGCGCGTCGCCATTTCGGCAGCCGCGTTCATGGAGCGCGTGAAGGATTTTCCATGGCCGCAACGCGTCTTGAAACTGGAGCAGTTACTGCCGCAGCTGAAGCCGCAAATCCTCTTCTGGTGGATGATGTCGATCTTCTGCCCGACGCGCGTGTTACTGCGACTATTAGGAATTCCAAAAAGAGGTGGACATGCCGAAGCCAGTTTACTTTTCACTAGCGGCACCACTGGTGATCCAAAGGGCGCGCTACTCAGTCATCGAAACATCGTCGGAAACGTTTCTCAGTTCAGCGCATTGCTCGATGCAAGAAAGGAAGACGCGATTCTGGCGTCGCTGCCGTTTTTCCACAGCTTCGGCGCAACCGTGACACTCTGGTATCCGTTGATCGAAGGCGTGCGCATTGTCACCTACCCAACCCCGCTCGAAGTCGCGAAGAACGCAGCGTTGATCGAGAAATACAAATTAACGCTCCTGCTCGCCACGCCGACTTTTTTGCGCGGCTACTTGCGCAAAGCCGAGCCTCAACAGCTCCGAAGCCTGCGCCTCGTTATCACCGGGGCGGAAAAACTTCCGCTCGGTCTTGCCAAGGCCTTTGAAGAGCGATTTCAACAGCGGGTTTTCGAGGGCTACGGACTCACTGAGACCTCGCCGGTCGTGAGCGTGAATTTGCCTGAACCACAACCAAAACGTGGCGAACAAGTGCAGCCATCGAGCCGGTTAGGTTCGGTCGGCAAAATGGCGCCCGGAATCGCTGCCGAAATTCGCGAACCGGAGACCGATCGAAAACTCTCCCTCCATGAAACCGGAATGGTCTGGTTTCGCGGCGTCAATGTTTTCGAAGGTTACCTTCATGACGAAGAACGAACTGCCGACGTGTTGCACGGCAGATGGTTGAAGACAGGCGACATCGGTCGCTTCGACGAAGACGGCTTCCTTTACATTGAAGGCCGGCTTTCGCGTTTTTCAAAAATCGGGGGCGAAATGGTCCCGCACGAAGCTGTCGAACAAAAGATCGTCGATCTGCTCGGCTTCTCGGGAAGAGACGAGCGCGTGGTTGCGATCGTCGGAGTCCAGGACCTGGCCAAAGGCGAAGCGCTCATTCTCCTCGCCGGGCTCGATATCAACCTTGCCCAGCTTCGCGATAAACTTCGCGAAGCTGGCGTTCCCAATTTATGGATCCCGAAAAAAATTTGCCGCGTTGATACAATCCCCGTCCTCGCTTCCGGAAAGCTCGATCTTCAGAGATGCCAGGAACTCGCAGCTCAGGCTAAATTAGAAACGGAATGAGCAGATTGGTCCATTCGGTTGCCAATCGCGCGGCGGCCCTCTTCATGAGAGTGTTGTTCGGGTATTCGTCGCGCGTTTACACGATGGGCCACGAAAATGCCGACCAGACGGGCGGATTTCTACTCGCCTGCAATCACATCAGTCATTTCGATCCATTCATTATTTCATCCGTGGTTCGGCGAAAGATTGACTGGATGGCGATGGCGGAATTCTTTCCGTTGCCGGTCGTCGGACTGTTTTTGCGCGCAGTAGACGCGTTTCCGGTCGAACGCAATCGCGCGGATCGAAAAACAATCCGGACTGCGATTGAACGCCTCAAAAACGGACGCGTCGTTGGCGTTTTTCCCGAAGGCGGAATTCGTGACGGCACAGGTTCATTGCTCGAGGGCGGGCGGGTCCGTGCCGGCACATCGACGTTGGCGCACATTGCCCAAGTTCCAATTGTGCCCTGCGTTATACTCGGCAGCGATCGGCTATACGCGAAAAGAAATTGGCTGCCGTTCCGCCGCACTCCGGTCTGGATTGGTTTCAGCAAAGCAATCTCGAGCTTTCCTGAGTTGGAAAAATCTGCAGCACGGCAGCGCATTGAAGCTCAGTTAACCGCCGCGTTTCAAAGAATCTACGTCGAGTTGCGCGGTAAATTCAAGCTCACAGCCGACGATTTACCCCGTCCGCCGCGTGACCGGATGCGCGCGCGCTCGAAAGGTCCCTGCCAACCGCTACGACGGGCAGCGGCATCGACGGTCGACTTCGGGATGTGCATGGCGATGAATTTATTGCAATCGCGCCACCGCTTGAACGGCACCAGCGCAGAGGAGATGGAACGCTACATCGGTCAATGCGAGAAGCTTACGCCCCACGAATATTACGCCGCGCCAAACGCTGTCGATCTTGTCGGCGCGGTCGGCCACGGAAATGCAAAGACAGTCACGTGGCGCAGCCCAATCGAGACCAAATTTCAACAGAACAATGTTGCTCGCGCCGATTTCTTTCCGCGCACAAGCGGAAAAACTGTGCCGACTGTGTTCATGTTGCACGCTCTTATGTCTGCAACGCACATTGGTTATCGCCGATGGGCCATGCGATTCAACGAACTCGGTTGGAACGCGTGCTTTGTTCATTTGCCCTATCATTACTCACGCGCGCCGCGCGGTCACTGGAATGGCGAGCTCGCAATCACCGCTAATTTGATTCGCAACGCCGAAGGTTTGCGACAGGGCGTGATGGAGATCCGCCAGCTCATCGCTGCCCTTCGTGAAGCTGGTTTTAGCGAATTTGGAATTCTCGGAACAAGTTACGGCGGTTGGATCGGCGCTTTGCTGGCAACGGTCGAACGCGATCTCCGATTTGTCGCGCTCATAGCGCCGATCGTAAATGTTGAGCACGCGATTTGGGAAAACCCAGGCACGGTTTTCATACGCCGCGAGCTACGCCGCGCAAAAATCTCGCCCGAGCTGGTCGCGCGACATTTTCATCTCAGCTCGCCGTCGCACAGCGTGCCCTTGTGCGATCCGGAGCGTGTGCTGTTCGTTTCGGGCGATTTCGATCTAATCGCGCGGTCATCCGACATCGAAGCGATCCAGCAAAAATGGCGCGGCTCCGAGTTGCTCCGCGTACCCCAAGGACATTTCGGTTATCGCATGATGCGCGAAACCGTCGCGCGGTTGAAAGAGCGCGGACTCTAATGCAAATCGAGGTAATCGTACCAGTGCATCGCGTTCATTAAATCGCGCAGCTCTTGATTGTCATCCGACAACGGCGGCAACCATTCATCGATCAATTCGCGGCGCCACCAGCCTTTTTCGCCAAGCGGCGCGAAGCGATAGCGATAAAGCCGCGCGCGAATGAAGTGAGGTGGTTTGTCTGGAAATGGACTGTTTGCGAGCAAAGACAACGTGTCGGGATCGTTGTGCAGAAGTTTCCAGACAAAATGGAGCGTCCATGGGTATTCGCCCGGACTCGCCATCGCCGCGAACCAGATTTGCCAATCAATGCGGGGTTGATACGGCGCGATAAACGGCGGACGGCGATCGGGATCGCTCGGCTTCGCGACAAATTCGTATTCCTTCCACTTTGTGTCGCCGGTGACCATCATGTCGTCGGTGCCTTCAAAAATGATTTCGTCACGCTCGCGACCAACCGTTCCAAACGCGCCATAAGTGTTGACCAAATCAAACCGGTTAAATGCAGTGTTCATCATTTGACGATGCGAAATGAGATTAAGCACCGGCGCGATGCTCAAATAGGCGATGAGGATCGACAGCGCGAACGCGATCGCGTTGTTGATCCGCGATGGTTCCGATTCTTGCGCGGCTTTTTCCGCGCGCGCCACGATGGGCTTTGGCAAAACGTGACACAGAAACGTGTCATCGAAACAGGCGAGAAATGGAATGATCGTCAGGTAGTTCAGAAACGAAAGATTACCGCTGATAACGAGAATGATCTGAAACGTTACCAGCAAGATGCCGGCGACATGGCGCGCACTTCGCGGCCCGAATGAAAACCAGGGTACGATCAATTCAACAAAATGGTTCCAAAGCGTTTCGAATTTATGAAACCATTGTGGCGCAAAATGTAGATAGCGGCTGATCGGGTTTGGGATTGGCTGCGTTTCGTAGTGATAAAACATGCAGGTCAAATCGCGCCAGCAGGGATCGCCACGCAGTTTGATCAGACCCGCGCCAACCATGATTCGAAAGCCGAGCCACCGAAAAAGCCACAGCACCAAAAACGGTGGGCGGCACTTCGGAAACGGCCGGCCGTCGAGCAACGGACAGAAAAAGATCGACAAAAACCCAGTCTCGAGCAGTTGGATTTCCCAACCGTAGCCATACCAAATCTGGCCGATGTGAACGACCGACATGTACATCGCCCACAAGATCGTCAGAAGAATGGCGTTCGCGTAACCGCCGAGCACGATGAGTGAAAGCGCGAAACCGACCCAGGCAAAGATCAGCATTCCTTGATCCGTGCACCCGAACCAAAACAAAGTCGGCAGCTCCAACATTCCTTCCGTCCGCGAACCGAGATGCGAATGAATGTTGTACAAATAAACGTCCGCCGGACTCAGGCCATTGCGACCTACCAACGGTACCAGCTGTCGCGCCGCGACGAAAAAGGCCATCGTGTAAACAAATCCAAGCAGCCGCAGGATGACGAATCGCGTCAGCCAGTAAGAGTTTCCCCGCGCGAAGAATTTCGCGATGACGTTTTCTTCATTCATTGCCGTCGCAATGATGGCGGAAGATGCCGGTGGGGAGAATGGAGCCGGCAGGAGCCGAGCCGCGCAGACGAAGCCCGAAGGGTTTGCGAACCGGAGCGAGCGAATCAATCAAACTCCAATAGCGAATTCGCACGGTGCGACCTTCTACGAAAATATGCGACCATTGCCATGTTTCAGAAGGGCACTAAACGTCGGCTAACCATTCCACTGCAAGAAAAATGAAAACTGCCAGGGGGGAGAATCGAACTCCCGACCAAGGGCTTATGAGTCCCCTGCTCTACCGCTGAGCTACCCTGGCGTTTAAGCGGCGACAAAGTTCAATCGCGCCGCGCTGCTGTCAACGCGCCGCGATTTGGAACTAGCTTTTCGGCTTCGAAACGAAGGGCGCGAGATCTTTTTCGCTGCCGCGCAGCGCCGCCATGAAACAAACGCCGTTGGACTCCTTCACAACTCCCGCCCAGTGATCCTGATCGACATAGCGCCAGCCATTGAAATGTTTAGCTGCACCAGTTTTCGGGTCCGGCTCTGCCGGGAACATGAAGAACTGCATTTTCTTTTCCACGACCCAGACTTGCGCGACGCGTTGGCCTTCCTCGTCGTCGAAGACGCGACAGCCGAGCGTCTTGAGATCCGCAAACTCCGGCGGCACGTCGTAATGAACGAGCCGATGCTTCATGAAAAGAAAATCGCTGAGCGCGCCGGCATCCGTTTTCACCGGATCGAGCATCATCGCGTGAGTTGAGCTGGCAGTCGTCAACAAGCGGCGCGCCGTCGGTTCGCCCGGAAAACGATTCAATCGATCGATGAGTTGGAAGACTCCTACAATCGCGATGACGAAAACCGCAATGCCAGTCGCGAGAAACGCCGGGTTCTCAGCATATCTTTTCCACGGCTGCCGCTTCGACGCAATGAATGTCTCCGTCTGCTCCCACTCAATAATTTCCTTCGGAATTGCAATTGCCTGGACAAGCGCGGTCGCTGCTTTGTCGAAGTTTTGCTGAACGGCGAACATTTCAGTCTTACACGCGCGCTCTACCGCGGCGCGCAACGTGCGATCGTCCACGTGCACGCCGTCAATCGGCGCGCAGTGCAACAGTATCTTGTCACGCCGCGAAAGTTGGGCTGCGCTCATATTTGCGTAACTGGAAATGTCGCGTCCAGCCACGCCTGGAATTCGCGGCGGCCGTTGCCGAGCAATTTCGATAACTCCGGCGGCTTCAGCTCGGTCAGAGACAGCAAATCGCGGTAACTGAATTCATTCAGATAAAAAAGCGAGAGCGCAGTGCGCTGCGGATCGGGCGCCGCGGAAATCCAGATTGCGAATTGTTCCGGCTCCAGTTTTTCAATTTGCGAAGGCGCCCAATCGGCAAGCTCGCCTTGTTTAAAATCGACATTTTCGGCTTGCAGGCCTTGCTCGCCTGCTTCGAGACACCGCCAGCGCGCGTTGCGAAAGAACCAGAGCCGATCGCGCGGGGCCTCACCATCCACCGCCAACCGGGCTGCTTCGCGCAGAGTCGCGTGAAAAATCTCCTGTGCTTTCGTGGCATCAGCCAGCATCAGAAAGCAAAAGCGATAAAGCTGAAGTAGGTCTTGTTTCTCTTCGGCCACACGGACTTCTTTCCCAAACCCCGAATGTTACGCGCCTTGCCTAGATCGCAACGAAAAGATCGAGCTAGCGGCGGTTCGTCGAACCCGCCGCCAGCGATTTAGAGCAATCGCTCTTATCTCAACTCTTTCAAGCGCCGCGCAACTTCTTGCGCGTTATCGCGGCTGTTGAACGCGGAAACTCGAAAATAACCTTCCCCCTGGGCGCCGAATCCTGCGCCCGGAGTGATGACCACGTTGATCTCGTTCAACATTCGATCAAACATCTGCCAACTCGTTAGGCCGCTCGGCGTCTGGACCCAGATGTAAGGCGCGTTCTCACCGCCATAAACTTTCAGGCCGATTTGTTCGCACGCTTCACGCAAAATCTTCGCGTTGCACATGTAATGCTCGATCAACTCGCGACATTGTTTGCGCCCCTCGCCCGAATACAAAGCTTCGGCCGCGCGCTGCACTGGGTAACTGACGCTGTTCGATTTTGTGCTCCAACGTCGGTGCCACAGTGGATGAAGCGGAAATTTCCTCCCCGAATCGGTCTGGGCGCGCACCGTTTTCGGCATCACCGTGAAACCGCAACGAACGCCCGTGAATCCGCCAATCTTGGAAAAACTGCGAAACTCGACTGCGTAGTCGCGACCCCCTTCGACTTCGAAAATTGAATGCGGAATCTTCGGGTCGGCAATGTAAGCTTCGTAGGCCGCGTCGAACAAAATCAGCGAATCGTGTTGCCGCGCGTATTCAATCCAGCGTGCGAGGTGCTCGCGCCTTGCTACCGCACCGGTTGGATTGTTTGGGAAACAAAGATACACAAGATCGACATGTTCGCCGCCGCACCGGGGTGGCTCTGGGATAAAATTGTTCTCCGCTGTGCACGGCAAATAAACGATTCCGTCGTAGCTCCCGTCCTTGCGCGCGACGCCGGTGTGCCCCGCCATCACGTTCGTGTCGACGTAAACAGGATAAACCGGATCGGTGATCGCGACCTTGTTCTGATCGCCGAGAATGTCGAGGATGAATCCGCAGTCGCATTTCGAACCGTCCGACACGAAGATCTCGTCATCGGCGATTTCAATCTTGCGGTCGCGGAAATCCTTCTGCGCGATTGTCGATCTTAGGAATTCGTAACCTTGTTCCGGTCCGTAGCCGCGAAATGTTTCACGGTGCCCAAGCTCGTCCGCGGCGCGTTTCATCGCGTCGATCGCCGCCTGCGGCAGCGGTTCCGTCACGTCACCGATGCCGCAGCGAATCAAACGCTTCGCCGCATCCGGATTCCTTTCGCAAAATTCGCGGACGCGCCTCGCGATCTCGGGGAAGAGATAACCAGCCTGTAACTTGAGATAATTTTCGTTTAAGTAGGCCACTGTAGCGGTACCGGCGCTCTCCAAGCGCCGAATCCGATTAAACGACGGTCAGAGACCACCGCTATACAGAAGTAGAAGAAATCAATAATTTTTGGCCACAGCGTCCCAATTCACGACGTTCCACCACGCCTTGATGTAATCCGGCCGGCGGTTCTGGTAATTGAGATAGTAAGCGTGTTCCCAAACGTCGATGCCGAGGATCGGCGTGTTGCCGTCCATCAGCGGGCTGTCCTGGTTCGGTGTGGAAATAATTTCCAGCTTGCCGCTCTTGTTTTTGATCAGCCAGGCCCAGCCGCTGCCGAATCGGCCGACACCCGCGGTGGAAAATTTTTCCTTGAACTGATCAAACCCGCCGAACGCCGATTTGATGCCGTCGGCGAGTTTGCCTTTTGGTTCGCCGCCCGCTTTCGGGCCCATGATTTTCCAGAAGAACGAATGATTCGCATGACCGCCGCCGTTATTGCGCACGACCGTGCGAATGTCTTCCGGAACCGAATTCATGTCGCGTATCAAATCTTCGACCGATTTCTTTTCCAGATCGGGTTTCCCTTTAATCGCGTTGTTAACGTTAGTGACGTACGCCTGATGATGCTTAGTGTAATGGATCTCCATCGTCCGCGCGTCGATATGCGGCTCGAGCGCGTTGTAGGCGTAAGGTAATTTTGGTAGTTCGTATGCCATAATTAGTACAGTTAATCGAATTACGCCGCGCGACAGGTTTTATTTTTGGCTGCAGCGAAGATGTTGGTTAGAACCAACCGTCAATTGCGTGACGCCTGATAGAATCCCGGCTGGGTGATTTGGCCGTTGCGATAGTTCAGAAAAGTCGCAAGAGCGAGGAGCGGGAAATTTTGCCGATACATGTCGTACTTCAGATAAAACACGCCCGGAAAGCCGGTGCCGGTGATTTCCGGTTCGTCCCAGGAGCCGTCTTCCTTTTGTGAACTCAGAAGAAAACGCAGACCGCGTTGAATGCTCGGATGATTGAGATCGCCGCAAGCGCAAATACCCATGATCGCCCACGCGGTTTGCGACGCTGTGCTCTTGCCGATTCCCTTCGTCGCAGGGTTTTCGTAAGTTGCGCACATCTCGCCCCAGCCGCCGTCGTCGTTCTGACAGCTCTCGAGCCAATCGCGTCCGCGCAAAATCCAATCCTCCGTCATGTCGTGACCGATCGCACGTAATCCGCGCAGCACTTGCCATGTTCCGTAAATGTAATTCACACCCCAGCGTCCATACCATGAGCCGTCCGCTTCCTGAGTCTCGATCAAATAATGGATCGCGTCCCGAACGCTGCGGACTCTTGGATTGAAATTGATGTAGCCGAGCAACTCGAGCGTGCGCGCGGTCAGATCGCTGCACGTTGGATCGAGAATCGCGTTGTGGTCGGTAAACGGCATGTCCTCCAGCCACGGCGTCGTCACGTTTTTATCGAACGCGGCCCAACCGCCATCGCGGCATTGGAAACTGAGTTCCCAATCGAGTGCGCGGCGAAACGTTCTTTCTAGTTCCGGCGCATCGTCCGGTTTAACAAGCCGCAACGCCATCAACACCATCGCAGTGTCGTCGACGTCGGGATAATAAACGTTGTTGTATTCAAAAGGCCATCCGCTCGCTTCCGGATGTGAATTGTTGAATTGCCAATCCCCGCGGATCCGCACTTCCTTTTCGAGCAACCATTTCGCCGCACGACGCAGCGCGGGATCGTCGGCGGGCAAACCGGATTCGGCGAGCGAGATCACATTGATCGCAGTGTCCCAAACAGGCGAGAGACACGGTTGGATCCGAAAGTCTTCCGGATCATCGACAAACAATCCCGCGAAATCCTGCGCCGCTTTCTTGTACATCGGGTGTTCCTTCGAATAGCCGAGCACGCGGAGCGCGATCAAACAATTAAGCATTGCTGGATAAACCGCCGCCAGTCCGTCGCTCCCCAGCGCGATTCGTTCCAGTATCCAGTGTTCGGCTTCTTCGAGCGCGCGTTTCCGCATCGGGCGAATCCGCAACGGGTGCAAAATTTTCAAAACGTCATTGAGACGAAGGAAGAAGTTGCGCCAGGTCCAGAAGCGTTCGCTCCGCGGCAAGCGCAAATCGCTTTGCTCGGTGCCGATCGGATAAAGTTCGTGCAGTTGCTTGTTGCCCGGCAACGAGCGCGTCGGTTTGAAGTGATTGATGATCGCGAGCGGAATGAGCATCGCCCGACTCCAGGACGACATTTTGTATATGTGAAACGGCGCCCAGGTCGGAAGCAGAATCATTTCCACCGGAATCGTCGGCAGATATTTCCACGGAAACTGGCCGAGCAGCGCGAGGTAAAGCTTACTGAATGTGTTCATACGCGGGATGCCGCCGAGACGGAGAATGTTCTCGCGCGCTTTCCGCATGAAAGGCAGATCGGGCGAATAACCGGCTAGCTTGAGCGCGAAGTAACCTTTGACCGACGCGTTGATTTCGCTCGGGCCACCGAAATAAATGTTCCAGCCGCCGTCGTGCAGCTGGCGCTTCAGAATGTGCTGGGCGCAACGTTCCTGAAGATGGACGTCGATCTCCCCGAGCCAGTGCATAAATAGCACGAAGTCGGAGCAAAGCGTGCTGTCGACGAGCAATTCGCCGCACCAATGGCCGTCTCCGTGTTGCTGGCGCAACAAATTTTTCTGTGCGCGCACAATCGCCTCCGCGATTTCTCCATCGCTCGCCACAAACGCCTGTTCGCGCTCTGGAGTCGCGCTTCGTAATGCGATGACGTTTCCTGAAGAACTCATTGAAAATGTCGACCTTACAACTTCGATCGAACGATGTTGATCTTACGACGCTTTGGTGGCCACGGCTGTCGCCTGCGCCTGCTTACCGGTCAAATGACCGTTGCCGGAACTCACGCCGTTAAAAGCGAGCGTCTCGCTGCCACGCCCGGTCGGTTTCGGTTTTGACCCGAAATTAAATTTAATGTTCTTCCACGTGTCGCCGCGTTTCCCCTGCAGCCCGAGAGTCGCGGTAGGCTCGTAGCCGCAGTGCACCATGCAATTTTCGCAGCGATGATCGCGCGCGACGCCATCAACAACGCCGTATTTGTCCCATTCGACTTTCTCGAGCATCTCGGCGTAGGTCGTATAATGCGCGTCGGTCATTAAATAACAGGGGCCTTTCCAGCCGCGAATGTTGCGGGTCGGGATCGCCCAGGCCGAGCAGGTCAGATCACGGTGGCCGGCCAGAAATTCAAAATAGATCGGCGTCCCGAAAAGCGTGTAACGCTCCATCCAGTCTTCGATCTTCTGAAATTTCTCAACCGTCATTTCACGCGTTAGGAAAAAATCTTCCGGCCGCAAACCGAGCCGCTTAATCATGTCCTTCTTGGCCGCGTCGTAGTCGTAACCGGGCGTGATCGTGTGACCGTCCACGCCAAGATCCGAGAGAAGATCGAACATCTGCTCGATCTCGTTCATGTCGGTTTCTTTGTAAACTGTCGTGTTCGTTGCGACCTGATAGCCAAGGACCTTCGCCATTTTGATCGCGAGAATGCATTCCTTGAAGACGCCTTCGCGTTCGACGATCAAATCGTGCACGCGCTCGAGCCCGTCCAGGTGTACATTCCAATACATCCACTTGCTTGGCGCGAGTGTGGCACTTGGGATTTTGGAGTTTGGCTTTTGGATTGCGGCCGCATCCTTTTCTGAGGCCAATCCTTTCGAGATCAGTTCCCCGAGTTTTGCATCGATCTCTTTCCGCTTTCCGCTGTCCGGCTTCCGGTGTTCCGCAGCCATCCACTCGCGCATTTTTTTGCGCATGAACATTGCGTTGGTGCAGATGTAAACGATGCGCCCCTGCTCGAGCAGGCCGTTCACTAGCGCTTCGATGTGCGGATAAATTAGCGGTTCGCCGCCGCAAATCGAGACCATCGGCGCGTTGCACTCCTCGGCTGCGCCCAAACAATCTTCAAGCGTCATCATGTCTTTGAGAGATGTCGAATACTCGCGAATCCTTCCGCAGCCGGTGCAGGTGAGATTGCAGGTGTGCAGCGGCTCCAACTGCAACACAGTGGCGAATTTTTTCGTGCCGAGCAGCTTCTGGCCGATGATGTAGGCGGCGATTTTCGTCGTTAAGGCGAGCGGAAATCTCATAAGGGCATGGACAGTAACAACGCTTCCAAGCGTGTCAACCCGATGATGGTTGGACAAAAATAGAGCCGAAACTATTGTAAAAGCGAGCAAATCTTGCGCAACGTCAGGCGCAGTCCGTGGTTGAATATTTGAACCTTTGAGCTCGAAAAGGATCGAAACTATTATAAAGACTATGAAAACGTTATTGGCAGTTTTACTCGCAGCCGGTTTCATCAGCTGCGCAAACGCGCAATCGAATGGCGGGACATCAGCTGCCGCGCTAGGGCCGCGCACTGGACCGGCGTATTACTCGCCACCCAACTCGCCGTATCGTAAATGGACAACCAAGCAGCTCCAGCAACGGCGCCTCGATTTGTATCGACAAGTTCCACAGACCCAAAGCCCTCGCGGAGAGCCGGTATTCATCCACCACGGGGGCGAAGGCGTTTCTGACCAGCAAAAAGAGATCTACGCAATCGAAGCAGAGCTGAATCGCCGTTATCAGGCAGGCGATAAGGATGCTGAACTGACACGCGCGATGCCCGGGCAGGCGCATCCAACGAGCCGCCAAGGGCGAATAAACTTTTGAATCTCGCGAGCGCGAGGCCGCGGTCTCAGTGTGTCTGCGAGCCGCGCCGAATCAGGCTGATCGCAATCGCCGCCAACAGGAGCGCGATAATCTTCGAGGCACCGCGTAATCCCTGCTTGCCCATCAGGTGCGCAAACCGCTCGGCATTGCAAAGTGCCAGCGCCACGATTGCCAGGTTTGCGATCAGCGCCGACAGCGTGAACATGACGCCGACGCTGTCGATTAAAATCAAGAGCGCGGTCAGCAGCGCGGGTCCCGCGATCAACGGCATGCCAAGTGGGACAACACCGAACTCATCGTCAGCATCGCGATCGGCCCGGCCGTAACCGACCAGCTCCCGCACTGCGAGCACGAGCAGGATCAATCCGCCCGCGATTTGAAAATCGGCAATTGTGATCCCGAGCGCGGCGAAAATTCCTTTGCCGAGAAAAATAAATCCGGTCGCGACCAGTAAACCGGTCAGCAGTCCCAGAAATGCCTGGTTCTTGCGATGTTCGTGCGATGCGTTCGTCCCCAGTCCCAGGAAGATTGCAACCAGCCCGATCGGATCGATCGCGACAAAAACCGGAATGAACGCGAGCAGGAATTTCTCGATCACAATTTCGTTTGAACTTCTACACAATTTTACGGCTGCGGAGATAGTGCTAAATCGAATCAACGGACATCGACCGCTGTCTCAGGGGCGGTGAGCTTAAGCCCCTGGTAGAATTTCTTCGATCGGAAGGCTTGCCAGATATGTGGCAAGCTTTAGCGTCCCGGCATCGGCCGCGATCGCGCGCTAGATCGATAATCCACTGATTCTGAAGTTTTCTCTCGGTTGGTCCAATCGCAGGCAACGTTCCCGACGTCGATATAAGCCCGAATCAAATCCGGCCATGCTTGGTCGCCGCCCAATTCAATCTGCTCCAGCGAATTGAGTGTCCCGGAGGGTCGCACCTTTGCCCGCTATCGACGGCGTGTAAGCATGAAGCCCCCAGAAACACTGCGCCGCGGGTAGCGTCGCGAACAGGACAGTGTGTCGAAAACGGCGCATTAAACTATTCAATTGGCCGCTCACTACGTCGCAGTCGAACGACAACTTTCCTCACTTGCCTATTCTCCGACCGCAACTTAGAAGAGTGCGCCATTCACAACGCATCAAATCTCCGCATGAAAGAATTGCCGATCTTACATTTTGTCCTTCCTCTCGCTCTAATCGTCGATCTTCACGCAGAAGATCTGAAAACGGTCGATGATTTTCGCGACGCCGCCGCGAAAGCAAACGTTGTCCTAACTGTTCCCGACTGGGAACAGACACCGGAAGCGGTTGACGCGATGGTGAAAAAAGCAATCGCGACGGCGAACAAAGCGCTCGATCAAATCGGCGCGCAGGATCTAAGCAAAGTCACATTCAAGAGCACGGTCGTCGCGCTGGACGATCTAAACTGGCAGGCCGGAAACGCCGCGAGCAGAGCGGTTGTGCTCAAAGAAAGCAACACCAACGAAAAGGTCCGCGCCGCAGCGGAAAACGGAGTCAAAGAATTTCAGGATTGGGCGGTTGGCGTCGATTATCGGCAAGACGTTTACAAAACGCTGAAAGCTTTCGCCGACACAAAACCGAATCTTTCCGGCGAGGACAAGAAACTTTTCGACGAAACGATGCGTGATTATCGCCGCGCGGGCCTGGCGTTGCCGCCGGACAAACGCAAAGAAGTTGAAGATTTGCGTAAACAACTGGCGAAGCTCGGCACCGATTTCGACACCAACATCGTCAACGCGAGAGTGCCGCTCGTTTTCACCAAAGCCGAGCTCGAGGGCGTGCCCGACAGTTTCCTCGCCTCCCCCGGCGTGAAAACCGGCGATGACGCCTACACCGTTCTCGCGAACGTCACCTGGCATTACAACACGGTCGAAGACAATGCCAAAAACGAAGCCACCCGCAAAAAACTTTACATCGCGCGCGACAGCCTCGCCAAAGACACGAATCGCACCGTGCTCAATCAAATGATCGATTTGCGCAACAAGATCGCGCTCCGACTCGGCTACAGATCCTGGGACGATTTCCAGACTGAAATCAAAATGGCCAAGACCGGCGCTGGCGCGAAGAAATACATCGACGATCTCGTGTCCGGCATTCAGCCGAAATTCGCCGCCGAAGTGGCCGAGATGCAGAAAATGAAAGCAGAGGACACGCGCGATCCGAACGCAAAGATTGGCATCTGGGATTGGCGTTACTACAGCAACCAGATCAAGAAACAGAAATACAACGTCGACACGGAAGCACTTCGCGACTTTTTCCCGTTTCAAAGAGTGCTCGAAGGAATGTTCAACATCTACCAGGGCATCTTTGGGCTGAAGTTTGAAAAAATCGCCGCGCCCTACAAGTGGATCGACGATCTGCAATTTTACATGGTCACCGATGCCGCAACCGCCGAACCACTCGGCATGTTCTATCTCGACATGTTTCCGCGCGAAGGAAAATTCAATCATTTCGCAGAATTCGGGATCACCAGCGGCAAACGGCTTGCTGACGGGAAATATCAACGGCCGGTGTGCGCGTTGCTTTGCAATTTTCCGCCGCCCAGCGCGGACAAGCCGTCACTCATGACGCATTCAGACGTCGAAACTTTGTTTCACGAGTTCGGTCATTGCCTGCATGAGATCACAACCCGTGCAAAATACGCACGCTTCGCTGGCACGCATGTCCCCGGCGACTTCGTCGAAGCTCCTTCACAAATGCTCCAAAATTGGACCTGGAACAAGAAAGTCCTCGATACTTTCGCTGCTGATTATCGCGACCCGTCAAAAAAAATTCCGGCCGGCGTCATTCAAAAAATGAACGACGCGAAGAAAGCCACGGCCGGCGTGTTTTATCGGCGGCAGTTCGCGTTTGCGTCGCTCGATCTCGCGATGCATGACGCGCACGCTGAAAATGCAGACTGGGATTGCGTGAAGATTTCGAATCCGATTCTGGAAAGGGTTTTTCTGCCAATCGATCCGAGTACGACGTTTGTCACTTACTTCGGTCACATGAACGGTTACGACGCCGGCTATTACGGCTACGCCTGGGCCGACGCGATCGCCGCCGACATGGGAACTGTTTTCGAAAAAGCAAAGGACGGTTATCTCGACAAACAAGCCGGCATGAAACTGCGGAAGGAAATTTACGAGCAGGGCGATAGCCGCGACGTCGCGATGTCGGTTGAAAAATTTCTCGCTCGCAAACAATCGGTGGAGCCGTTCCTGAAAAGGATCGGTGTGAAAGCGGAGGACAAAAAGGAAGCGCCTACGGGACCGCCGAATCAGTGATGTTGTAGCGGCGGTCTGTGATCGTCGCATAATGTTGCGGCGCTCACAGGGCGCCGCTACAGAAGAACCATGAAAACGCCACGATTGGTCGTTTCGCTCTTAGTCGTCGCGACGCTTTCCCTTTTCGCCGCCGACGGACCCGCGGAAAGACTTAAGCCCGCACTCGATGTCATTACGCCTGACGCATTGCTCGCGCACATCAAGATTCTCGCATCGGATGAATTCGAGGGCCGCGCACCGGGCAGCAAGGGCGAAGAGCTGTCGATCAAATACATCGCCGACCAATTCAAAGCGATCGGGCTGACGCCGGGAAACCCGGACGGCGGCTATTTCCAAGAAGTTCCGCTCGCCGGAATCAAAAGCAATCCACGGATGCAATTTGTCGTGAACGGCAAACCGCCGATGGATTTGAAATTCACGGATGACTTCGTCGCGTCCTCGGCGCGATTGCAAAACGAAATCAAAATCGACAACTCCGATCTCGTGTTCGTCGGCTACGGCGTCGTTGCGCCCGAATACGCTTGGGATGATTACAAAGGCGTCGATGTTCGCGGCAAGACGATTTTGATGTTGATCAACGATCCGCAAGTTCCTGATGCGAAAGATCCGTCGAAGCTCGACGACAAAGTGTTTAAGGGAAAAACGATGACCTATTACGGTCGCTGGACTTACAAATACGAAATCGCGGCGCAAAAGAGCGCGGCCGCCGCGATCATCATTCACGAGACGGAAATGGCGGCATATCCATGGCACGTTGTGAAATCGAGCTGGTCCAAGGAAAATTTCGAGCTCGATAATCCCGACAAGAACATAGGCGCAGTTCAGGCGCGTTCATGGATCACGCTCGACGTCGCGAAGAAATTGTTAGCCGACTGCGGTCAGGACTTCGACGCACTCAAGAAGTCAGCGATCACGAAAGCGTTCAAACCCGTAGCGCTCAATGCGAAAGCGAACATCGACATCAAACAAGCGGTTCGCTCATTCAAATCGCATAATGTGATTGGAAGACTCGAAGGCGCCGATTCGAAACTGAAGGATGAATATGAGATCTACAGCGCCCATTGGGACCATCTCGGAAAGCATCCTGAATTGCAGGGCGATCAGATTTTCAACGGCGCGATTGATAACGCTTCGGGCGTGGCGGCTCTCCTCACGCTGGCGGCTGCCTTTCCGAAAACCAATCCGCCGCCGAAGCGCTCGATTCTGTTCATGGCGACTACGGCTGAGGAAGCAGGTTTACTAGGCGCGAAATGGTACGCCGAGCATCCGCTTTATCCGCTCGAGAAAACTTTGGCCGATATCAACATCGACACATTGAACGTCTGGGGTAAAGCGCGCGATATCGAGGACACCAGCTACGGTTTCTCCGATCTCGACGACATGCTTACCGCCGACGCGAAGTGGCAGGGCCGGGAAAATATTCCCAATCCCCGTCCGGAGAAAGGCAGCATTTATCGCGCCGACAACTTCGAGTTCAGCAAGGTCGGCCTGCCGTCGCTTTACATTGGCAAGAACCAGCATCTTCTCTCACGGCCTGAAAACGGCTCGCCCCGCGCCGACGAATACGATCTAAAAGACTATCATCAGCCGAGCGACAAAGTGAAACCGGATTGGGACCTCTCCGGCGCGGTCCAGGATATCGATCTTCTATTCGAAGTCGGCTACCAGGTCGCCAATACCTATAGATTTCCCGAATGGAAGTCGGGCAACGAATTCAAGCCCAAGCGCGATGCAATGATGAAAAATAAGTGAGCGCGATTGCACGCATCGTTGCTACTTCCGTTTTGGGGGCATTCACTTTTGGTGTTTCGATAAGTGGCACATGCTTTGCAGAAACTCAACCGGTGGCGACGGCGTAACCAAGATTAAAGTCGTTCACTCGAACGGGTCGATTATTTTAGACAAAGCGGCCATAGGAGCCCTTAAGAAACTGGGGATTTCGTCCGGAGACATTTACAGCCGTGAGAGTACCGATCACACTTAGCGATCGATGATCGTGTCGGCTTAAACATGTGCGTTGATTTCGTAATTGGCGGAACGCAGAAAGGCGGGACGTCGGCGCTGGACTCGTTTTTGCGACAGCATCCGGAGATTTGCATGCCGACCACGCGGAAAGAGCTGCATTTCTTCGATCGTGCAGAGGAGGACATCGATTACAAAAATTACCACGCGAACTTTAAACCGAAGCCGCAACATCACGTGATCGGCGAAGCGAGCCCGATCTACATGTATTGGGAAACCGCACCGTATCGGATCTGGAAATACAATCCAAACATGAAATGGATCCTCGCGCTACGGAATCCGGTCGAGCGCGCGTTCTCGGCCTGGAACATGGAAACCAAACGCGGCAAAGAAAAACTATCGTTTGCTGAAGCGATCGAAAGAGAACCGGAGCGCTGCCGCGAGGCGTTGCCGTTACAGCATCGTGTTTTTTCCTACGTCGATCGTGGCCTTTACGCGCATCAGGTTCGACGCTTGTTCAACATTTTTGGAAAAGGCAACTGTTTCATTCTTTTGAGCGAAGAGTTGCGTAACGAGCATCAGGAAACGTTACGACGCATCTTCGGATTTCTCGGCGTGGACAGCTCGTTCGTTCCGCCGGAAGCGAGCGTGTTCGAGCAAGAATATTCCGTTAACATCGACAATCACCTGCGATGGCGCTTAATCGAAATTTTCTATTTCGACATCAAAGAACTGGAAAAGCTGCTGGGACGCGATTTATCCGCGTGGACTTGAAACAAATGAACCTGCCGATTCCAATTATCAGCGTTATGATCGGCGCGATTATTTTGTTTTTCGGGAGGCGACTTTTCTGGCTTTGCGTTGCGGCGATTGGATTCGCGGCGGGCGCGGAATTCGCGCCGCATCTGATACATGAGCCATCTCAGGTTCTGGAACTCAGCGTCGCCGTCATTTTTGGATTTACCGGCGCGTTGGTTGCAATGTTTCTCCAAAAAGTCGCAATCGCGGTCGCCGGATTTCTCGCTGGCGGGAAACTGGGGACGGCGTTGGTCACAGCGTTTATCACCGAGGGCGCTCGTTATCCCGGAATCACTTTCGTTGTCGGCGGAATCATTGGCGCGATCTTGTTGCTCGCACTGTTTGATTGGGCGCTCATTGCAATGTCATCATTCGTCGGTGCGTATTTGATCGGACACACGATTGTGTTGCCGCCAACCGGGGCGACACTCTTATTTGTCGGCTTGGCTACGATCGGAATCATCGTGCAAGCGGCGGCGTTTCGCGGAAGAGCGGTGGCCTAACAAATTGCCAGGCGTTTCTGTGAAACACCACTCTGGAAGCCGGCGTCTGACACAGACGCCCTACAACCAATTTTTGCTGACAAAGCAAAGATCGACGTGAGAAAATGTGGGGCATGAACTCACAACGAACTGGTTTGCGGATTGCTAGCGTTATTTTCGGCCTCGCGTGTCTCGTCCATGTCTGGCGGTTGTTGATCTCGCATTTCACGATGCAAATCGGCTCGCATCACCTTCCAATCTGGGGAAGCGCGGTTGCGATGATTGTATCCGGCGGATTAAGCATTTGGATGTGGCGACTGTCAGCCGCGGCCCGATAAACAAGTTTGATCGGCTATTGGCGACGAGTCTCACATGAGACAATCAACACTCGCTCTAATTTGCGGTATCGCCCTCATCATCATTCTGGCCTATTCATGGTGCGGACGAAATCCTCCGCAGCAAACCACGCTGCCTTCGCCAACGCCGACTCCAGTTCCGCCGACGCCTTCCCCGACAGTTGGGGTGACGGTGGCGACTCCGTCTGTTTCAGCGGCGCCGACTATTTCGACGCCGCCCGCTCAAACGCCGCCTCCTGAATTCGAGAAAATCGTGCACAAAGCGGACCCGGCGGTCCTTGAAATCACTGTCTTCGACGCAAAGGGTCAGCTACTGCGGTCGCGCAACGGCTTCTTTGTTTCGCACGACGGTTTGTTTGTAACGAGTTTGCTGACGGTGGCAGACGGGGCCTATGGCGTCGCCAAAACGACCGACGGCAAAATTCGCAACGTCACTGGCGTGATCGCGTCATCAACCGAATCTGATCTCGCGCTGTTGCGCGCCGAAACAAAAATCGGCGTCCCGATTCTGCCGCTCGCGAAGACGTCCGAATCAGTGGCGGTTGGTGCGTGGGCAGTGGTGGTTAGCAGTCCGCTGCAACACAAAGAACAACCGCTTGCCGCAGGCAAAATTTCTTCCCGCGGCCGGGACCCAAAGAAAGATGTGTTCGAAATCAGCGGATCAATTCCGCCGGATGCTGCTGGCGCCCCAGTTCTAGACGATGAAGGCGAAGTCGTTGGAATCGTGACCGCCGGAGGCAAGAATGCAGTGCAGCCGACAGGTGTGCTGGAGCCCCTATTGGCAGCAGTGAAGTCCGGAACAACCGGTCGCTGGGCGGCCGCACCCGTGGAATCGCCCACGCC
>Ga0182036_10000013_pt1 | contig 65322 bp, 57 predicted proteins | sample sta12Cox44000080_FD_125966 | JGI IMG/M metagenome (GOLD analysis project Ga0182036, IMG submission 125966) | Lab enrichment of tropical soil microbial communities from Luquillo Experimental Forest, Puerto Rico - statoxic.12C.oxic.44.000.080 | ecosystem: Environmental > Terrestrial > Soil >...
ATCGCCAGACGTCGCGACCATGACCGGATCCAGCACAATATTCCTTGCACGATGAGCGGCGAGCCCTTGCGCTACGGCCTCGACGCTGGCGATCTGCGACAACATGCCGATTTTCACCGCCGCAACATCGAGATCGAAAAAGACGGCATCGATTTGCGCGCGAATGAAATCGGGCGGGACATCGTGAACCCCGCGTACCCCTTGCGTATTCTGCGCGGTCAGTGCCGTGATAACGGAAGCGCCATATACGTCCAGCGCAGCGAAGGTCTTGAGGTCGGCCTGGATGCCCGCACCGCCGCTCGAATCCGATCCGGCAATCGTGAGCGCGATCGCAGTCATGGCCGTCCTCGCCGCGCGAGACCACTGTCGACCGAAGCGCGCAACTCTCGCGCCGCCGCCGCCGGATCGGGCGCGAGCGATAGCGCGGAGATCACCGCGACGCCGTCCGCGCCTGCTGCAATGACGTCAGCCGCATTGCCGGAGTTGATGCCGGCAATGGCGCAGATGGGATAATGCGGGGCGCGTGCGCGGATCACCTGCACGATCGTGCGCAGGCCATCGATGCCGATCGGTGCCACCGTATTGTCTTTCGAGGTGGTGCTATAGACGCCGCCGATCGCGGCATAGTCGAGCAAATCGAGCGGAAAGACTTTCGCCTGCTCTATGGTCTTGATGCTCAACCCGATGATGGCGCTGCGACCCAGCAGCAATCGCGCATCGCCGGGCGCCATATCGTCTTGCCCGATATGCACACCGTCCGCTTCGGCCGCCAGCGCGACGTCAACGCGATCGTTGACCAGAAGCGGAATATTGTTCGGCTCAAGAACGGCACGAAGCAAGCGCGCTTCCTCGACCATCGCTCGGGTCGAACCATGCTTGTCGCGCAATTGCACGAGAGTCGCGCTGCCCACAATGCGCCGCGCAAGGTCTACCAGCGTACGACCGCCGGACACCGCCGGATCGATAAGCGCATAAAGCCGCAAGTCGACGTCCATCAGCTCACCTTTGCGCGGTCGATGAGCGTCGGCCCATCAAGATTGTAGAGTGCATCGATGATCGACGCGGCGAAACTTCCTGGTCCGGCAGACTTTTCCGCCGCCAGTTCACCGGCGAGGTTGATGATCAGCAATGCGGCAACCGTCGCAATGAACGCATCCGGCTCCGTTGTGAGACACGCGACGACCAACGCCGAACCGGCACAACCCATGGCAGTGACCCGCGCCATCAATGGATGGCCGTTCGCGATCGAGGCGGTCCGCTCGCCGTCACTTACAAGATCGGATTCGCCGGAAAGCCCAATCACAGCCTGGCCGGTGCGCGCATAGGCCGCCACCGCATCGAGCGATGGCTTGCTGCCGGTGAGCGTCGAAAATTCAGCATGGTTGAGGCGAATGACAGTAGGACGGTGGGCAATCAATTCGCGCGCAAATGCCGTGCGTGTCGGGGCGCGATCGACAAACACGGGATCGAGCACCCAAGGCAGCGCGTTCGATCGCGCGGCATCAAGGGCGATCGTAATTGCCTCACGGCGCTCCTTATCGAAAGTGCCGAGATTGACCAGGAGCCCCTGCGCACCGGAAACGAAAGAGCCGACTTCTTCCCCCGACACAGTCATTGAGGGCTGGCACCCGGCCGCCAACAGCGCATTGGCGGTGAAATTCTGCGCCACCGTGTTCGTGATACAGTGGACGCGCGGCCGCCGTACGCGAAGGCGGGCCAGAATCTCGACCGCGCTTTGCGCGACGCTCTGGCGCGGCGCTGCTTGCGGGTGATGCATCTCTGGTCCCTCCGCCGGCATGACCCGGATCAGGTTCGTTGGGTTGGCTGACGCCTCTCAGCCCGGCAAACGCCGGACACCCCACGAGATTGCTGCTCAAATACGTAATCCGCACGCGGTCCCAACGCAAGAGCGCCCGCCCGGCCGCCTTGCCAGCTACCCTTGTTTTTGCTGGATTGCAGCCCAGCCTTGGAGACGTCTGATGACCCCGTTTTTCGTACAGATCAAATGCGAGCTTGGAAAATCCTACCAAGTGGCAAACCAGCTGGCCGAAGCGGAAATCGCCTCCGAGATCTATTCCACCGCAGGCGACTTCGACCTCCTGGTGAAATTCTACGTCGACAGAGGGACCGACATCGGCCACTTCGTCAATGAGAAGGTGCAGTGCATCCCCGGCATCAAGGACACACACACCATCATCACCTTCAAGGCCTTTCAGGTCTGAAACACTTTTATCGCGGCGCAATCCGAATCAAGTCATTGAGCTGAGGTTGGGTCAGCTCCGTCCCCGTGAATTTCAGAGCGACAGCATCCTTCACGATTGTGTCGAGGCCGACAATCTTGTCCGGCTCGATCGCCGCGCGCGGAAAAAACTCGTCGCGCGTGCGCTTTGCCTTGGCTTCGCTGATCTTGAGCCAGCCCGCATAGATCTTCAGCGCAGCGGGATCGGTGTACATGAAGTTCACGGTTTCGCGATAAGCTTTCATATAACGGTCCACCACATCCTGGTGAGTTTTCAGATATTCGGCATTGACGATATTCATACGCACTGTCTGCCCTTTAAAAGCATCGGCATCGTTGCCGGTCGCGATGATGCGGATCTGTTTTTGATCCAGCTGATCCAGCCCGAATGGCGGCGCGGCCCAGCCGACGTCGATCTGCCCTGACATGACCGCTGTCAGGTTTGCTGCCGGACCACCCATCGCAGTGGGCGTCGCCTTCAACTGATATTGCTTCATGAAGGCCGTGACGATGCCGTGCGTCGAGGAGCCATTCGTCGAGTAAGCAAGAGTCTTGCCGTCGGTGTCCTTCAGCGACTTGATCGGCGAATCCGCTTTCACGTACCAGTACAGGTCGTTTGCGCCCGTCGTCTCGGCGCCAATCACACGCACCGGCGCGCCTTTCGAATAGGCGCTCAGGACACCCATCACACCTGCAGCGATGCCGATGTCGACGCTGCCTGAAATCACCGCCTGCTGGGTCTCGCCGGCGCCGTTGGTATAGATGATCTCAAGCTCAAGCTCGTGCTTGCCAAAGATTCCAGCAAGCTGGCCAATCTCGGACACCGAAGTATCCCAGTTGCCGCGCTGGCCGATGGCGAGCTTCACCTTGTCGTGCGCCGACGCTGTTGCCGCGAACAATGTCATCGCAGCGACCGCGCATGCGAGGGAACGCTTCCTCATTCTATCCTCCCTGAGTTTCTTTGCCGCTATTTTGCAGCTTGTGCTTGTTTGGCGACGTGCTCGAGTGGCGCCTCGCTGCCGCCGCCAAGACTCCTCCAATTCGTTGTCTTCGGAACGACACCTTCATATGAACTGATAGTTGCGTGTATGACGTGCGGTTCGGTTTTGCCGATCGCCTGCCTTCTGCTGCGCATGGTGCGTGCGGCCTCAACCATCAAACGTCGGAATGCAACGACCGCCACATCGCTGGCGCCCACTCGCTCTTTCGTGCGATCGCTGATCGGGCCCATGGATTCCCACATTGCAATATCCTGGTTTGGAATTCCGCTGATGCCTGTGAAGTTGCCCTGCTTCATCGCCGCGCGGTCCTGACCGTAAAGATTGGCGCGCGTGCGGACGCCGTCAAAGTTACCGTCGACGTCGACATCCCACTGCAGCACGTTGAATTTACGCCAGGCATCGACATCGATCCCGGTCTTGTCGGAACCATTCCACGCGATGAAATAGAAGATTGTGTTGTGGTCATCTTCCGGCGTCAGCAATGTCGCGACATTGTGCACATTGTTCGGCGGGATAAGCGCGGTGAACGGAGCGATGTAGACCGTAGTACGGATATAGTCGTGCGTCGCTTCGTTCATGATCGGACGCCGGATCGCGGCGTATCGAAACCCATAACTGGTACGCTCGATTTGAAAGCGTGGCGCCTTGTCGGTCGACGGCCGAAGCCAGTTGGCTTCCGTCGCTTTGGCGCCATCGACCTGAGCCGGCACCATGTCGGATGAATGAAGGCTCGATGAGTGCGCGGAATCAATCTGCCCTTCGAGAATCTGCGCCCAATTGCAGCGGACCCGCACCTTCGTTGCGCTGACACGTGCGTCAGCAGTCGGCGCGAAAGCCGGCGCTTCGAATTCGCGCATTTCTTCCGGCGGCCCCATGTAGGCCCATACAAATTCGCCGGCTTCACGGGCCGGATAGGCCTTGTGCTTGACCCGCTCCGGGATGAGGCTATTGGCAGGCTCGGAAGCCATTTCCACGACGTTGCCTTCAACGTCGAATTTCCAGCCATGATAGAGGCAGCGGAGACCGCACTCCTCATTGCGCGCAAATACCAGCGACGCGCGCCGATGCGAGCAGTATTCGTCGAGCACACCGACACGGCCCCGGCTGTCACGAAAAACAACGAGATCCTCGCCTAAAAGCCGGACTTTGACCGGGGTGCCATCCGGCTCGGCGACCTCCTCGGAGAGGCAGGCCGCGATCCAATGGCGGCGCATGATCTGTCCCATCGGGGCATCGCCCTCGACGCGACACAGCAAGTCGTTTTCCTCGGCGGTCATCATGGCGGCGCTTCCTCCGGCGCGGTTGCAAAATCCTCTCGCGCGCTCTTTCTTAGATATCTAAGATCAGAGTAGAGAATGTCCCCGATCTTGTCGAGGGTTGGCGCTTGAGCACCGCAAGCGAAAGTAAACTGCGCATCGGCGTGGCCGGTCTCGGGCGCGCATTTGCCGTGATGCTGCCGACCGTTAAGGCCGACCCACGCGTCAGCCTGGTGGCGGCAGCAGACCCGCGCGCCGACGCACGACAACGCTTCGCCGAAGATTTTTCCGCCAACGCCTACGGGACCGTTGAAGAGCTCTGTGCCGATCCGACGGTCGAAGTAATTTACGTCGCAACGCCGCACCAATGGCACGCCCGGCATGCCCTGCTGGCCGCGCGCCACCGCAAGCATCTGCTCGTCGAGAAGCCGATAGCGCTGACGCTACAAGAATGCACCGCAATCATCGATGCCGCTCGCAGCGCAGGTGTGCATCTTGTCGTTGGCCACAGTCATTCTTTCGATGCGCCGGTTCGCCGCCTGCGCAATCTGATCGAAAGCGGCCGGTACGGCGACATGCGCATGATCAACGCGATCAATTACACCGACTATCTGTACCGCCCGCGTCGACCGGAGGAACTCGACACGACGTTGGGCGGCGGCGCGATATTCAACCAGGCGGCACACCAGATCGATATCGTGCGCTTGCTCGGCGGTGGTCGCGTCGAGAGTGTGCGTGCCGCAACCGGCGCCTGGGATAAGACGCGGCCGACTGAAGGGGCCTATGCGGCGTTGCTCATGTTTGCGAACGGAGCGTTCGCATCGCTCACCTATAACGGTTACGGCAACTTCGATTCGGATGAGTTCCAGGGCTGGATCGGGGAGATGGGGCAGAAGAAGATGCCTTACGCAGGCTCGCCGCGGCGCCGTTTTGACAATCAGCAAGATGAAATCGCGTTCAAGAACGCGCGCAACTACGGAGGTCCGGAGTTCCGCCTTTCCGCCGGGCAGGATCTCGCGCATCAGAATTTCGGCACATTGCTGGTGAGTTGTGAACGCGCCGATCTGAGAGCGCTCCCCAATGGGGTGATGATCTACCAGAACGGATCGGCCCAGCTCGACGCCCTGCCGGCGCCGACGATTCCGCGCGTCGAAGTAATCGATGAACTTTATGACGCGGTTGTTCGGAATCAGCCGCCGCTGCACAACGGCGCCTGGGGCATGGCGACGCTGGAAGTCCTGTTGGCAATCCTCCAATCGTCGCGAGAAAAATTGGAAGTGCGCCTCAGTCATCAGGTGAGCAGATGACGCGCCCGTCCCCCGATACCGAGACGATTCTGCGTCACTGGCGTGAAGCGGTGCCCGACGATCGATTGGCGCATCTCGTGAAAGATGCGACCCGGGCACTCGTGCGCGCACTGCAGATGCGATTGGCGGAGCACTCGGTTTCGTTCGGGCATTGGACGTTCCTGCGTATTCTCTGGGAGGGCGACGGCCTCACCCAGCGCGAGTTGAGCGAGCAAGCTGGCGTGATGGAGCCGACGACCTTCTCGGCCCTTAATGCAATGGAGCGCCTGGGTTACGTCACCCGTCGCAAGCGTGGTGGGGACCGCAAGAAAGTCTACGTGCTGCTGACCGCAAAGGGTCGTCGACTTCAGGAGAAGCTTGTGCCTCTTGCCGAAGAGGTCAATCGCATTGCCGTGCGGGGCGTGCGCTCAGGCGACATCGCCGCCACGCGCAGCGTCTTGCTCAGCATCATCGAAAATCTCGCGCGGAACGGGCGCGTCACCGAAATGCGAATGCCTTCGACCCGTGACCTGGCGCAATTGAAGGCCCGTCGCAATGGCCGGCACAGGCGTCCGCGTCAGTGAAATGCCGTTCACGTGGCCTGCGGTGGGCCTTCCGCAGCGCGGGCGCGCTGCAGGCCGAGCTGGCGTTCGCGCCAGATCACGAAAAGTCCCGCGCCGGTGACGATGGCCGCACCAAGATAGACCAGCCGATCCGGCAGTTCGCCGAACAGCCAGTAGCCTAGAAGCAGCGCCCACAGCATCGATGAATAGTCGAACGGCGCGACGACCGAGGCCGCCGCGTAGCGGTAGCTTTCGGTCAGAAAAATATGCGCAAGCCCGCCGAGAAACCCCAGTGAAACAAGCGCCATGAGTTCGCGCAAAGTCGGTGAATGCCAGGCAAATGGCAGGGTCAACGCCCCGGCAATCGCGCAGATCAGCGAAAAATAGAACACGATCGACGAGGTGGTTTCGCTTTGCGTCAGGCGTCGCGTCTGGATGACCGTCCCGGCATTGCAAACCGCCGAGGTGAGCGCGAGCAGAGAACCGATCGCGGCGGTCGATGCAACGCCGGCCGCGGCGTAGTGGCTCAGGTCAAAATGCGGGATGAGCATCACGATCACCCCGAAAAAACCAACGATCACAGCCGACCAGCGATAGATGCGCACGCGCTCTTTCAGAATAACGGCGGCAAGCGCAACCGTAATGAGCGGGGAAGCAAACGAGATTGCCATCGCATCGGCGAGCGGCAGACGGGTCAGCGCCGAGAAGTTGCTGAACATGCCGCAGACACTGAGCGACCCGCGTCCCAATTGCCCGAGCGGCCTGCTTGTGCGCACCGCCGAGGCCAGTTCCCCCCGAAATGCGTAGATGACCACGACCGGAACGATCGCAAACGCGCTGCGGAAAAACACCATTTGGCCAACCGGTGCGACGTCGCCCAATTGACGCACCAAGGCTGACATTGCCGCAAACAGCAACGCAGAAATCAACTTCAGACCGATTGCCTTGAGGGGATACATGGGCGAGCTGGCGATTCGCCCTACATTACGACGATCGCCGGAAATATCCCGGCGAATATCAAAATGTCCGCGTCTATTTTCCGGGAGCAGAGCCGCCGGCTGCCGGCAGAGATTTGATATAGGTCGCCATCGCTTCGCGATCGGCCTCAGTTAATTGCGACGTATTGCGCACGACCTCGACCATGGAGCCGCCGACAAAGTCCGCATCCGGGGTCATACCGGTCGTGAGTGTGTCGGCGATGTCCTTCACCGTCCAGTTCTTGAGCTTCTGCTGAGTAATATTGGGAACGCCTCCCTTCCCGTCGGGACTTGGCCCTCCGGTGAAACGCAGATTCCGTTTGACTGCTCCGAGCATGTTGCGCGGGGAGTGACACTCCACGCAGTGTCCCGGAGCGTTCACAAGATAGGAACCACGATTCCACTGCGCAGATTGCGAAAAATCCGGCATGAATGGCCGGCCGTCGAGAAATAGAAACTTCCAGAGTCCGAGGGTACGACGAATATTGAACGGAAATGGCAAAGCGTGGTCGCGCACCTTGCCGGTGACGGCCGGTAGGGTTTTCAGATAGGCGAAGAGGTCACGGATGTCGTCGAGCGTCATCCGCTGATACGACGTGTAGGGAAACGCCGGAAACAGATGTTCGCCCGCCGGCGATGTCCCCTTGACCATAGCCGTGACAAATTGCGCTTCGCTCCAGGCACCGATGCCATCGCTACGGTCCGATGAAATATTGGGAACGTAGAACGTGCCAAACGGCGAGCCCAATGCCAGCCCGCCGCCAAGTTTTGTCTTGTCTTCCTGTTTCGGAATCGCGTGACACGATGCGCAACCACCGGCATGAAACATCGTCTTGCCGTTGGCGAGATCGGGTATACGCGGGGCCAGCGCGCTCGCGGGAACCGTATCCGGAATCGTGAGAAGCCAGAATGCCGCTAGCGCAAGTGCGACAACGACCACTATTCCGACGTTGGCAAGCTTGCGCGGCATTTTTAATGCTCCGGCAGAGCTATTTTGGCGGTTTTTGCGCTAAACGAAAGGCGGAACGTCCTTTTGGACGGCCCGCCCTCGTCTAAAATCGGCAATCGGACTCAGCTTTTCTTGATGCGGTAAAGCTCGTGGCAACCGCCACAGTTCTTCGCAAGTTCAGGAAAAGCCGCCTTGAGAGTATCGAGATCTTTCACAGACGCATTTGCGGACTTGGCGTCGTTGCTGAGCTTGACAAACTTGGCCTTGAAGTCCGCCGTGTCTTCCCAGATTTTCGGCGCAGCCGTTGTCTCTCCACCTATCTTCGAATTTTCGGGGAAAAGCGCGGGCATCTTGGCAGCGGCGTCTTCAAAAGTTGCAAAGGCCTTTTGAGCGGTTGGTAGATCAAACGGAGCTTCGCCCTTGACCATTTTTGCCAGGCCGCCGGCGGCCTGGCCATTGGCCTTCATGATTGCCTTTCGCGCGGCGATCGGGTCCTGCTGACTCGAGACTGCGGTCGTGCCTAGGGCAAGAATTACGACCGCCGCGAAGGCGGAAACAATTTTCATCCAGTCCTCCCTTCAAGCTTTTTCAGTCTCCGGCAAACACCAGTTACAAGCCCTTATTCCGGCGCCCATCGAGGCCCGGCACGACGCCCGATCACGAATTTGTGATCGCAAAATCCTCAACCGAATCTAGGTTTTTGGACCGTTTTGATCGCTTCCCAGACCCGCCGGGGCGTGGCCGGCATGTCGATGTGCCGCACCCGATGACTGCGCCAAAGCGCGTCGACGATCGCATTCATGATCGCCGGGCACGAACCAATGGCGCCGGCTTCGCCCGCTCCTTTGATACCGAGCGGGTTTGTTTTGCACGGCACATTGCGTGTCTCGAACAAAAAGTCGGGAGCGTGCTCGGCACGAGGCATGGCATAGTCCATCAAGCTCGCACTCAAGAGCTGGCCGGTCGAAGAATCGTAGACCGTGTCCTCCATGAGTGCCTGGCCGATTCCCTGCACCGCTCCCCCGTGCACCTGCCCCTCGAGCATCAATGGATTGAGCGTAGCGCCGAAATCATCGACGACGACATAGCGCATGATGCGCGTCGCGCCCGTTTCCGGATCGACCTCGACCTCCGCGATATGCGTGCCGTTTGGGTAGGTCGGCGGCTCGATGCTGAATTCCTCCTCAGCGTGCAACTTTTCCGCCGACGCTTTGGGATGCGCGGCGAGATCCGCAAATGAAATGACGCGGTCGGTGCCCGCAATGCGCAAAGAACCATCCGCAATCTCGAGATCGCCCATCGCAGCTTCGAGAGCATCGGCGGCGATCTCCTTCATCTGCTCGGCGAGCTTTTTGGTCGCGCGGTCGACCGAAACGCCCCCGACAGGGATCGAACTCGAACCGCCTGTGCCGGCACCGCTTTTGATACGGTCAGTATCACCTTGAAACACGCGGACGCGCTCAGGCGGAAGATCGAGGCGCTCAGCGATAAGCTGAGCATAGGACGTGGCGTGCCCCTGGCCAGTCGACTGCGAACCAATCAGCAAAGTCACTCCGCCATCCCGGTCGAGAGTGAGGTTCGCAGTCTCCGGACCGTTGTTGCCGCAAGCTTCGACATAAGTTGCGATGCCGATCCCGCGCAATCTGCCGGCGCGTTTCGACTGCGACGCACGCTTGTTGAACCCATCCCATTCGATAAGCTCCTGCGCGCGCGAAAGCGTCCCCGCAAAATCGCCGGAGTCGTAGACTTTGCCGGTCGGAGTCTTGTACGGAAGCGCTTTCGGCTTGATCAGGTTCTTCCGGCGCAAGACATCGGGCGCGATGTCCAGATCGTGAGCCGCCGCGTCGACGGCGCGTTCAATCAAGTAAGAGGCTTCCGGGCGACCGGCCCCGCGATAGGCATCGACCGGGACTGTATTGGTGTACGCCGCGCGAAGCCGCACGTGCGCGACCGGAATGTCGTAAGGACCTGTAGCCATGCCGACGCCAAGCCAGGGGATGTAGGGCGCGTAACAGGAAAGGTAGGCACCCATATCCGCGATAATGTCGAGCTCGAGCGCCAGAAAGCGGCCCTTCTCATCGACCGCCAGACGTGCGGTCGAGATATTGTCGCGCCCATGGCTGTCGCCGAGAAAGTGCTCGGTCCGGTCGCAAATCCATTTGACCGGGTGGCGGACCTGCTCAGCAGCAACGGCCGCCAGTGCATATTCGCGATAGGGAAACAGCTTGGTGCCAAATCCACCGCCGACATCCGGCGTCACAACTCTCATCTTTTCAGCTGGCAGATTCATCACGGCGCCGGCGATGATATCGCGAATAGTGTGGCTGCCCTGACTGCCGAGCGTCAGCGAGTAGCGGTCACCGTCGTATTCAGCTACGACGCCGCGCGTATCGAGATAGTTGGTAACGAGCCGCTGATTGATGATTGTGAGCTCGACGACCTGTGCCGCTTTGGCAAAAGCCTCTTTCGTCGCCTGCGCGTCGCCAGCCTCGGTTTCGAAGGCGAGATTTCCAGGCCGATCGTCCCATACTTGCGCGGCGCCGGGCTTGAGCGCAGCAACGGCACCGATGACATGCGGCAATGCCTGCCAGTCAATTTGCAATGCCTCCGCGGCGTCCTTTGCCGCATTGATGCTGTCAGCCACCACGAAGGCGACCGCATCGCCGACATGCCGCACGATATCCTTCGCCAGGATTGGATAGTTCGGCACCTTGATATCGACGTCCGGTACAACGCCCGGTGTCGGCAAGGGGCCGAGCGCGGGGATGTCGGTAGCGGTCAAAACCAGACGGACGCCCGGCATTTCACGAACATGCTCAAGATCGATGATGCGAAATCGCGCGTGCGCATGCGGCGAGCGCACCATCACGGCATGAAACGGCCTTTCCGGACCAACATCGGCGATGTAACGTCCTGCCCCGCGCAAGAGCGGATCATCTTCCTTGCGCTTTAGTGGCTGGCCGAAACCGAACTTCATCGTCATTAGAGTTCGCCGAACTTATGGATTCTTCTTTGCCACTTCGCCGCGCTTGCGCTCGATTGCGAAGCGCTTCGCGAGCCAGCGCGTTACCACATAGAACACTGGCGTAAAGATCAGGCCGAACGCCGTAACACCAATCATGCCTGAGAATACCGCAGTGCCAAGCGTTTGCCGCAGTTCCGCGCCGGCACCGACGGCCCAGACCAGCGGCGTGACCCCGAGGATGAATGCAAAGGACGTCATCAGAATTGGCCGCAACCGCAGGTGGGCTGCCTCGACGGCGGCATCCAGCGTGGAGCGTCCGGCATCCTCAAGCTGCTTTGCAAACTCGACAATGAGAATGGCGTTCTTTGCCGCAAGGCCGATCAGCACGACGAAGCCAACCTGCGTCAGAATATTGTTGTCCTGTCCGCGCAACACGACGCCAACAATTGACGCAATCAGACACATGGGCACGATCAGGATGACCGCCAGCGGAAGCGTCAGGCTTTCGAACTGCGCAGCCAGGACCAGGAACACAAACACGACCGCCAGCACAAAGGCGAAGGTCGCTGTATTGCCTGCACGGATCTGCTGGAACGCCAGCGTCGTCCATTCGTAAGAGAAACCCTGCGGAAGGGTCTGCGCCGCCAACTGCTCCATGATCTTAATCGCCTGCCCCTGGCTGAAGCCGGGCGCCGCGGCACCATCGAGTTCGGCGGCCGGATAAAGATTGTAGCGCGGCACTCTGTAGGGTCCGGTTACCGTTCGTATGGTTGTGAATGCGCCGAGCGGGACGGTTTCGCCATTGTTGTTGCGGACCCGAATCTTCAACGCATCAAGAGGATCGCTGCGATTGTCGGCAGCCGCCTGCGCCACCACGCGAAAGGTACGGCCGAACAGGTTGAAGTCGTTCACATAGGAAGAACCGAGATAGATCTGCAGTGCCGCGAAGACATCCGGGACATTGATGCCAAGCAGCTGGGCCTTCGTGCGATCGATGTCGAGATAGAGCTGCGGCGTCGTATTTTCGAAAAGCGTATAGACCTGCTGCAGCCCGGGTGTCTGAGTAGCCTTGCCCATCATCGCGTACGCCACACCCTGCAGCGCCTGAAAGCCGAGGCCGGCGCGATCCTCGATCATCATGCGGAATCCGCCCGCGTTGCCGATGCCGGAGACCGGCGGGGGAGCCGCGACGAAAATCAGGGCGTCATGGATAGACGCGAGTCGCTGGAACAATTGACCCTGAATCGCGGCCGCCGATTGGCGCGGGTCTTGGGCCCGCTTCTCGAAGGGATCGAGCGTCACGAAAACAGCGCCCGAGTTTGGCGCATTCGTGAACGTCGCTCCGGAGAAGCCGACGATGTTGACGGCATGCGCGACCCCAGGAACCGACAGCGCGATTTCGACAGCCTTGCGGTTGACCTCATCGGTGCGCGCGAGCGACGCCGCCGGCGGCAACTGCGTAACGATGATCAGATAGCCGCGGTCAAGCTGCGGAATGAATCCGACCGGTGTCTTGCGGAATTCGTTCAGGCCGAACGCGATGATGCCGGCATAGACCACCAGCATCATCACAGCGATCCGGACAAGCTTCGCCGAGAGCTTACCGTAGCCGCGCGTCAGCATGTCGAAATAACGGTTGAACAGGTCGAAGAAGCCGTGGATGGGCTTGCTCCACCAGTGTCCGTCCTGCATCTCACGATGCGGCTTAAGCAGCATGGCGCACAGCGCCGGGGACAGCGTCAGTGAAACGATCAACGAGATGACCGTTGCCCCCGCGATGGTGAGCGCGAATTGCCGGTAGAACTGTCCGGATATGCCGGTGATGAAGGCCGACGGAATGAAGACTGCGGACAAAACGAGCGCGATGGCGATCAGCGCCGCACCGACCTCGTCCATGCTCTTTACCGCCGCGTCGTGCGGGCTGAGCCCATTCTCGATATTGCGCTGGACGTTCTCGACGACGACGATCGCATCGTCGACCACGATACCGATCGCAAGCACAAGGCCGAAAAGCGACAGGTTGTTGAGCGTGAACCCGAACATCGCCATGAAAAAGAAGGTGCCGATCAGCGATACCGGAATGGCCACAATCGGAATGATCGCGGCCCGCCAGGTCTGTAAGAACAGGATGACGACCAGAACGACGAGTATGATGGCCTCGCCGATTGTCTCCTCGACGGCGTCGACCGACTGCTGAATGAATTCGGTCGGATTGTAGACGATGTCGTATTTCAGACCGGGCGGAAAACGTTTCGCCAATTCATCCATCGTCTTCTTGATGTTGGTCGCAGTCGAGAGCGCATTTGATCCTGGTCTCTGGAAGATGCCGATCGCAATGGCCGGATCACGATCGAGGTAGGAATTCGTCGAATAATCCTGCGCCGCGAGTTCAACCGTAGCGATGTCTTTCACTCTGACGACGGCGTTCGCCGTCTGCTTGATGACGATGTTGCCGAATTCCTCGGTGCTTGTGAGTCGGCCAAGCGTCTGTACGGAAATCTGGAACGCGCCAGGCTTGTCCACCGGCGGCTGGTTGAGCACGCCCGAAGCAACCTGCACGTTCTGACCCTGCAGGGCGAGGACGACGTCATTGGCGGTGAGACCGAGTGACTGCAATCGGTCCGGATCGAGCCAGGCGCGCATCGCGTAATCGCGGCTGCCGAATACGATAAGCGAGCCAACGCCATCGACGCGCGTGATCGTGTCTGTGATTTCGATGGTTGCGTAGTTGGAGATAAAGAGTGTGTCGCGCGATTTATCGGGTGAAACGAGATGCACGACCATCATCAGGTCGGGCGAACTCTTATTGACGGTCACGCCGATATTGCGCACGTCGACCGGCAACCGGGGCTGCGCGATGCTGACCCGATTCTGCACCTGGACCTGCGCGATATCGAGGTTGGTGCCGAGGTCGAAGCTGACGGAAATTGAGAACCTGCCGTCGCCCGTCGAGTTCGACGACATGTAGATCATGTTCTCGACGCCGTTGATCTGCTGTTCGATTGGCGTCACCACGGTGGCGGCAACGACATCGGCGCTGGCACCGGGGTACTGGCCCGCCACGGTGATGGTCGGCGGCGCGATTTCCGGGTATTGCGCGACGGGCAAGCGGAAAAAGGCCACGCCGCCCAGGATCACGAAGACGATCGAGACGACCGCGGCAAAGATCGGTCGGTCAATGAAGAAGTGCGAGATACGCATGGACCGTCACGCCGTTATTTGGCCGCCTGCGGCGCGCCCCCGAGACTGGGAGGCTTGGCTCCCTGCTCCTCCGGCTTCACCTTCGTGCCCGGACGCGCCTGCATGAGGCCGCTGATGACGATGCGGTCATCTGGGCCGATTCCATCTTTGATGGCCCGCAGACCGTCCTTGGTGACCTGGCCAAGCGTCACATATTTCAGCCGCGCAGTATCCTGGTCATCGATGACGACGACGAAACGGCGCGCCTGCTCCGTGCCGATCGCGACGTCCGGAACCAGCAGCGCCTCGTAAGGCGGCGTGCCGGGGATGCGAACGCGCGCAAACATTCCCGGCGTGAATATCTCTTTAGGATTGGCAACGACGGCGCGGCCACGGATAGTGCCGGTCGAGCGGTCGATGACGTTGTCGACGAAATCCATTCGACCTTCGTGATCGAAATCGGATTCATCGATCAGCTTGAGTGCGACCTGCACGCCGGTGTTGCGGCTTGCGACATCCTGTCCTGCGTTCGCGAGCCGCTCGTAACGAAGATAAGACGCTTCGTCGAATGTGAATTCAAAATAAATCGGATCAACCGACACGATCGTGGCGAGCATCGTGGTATTGCCCCCCGTCCCGCCGGTGACAAGATTGCCAGGCGACACGCGCCGGTCACCGATTCGTCCATTCATCGGTGCACGCAGCTCGGTGAATTCCATGTCGAGCTCTGCCTGGCGCACGGAGGCCTCGTTGGCGCTGACCCCGGCCTTGGCGTTTCGGAATGCCTGTGCGCGCTGTTCGAAAGTCTGGTCGGTAATGGTCTTGTCACGTACGAGCTGCTGGCCGCGCGTGTAGTCGGACTCCGTGAAAGCGAGGTTCGATTGCGCCTGCAGAAGATTCGCGCGCGCCTGATCGAGCGTGTTCTGGAACGGTCGCTTGTCGATGGTGAAGAGCAAATCGCCCTGTTTGACAACTTGCCCGTCCTTGAAATGCAACTTGTCGAGATAACCTGAAACACGCGCGCGGATCTCGACGGAATTTATGGCGACGAATCGGCCGACATATTCGTCGTAGTCGACGACAGTTCGTTTCTGGGGTTTGGCGACCGTGACCGCCGGAGGTGGCGGACCGCCAGCCTGTTGCTTCTGCTCGCCACAGCTTGCGACCAAAGTCGCAAGTGCAAGCAGGGCCGCAATCTTGCGCGCGCCAAACATCAAAGAAAGTGATGAAACCGGACCTTCAGAATTCATGGATTCCTGCACGGAAGGCGCAAACACGGCCTGTCCCCATAGCCTCGACAGTGAGCTATGTCCACCAGCGGCCTTAGGCAATACCGCAAGGAAACGTCAATTTAGCGGCGACGCTTGCTGCGAAATGCCGCGATCCAGTCGGATCCGAACAGCACCAGGACGGTCCCGCCATAAACGACGACGGCGACGGCCGCAAGGATCGCCAGAGCGGCAAGATCGCGCGGGCCACCCCACCCGGCGAGCCAGCGAACGACCGGCGCGTGGCAAATCAACAACGCCACGGTCAGCGCAAATCCGGCGATGGCCAGCCGGATGATTGACTGACGCAGGCGGGCGTCGTGTGCCAGAGGCCACGCACGAGCTGCAAACCAAATGACGAGGCCGAGATTGATCCAGGCACCAATCGAGGTCGCAAGCGCCAAACCGACTTGCGCCAGGGGACCCATGAGCAGAACTTTGAATGCAATGTTGACGGCTGCCGCTATCAATGCGGCCTTCACAGGCGTGGCCGTGTCGCCGCGCGCAAAAAAGGTCGCAACCGCGCTGCGAATCAGAACGAACGGCAGCAATCCAAAAGCATAAGCCGTCAGCGTGCGCCCCGCCGCTTCGGCATCGGCCGCCGTGAAGGCGCCTCGCATGAACAACGCACGCATGATCAGATCGGGAATAACGAAAAACGCAACGATGCAGGGGATCGACAGCAGCAAGGTGAACTCGATGACGCGATTCTGCGCCTGCCCAGCGCCATGCTGATCTCCGTGCGCAATGCGGCGTGACATCTCGGGGAGAATGACGGTGCCGGCGGCGATGCCAATGACGCCGATCGGCAACTGATTGAGACGGTCGGCGTAGTAGAGCGCGGACAGCGCGCCTGCGGGCAGGAAGCTTGCAATGATCGTGTCCGCAAATAGCGCAAGCTGTACGCCGGCGGAGCCGACGACCGCCGGGCCCAACGCGCGAAAGAATTTGCGCACATCAGCGTCAAGCTCGGGCCAGCGAAATCGCGTGAGCACGCCGGCAATCCCGGCATCGCCGGCAACCAGCAGAAATTCCAGGATTCCTGCGACGAGTACGCCCCACGCGGCCGCGTGGCCGGCGGTTGGGAAAAAGGCCGCCAGCGCCAGCGAGAGCATGAGCGACAGATTCAACAAGATCGGAGCAGCGGCAGCGGCTGCGAAGCGCTGCAGCGCATTAAGAATGCCGCCATAGAGCGTCACCAGAGTGATCAACAGCAAGTAAGGGAAAGTGATCCGGGTTAGCTCGACCGCAAGAGTAAAGCGGCCGGGATCGCGCGCGAATCCAGGCGCGAGGACATCGATCACAGCCGGAGTGAATATCAGCGCAATCGCAAGCAGCACGATCTGGCTTGCGAGAAGCAACGTGAAGATGCGATCCGCAAATTGCCCGGCACGTACGCCGCCGCCCTCTTCCCGAATGCGGGCGTAAGCGGGGACAAAGGCCGCATTGAAGGCGCCTTCCGCGAAGATTGCGCGAAAGTGGTTGGGCAAGCGCAGCGCGACAAAGAATGCGTCCGCCACTGGACCGGCACCCAAAACGGCCGCCAATATAATGTCGCGGGCGAAGCCGGTGACGCGGGAGAGCAGTGTAAAGCCACCGACGGTGAGAATTCGATCAATCATCGGGGTTCCCTGCTCCCGGGACAAAAATAGCGAATTAACCGACTCGAGGTTTACGGGGGCAATCACAATAGCCAGATACGTGGAACTGCCTTAAGACAATTTCTTACGGGAACAAAGAGCTCAATCAGCCGCTACCTATGTCTTCACCGATCATCCCCATTTTGCTTGCTGGCGGTGCCGGGACCCGGCTTTGGCCGGTATCTCGCGATGCCTTGCCCAAGCAATTCCTGCCTTTGGTGGGCGACAGGTCCACCTACCAGCAGACCCTGCTGCGCGTGCGAAATCCAATGTTCGCTACGCCAATCGTAATTACAGGGCCGAATTTCCATTTCTTTGCCCGCAGGCAGGCCGAAGAAATCGGCGTCGAAGCGACGGTTGTCATCGAGCCGGCGCGACGCGACTCCGGTGCTGCCATCGCCGCAGCGACGGAGATTGCCGCCGCCCGCGACCCGCAGGCCGTCGTGTTGGCACTTGCGGCCGATCACATCATTCCTGACGTCGAGGCCTTTCACGCCACGTGTCGTGCAGGACGAGCGATCGCCGACACCGGTCGCATCGTCACCTTCGGAATAAAGCCGACTGAACCGAAAACCAGCTACGGCTACATTCTTCCCGGTGGTGCCCTCGGCAAAGATGGCGTCTATACGGTGAAGAAGTTCGTCGAGAAGCCGGACATCGCGACGGCCACCCGTTATGTGCGCGAAGGCTATCTCTGGAATTCCGGCAACTTTCTCTTCCGCGCCGACGTCCTGCTTTCGGAACTCAAGCGGCTGGAGCCCGAAATCGCCGCCGCCGTCAGCGAAGCGGTCTCCCGTGCGGGAAACGATCTTGGCTTTGTGCGGCTGCAGCCTGAGGCATTCACGCGCGCGCCGAAGAAGTCGATCGACTACGCCGTGATGGAAAAGACCGATCGCATGGCGGTCGTAGCCGGACAATTCCGCTGGTCCGACATCGGCAGCTGGGACGCCCTGTCCGACATTAGCGAGCGCGATTCCGCTGGAAACGTTCTGCAGGGCGAAGTCGTGACCATGGATTCGAGCGATTGCGTGGTGCATTCGCACGATCGGCTTACCGCGGTGGTGGGACTCAAGGACGTGGTCGTCGTCAATACCTCAGACGCGGTGATGGTGGTGCCGCGCGCAAGGGCACAGGACGTGCGTGAACTGGTCGACAAGCTCAAGGCCGAAAAAAGGCCCGAGGCGACAGACCATAGGCGGACACATCGTCCGTGGGGTTACTACGAATCCATCGATATGGGTGAGCGTTTCCAGGTCAAACGTATTGTTGTCATTTCCGGCGGAGTTCTGTCACTGCAAAAGCATCGACACCGTGCCGAACACTGGGTTGTCGTGCGCGGCACCGCCGAAGTGACCATCGGTGATCAGGTCCGCGCGGTACACGAAAACGAGTCGGTCTATATCCCGATCGGAGCCGTGCATCGCATGGCCAACAAGGGAAAAATCCCGCTGGAATTGATCGAGGTCCAGACCGGCAGTTATCTCGGTGAGGACGACATCGAGCGTCTCGAGGATATCTATAAACGCAGCTGACCGCCGGTTTTAGGGGATCATTTCCCCAGCACGCGACGGGTTGCATTGATGATGCGGTCTTGCGTTAATGTGTCGAGATAAGCGTGCATTGGCAGGCTGATCACCTCGTCGGCCAGCCGGTCGCTCACCGCAACTCCGCCCTTGCCGACCGGATACTGTTTGTAAGCCTGCTGGCGGTGGAGCGGGATCGGGTAATAGATCGCCGTGGGAATGCGCTCCGCCTTCAACTCCGCCGCAAGCACATCACGCCGCCCGCCCCGGACGCGGATGGTGTATTGAGCCCAGACCGAGGTCATGCCCGGAGGCACGCCGGGAACGATTGCAACGTCGTTCAAGCCTTCGTTGTAGCGCCGGGCAATCGCGTTGCGGGCGTCAATTTCATCCGGAAAAATCTTCAGTTTCTCGATGAGAATGGCAGCCTGAATCGTGTCGAGGCGCGACGCCAGACCGATGCGCACATTGTCGTACTTGTCACTTCCCTGCCCGTGCACGCGCAGACTGCGCATTGCATCGGCCAGGCCGTCGTCGTCGGTCATCACTGCGCCGCCATCTCCGTAGCAACCGAGTGGCTTGGCCGGGAAAAAACTCGTCGCGGTGCAATGCCCGAATGTACCCAAGCGACGGTTGTCGCAAGTCGCACCAAAGCTCTGCGCCGCATCGTCGAGAATGAGCAGGTTGTCGGCTGCGGCAGCAGTCCGGATGGCTGCGTGATCAGCCGGCAAGCCAAACAAATCGACTGGGATGATCGCCTTTGGATTGAGACCGACCTGTCTTGCGGTCTCAACAGCGCCGGCTATGCCCTTCACATCGACATTGAAGGTCTTTGCATCGACGTCAACGAATACAGGAGTCGCACCGACCAGGGCCACCACTTCCGCCGGCGCGCAAAACGTGAACGATGGACACAGCACCGCATCGCCTGGACCAACACCCATGGCACGCAGCGCAAGCACGAGCGCATCTGTCCCGCTCGCACAGGTGACAATATGACGGGCGCCACAAAACGCGGCGAGATCGCTTTCGAACGTCCGAACCTCCGGTCCGAGGATAAACTGGCAATGGTTCAAGACGCGGATAACCGCGTCATCGATGGCGGAGCCCAAGCGCCTGCGCTGAGCAGCAACATCGATGAATGGAATCGGTGGCGGATTGGTGCGCAAGTTCATTGGACGCCCGTAGATCGCACTGCCGTCAGCCGACGACGGCGCGCGGGCCTTTTCGTTTGGCGGGCGCGACCACGGTCGGACGCGTGGCAAGGCAACGCGTCGCTATTTCAAGGCTCGCTACAGCTTCCTCGCCGGTCACAGCCGGCGCGGCCCCCGAGCGCACAGCACGCAAGAAGGCGAGCAATTCGGACCGCAACGGCTCGGCGTGGCCGACCGACAGGTGGCGCATGGAATAGCTGCCGTCGGGCTGAAAGCCGAAGCATTCCGTGACCTGACGTGTCAGAAGATCGCCGGTGACGTATTTGCCGCGTGTCGCAACCGTGACGTTGCGCGCCTTGAACGGCGTCAACCAGTTGGTGTTGATGTGCGCCAGAACGCCCGATGCAGTGCGAAACTGAAGAAGGGCGATATCTTCACGCTCGGCCACTGCGCTCGAGAGCTGCGGCTGCACATCGACAATATCGGAATCCGTGAACCAACGGATCAAATCGATATCGTGGACTGCCAGATCGATCACCACGCCAACGTTCGACATGCGCGGCGGAAAGGGCCCGACGCGGGTGATGCCGATGGACAGTATGTCTTCTCCTCGGATGGCTTCCTTGATCGCTTCGACGGCCGGATTGAAGCGCTCGACATGGCCAACCATCAAAGTCACGCCGGCGCGGCGCGCCGCGCCGATGATCTCCTGGCCCTCCTCGACCGATGACGCGATGGGCTTTTCCACCATGGCGTGGACGCCGTGCGCGATACAGGTGAGCGCAATGTCCCGATGCAGATGCGTCGGGGCCGCGATTGTGATCGCGTCGACATCGCGCTCGATCAGCTGGTCGACATTTGCGACCGCGGCACAGCCCAATGTGCGGGCAACGAATTCGGCCTGTTTCCGATCAGGATCGGCGACGCCAACCAATTCGGTTCCAGGCAAACCGACGAATACCCGGGCATGATTGCTGCCCATTACGCCAACGCCCACGACTCCAACGCGCAACGGACGCTCCGCGTTTGCTACCGCAGCCTGCATCATGTCTCGATTTTACCCCAAAGCCCCAATTCTTCAGCCGTTCTTCCCCTAGCACGGCATGTCATGGCTGGCGATCACTCGTCGGAAATTGTCACGAACACGTTTTACTTCAAAGCATTACAAAGGTGCAAATGGACAGGTCTAAAAGCGGCGTAAATAGTGACAAATTCGGCATTGTCCGAAGCGGAAAACACTCACACACGGTGATAGGCGCGATACCACTCAATAAAGCGTCTTATGCCTTCGGCGATCTGTGTCGCCGGGCGGAAACCAACTTCGCGTATAAGATCGTCGACGTCGGCGTAAGTCGCCGGCACGTCGCCGGGCTGCATCGGCAAAAGCTCCCTTTTTGCTTTCTTGCCGAGGGCTTCCTCCAAAAGGCGCACGACCTCAAGGAGCTCGACGGGCTTGTTGTTGCCGATGTTGTAGACGCGCCACGGTGCGCTGCTCGAGCCGGGATCCGGTGACGCAGTCGAAAAATCCGGATTGCCCGCCGCGCGCCGGTCGACGAGGCGCACGACGGATTCCACGACATCGTCTACGTAAGTGAAGTCCCGTCGCATGTTGCCGTTGTTGAACAGCTTGATCGGTTCACCGGCGAGGATCGCCTTGGTGAAGATCCACATCGCCATATCCGGTCGTCCCCATGGACCGTAGACGGTGAAAAATCGCAAGCCCGTTACGGGAAGTCCGAACAGATGCGCGTAGGCATGCGACATCAGTTCGTTCGCTTTTTTCGAGGCACCGTAGAGGCTCAGCGGATGGTCGACGTTCTCGTGAACCGAGAACGGCATTTGGGTGTTGGAGCCATAAACGGAGGACGACGATGCATAGAGTAAATGGCGGCAGCCGTTGTGTCGGCAACCTTCGAGAATGGTGGTGAAGCCGGTCAGATTGGCATCGACATAGGCGAAGGGATCGACGAGCGAATGTCGAACACCGGCTTGCGCAGCCAGGTGAACGACGTAAGGGAAACGATGCTCCTTGAACAAGCGTGCCATCCCGTCGCGGTCGGCAAGATCAAGTTTGACGAAACGCAGGCGATCGGATTTGGCGAGTTCGGCACGTCGCGCTTCCTTCAGCGCGGGATCATAGTAGGAGTTTATGTTGTCGAGGCCGACCACATCGCGGCCGTCGCGCAGCAACTGTTGCGCAACATGAAAGCCGATAAAGCCGGCGGCGCCGGTCACGAGAATGGGGCCATCAGCCATGGATCGGCTTCCCGCCGTTGTCTCTGATTGCCTAGGGCCGCCACAGGTCGATCCCCTCGGGCCTTTTCGCGCGATCGAGCTTTGCCTTCACATCCAGAACAATGCCTCGTCGATCCTTCAGCAATTTGCCGATCAAAGACCACCCGCCGGCAACATAGTCCCTGTGCGCGACGGCAAGGATAACCGCATCGGCTGGGCGTAACGAATCGATCGGCGTCAGTTTAACCCCGTATTCGTGGTCAGCCTCCGCGGCCGAGGCAATCGGGTCGGCGACCTGCACGGCGACACCGGCACGTTCGAGTTCGCGCAGAATATCGATCACCTTGGAATTGCGGATGTCGGGAACGTTCTCCTTGAATGCCATTCCGAGGATCGTCACCGTGGGATTGGCACGCCCATCCTGGAACAAGGCGCGCATGCATTCCCGAGCGATGCGCTCTCCCATGCCGTCGTTGATCCGCCGTCCGGCAAGAATGATCTCCGGGTGATACCCGGCCTTCTCGGCACGGAAGGTGAGATAATAAGGGTCAACGCCGATACAATGACCGCCGACCAGTCCCGGCTGGAAGTTCAGGAAATTCCATTTGGTCGATGCCGCCGCAAGGACATCGCCGGTATCGATTCCGAGCTGATGGAAAATCGCGGACAATTCATTCATGAAGGCGATGTTGAGATCGCGTTGCGTGTTCTCGATGACTTTGGCGGCCTCTGCCACCTTGATCGAAGGCGCACGATGGATTCCGGCCTTCACCACTGAACCATAGACGGCCGTGACAATATCGAGCGTGCGCGGATCCTGGGCGGAAACGACTTTGGTGATCGACTCGAAACGGTGCGTTTCGTCGCCCGGATTGATCCGCTCGGGCGAATAACCGACGCCAAAGTCGCGGCCACCTGCAAGTCCCGATTTCTTTTCCAGAACGGGCAGACATTCTTCCTCGATGGCCCCCGGATAGACGGTCGATTCATAAACTACGATATCGCCGCGCTTGAGCACGTCACCCACGATCGCGGAAGCGAACAGAATGGCGCCCAGATCGGGTCGCCGCGCGCCGTCAATCGGTGTCGGCACTGTCACGATATAGAAATCGGCATCGGCAAGCCCCGACGGATCGTGATCGTAACGTAAATTCTTCTGCTTGAGGTGTGCCGGGTCGACTTCGCGGGTGCGGTCACGTCCCGAGCGTAGTTCGTCCACCCGTTTACGATCGATGTCAAAACCGACCACGGGTGCGCCCGATCTGGCAAACGCGACTGCGACAGGAAGCCCGACGTAGCCGAGGCCGATAACGGCTATCTTGCGTGGATGCGTCAATCGAAATCCCTGCGCCAGGTGCGCTTGTTTAGCCGGATGCCGGTGTAGGCGGCAATGGATTTTGCTCCCTACGGAAGTGAGCGATATCCGTTTGCCGCTGCATCGGCTATCGCACCGGAGCGACGAGGTGGCCATAGAGCGCCACAATGTCTGCCCCGATCCGTTCTGCTGAATATTCTTTTTCCACCAACCGCCGCCCAGCCTCACCGAACGTCGCGCGCAACCTCTTGTCCTTCGCCAGGAGGAAGATGGCGTCGGCCAATGCTTGCGCGTCGTCGGGCGGCACAAGTAACGCGGTGACGCCATCACGCGCAATTTCTCGGCATCCCGGCACATCAGTCGCTACGATCGGGCGCGCACAGGCCGCAGCCTCCAGCAAACTTTTCGGCAATCCCTCACGACGTGACGGTAGAACCGCGATGTGCGCGGATTCCCAGAATTTCAAAAGGTTACTGACGTGCCCCAGCACTCTTACACCTGGCCGCTTTTTCCAGCTTTCAATTTCTGCAGCCGGGATCGATGCGGGATTCGCGGGGTCCGCGTCGCCGCCGACAAGGAGACTGATCGCCTCACCTCTTCGCATCAGAATTTCGTGCGCCGCGATCAACGTACGTATCCCCTTGTCATCGAGCAGCCGCCCGATAAACCCCATCGTTATCGGCCCTTCGGGCTCCGGAAGCGGCCGCAGAACGTCGACGTCCACCCCCGACCCGGGTATTAGAAAAATCCTGGCGCAATCGACGCCCAAAGCAGACACTTTGGCGCGGTCGTCGGGGTTTTGAACCAACACCGCTGCCTTCTCGCCTTTCAGCAATGCACGCAAGAACATCGAGAGCGCGGGACGAAGAACCCGCGCTTTCAAACTTGTTGACGTGAATCCGTATCCAAGCCCGGCCAGCGCGTTAAGCCGCACCATCGGCAATCCAATGGCTGCCAGCGAACCGACGATCGCCGGCTGCAAGGCTACGTGATGCACAATATCGGGAGCATATTTTCGGTAGATCGCCCGAATGTCGCGAATGACGGAAAGCAGACGCATCGGATTCAAGCTCCCCCGCTCCCACGACAGAGCGTGCAACGTGAAGCCATATTGTGCGATTTTTGCGCCGTCGCGCGTCACGCGCGTGGCGACATGAACATCATAGCCTGCGTGCAAGGCCGCGAGCGCCATCGGCAGACGATGCGACAGGAAATACCAATCCTCGGTGACGAGGTACATAAGAGTGGGTCCGGTTCGCTTCGCGCCTTGCATGCGGATGCAATCTAGCCCAATCCGCTGCGTAGTATCGGAAATACCGTCAGAATCCGCCCTTACCCCAGCTCAACCGCCCGTCGCCTTGACGTTCACGAGATGAACAAGGTACGTTCACCGCGTGAACACCAATATTTCCCAGTGATTTTGCACGGGGGACCGCGGGGCAGTAATGGCGTCAGATCGCGACAAATCATCTGAACAGACGATCCTCCTTGGTCTCCTTGATGCAGTCGAGCGCGGCGACGTCACCCAGCGCGGCCTGTCACGTGAGCTTGGGATCGCAGTCGGCCTCGTCAATTCCTACGTCAGGCGTTGCATCAAGACCGGGCTCATCAAGGTCCAGCAAATCCCTCCTCGGCGTTACGGCTATTACCTGACACCGAAGGGGTTCGTCGAGAAATCGCGGCTTGTCGCCAGTTATTTCGTACATTCGTTCGATTTTTTCCGACGCGCACGAGCCTCATGCGAGGCGACTTTTTTGAGCGCGACGAAAGCTGGCCACAAACGCATCGGCCTCGTGGGATCGAGTGAACTCACTGAAATCGCCGTCATCGTTGCGACGGAGATCGACGTTCAGATTGTTGCGATCATCGACGGAAATCTGAAAAAGCCGAAAATTTTGGGAATATCGGCGGTGAAAGACATGGCAACTGCAGCCAAAGACGTGGACGCGGTGATAATTACAAGCATCGCCGAGCCACGCGTTGCCTACGAAGATGCAGTCGCAGTGTTCGGTACCCAGCGGGTCTATCTGCCCTCGGTGCTGGCGAACCTTGTCGCGCGCGCGGAACGCGCTTCAGGCCCCTCCAAAAAGAGAGCGCAAAAATGAACACACACGATCCGCATTGGTTTGCCGTACACACACATCCCCGCGAGGAGTTTAAGGCGCTCAGCCATCTTCGCCGTCAAGGCTATGACGTGTATCTGCCGCGCCATGCGAAGGTGATCCGTCACGCACGCAAGTCGGAAAAAGTCGCTAGGCCATTCTTCCCAAGATATCTGTTCGTGAAACTCGATCTTGCCGTCGACAGTTGGCGCGCGATTCGGTCGACGGTGGGTGTGAGCGATATTGTATGCTTCAGCGAGCGGCCCGCTCCCCTTCCCGCGGGCGTCATCGAAACTCTTCGACGCCAGGAAAATGCACAAGGCCTGATCGAATACGCCGGAAGTTCGCTGAAGCCCGGTGATTCAGTCGTCGTCCTGAGCGGACCTTTTGCTCATCAGCTCGGGCAATGCAGCAACGTTTCAGACAACGAGCGTGTGGCAATCCTGCTCGATCTGCTTGGCCGTAAGGTGCGGGTCGTGCTGGATGCCGAAGTGGTTGCCGCAGCCTGATTTTCGACGCTGCGGTTCGATCAGATCTTGTCCAATGGGTCGTGCGTTCACCCGTTCTGCGGTAGCAATGATGAACCAAATTCGCGCAGGTGCCGTTTGACTCAAATCTGGCCCCTTGACGCGATCACTGGAAAGCAGCCGACCTTGAGTTCCAGCCGGATCGAGCGAATCGCAGAGCAACGCCTCACGCTGATCGCAATTCTTGTTGCGGCCTTGGCACTGCGTGTGTTCGCCGCGGCGATCGTGCCCGATCAAAGCGAGATGCTTGGCGACGCAAACGCCTATCGCGAGGCGGGAAAATCGCTTTGGGCGACGGGTCAGCTGAACGCGCTCTATTTCATGCCGCTTTATCCGGCTCTCGTGGCGGTCGTCGGACCAGGATGGCCCCAACTACTGATCGATATCACGCTATCGACTGTGCTAGTCTGGCTGATTTACGAATTGACCGATGTCGTCTTCGCCAGCAAACGCGCAGCGGTTCTGGCGGCGGCCATTGCTGCGATCTATCCGTACTTCATCTTCTATTCGATCGTTGGCCTGACTGAGATGCTGTTCATGGTTCTGCTGCTGGCCGCGTATGTTTGCTGGTATCGAAATGCGTACATCGCCGCGTCGATTTTTTCCGTGCTCGGAATCCTGACGCGGCCCGTTCTCGATCCAATCGCCCCTCTTCTCCTGCTCTATTTCGCACTAGTCATCCGCGGCCTGTCGATCAAGGCCGCGGTGAAATATCTGGCGATCTATGCCGGCATCTATTGCGTTCTGATGGCGCCGTGGTGGCTGCATAACGAGAAGGCCTATCACACGTTTGTGCGCCTGAACCTCGGCAGCGGCGTCGCGCTGTTATCAGGCAACAGCCCGTCCAATCACAGCGGAGGCATAGACAAAAATCTGCAGGCGACCATGGCACCGTTTAGCGAGATTGCCGATCCGGTGGATCGCGACAAGAGCATGCGACGCGCCGCCTTGAATTACATAAAGGAAGACCCGGGAAGATTTCTTATCCAGGCTGCCAAGCGGTTTCAGAGGTTTTGGTCACCCTGGCCGCAAACCGAAGAATACAGCCGACCCCTCTATAAGCTGATTTCGTTCTGCAGTTTCATCCCAGTGCTGCTGCTGGCGCTGGCCTTTGTCGTCCTTTACGGCCGCACGCACCTCAGGCGCATAGCACCGCTGCTGCTGTTCATCGTTTATCTGAACAGTCTGCATCTGGTCTTTCCTGCATCGCTTCGTTACCGGCTACCGGTCGAACCGTTTCTCATCATTCTGGCGTCGGCCGGCGCCATTCATCTCGTCGATCGCTGGTCGCCCAAAAAGCCTTCGCGTGAGCGGCTGGTCGCGGCCTGATCAGCACGCATGGAAGAAAAAGAAAGATGATGACAACACACGCCAACGAATTCCTGAACGAAGTCCAGAAAATCTGCGCGACCATCGACGTCCAGACCATCGAGAAGCTTGCAAGCGCACTCGCTGCCTTGCGCGCCGGTGGCGGCAGATTGTTTCTGCTCGGCGTCGGAGGCAGTGCAGGCAACTGCAGTCACGCCGTCAACGACTTCCGAAAATTGTGCGGCATCGAAGCCTATACGCCCGTCGACAACGTATCGGAGCTTACGGCGCGCACGAATGACGAGGGTTTCGACACGATCTTTACAGGCTGGCTTGAAGTCAGCCGCATCTCAAACAAGGACGCCCTGCTGATCTATTCAGTGGGCGGCGGCGATGCCGAGCGGAATATCAGCGTGAATCTGATGCGGGCCATCGACCTGGCAAAAGAGCGCGGAGCCAAAGTTTTCGGCATTGTCGGCCGAGATAATGGCTACACCGCAAAAAAAGGCCATATCGTCGTCGTCATTCCCCAGGTCAATCCTGCGCGGGTCACGCCTCTCTGCGAGGGCATGCAGGGGATCGTTTGGCATTGCCTCGTCTCGCATCCCGATCTGCAAGTCCGCAAGACAAAGTGGTGAGCTCACGTGGGGCAACGCGCAGTATTTATCGACAGGGATGGCGTGCTGGTGGTACCCGAATTCCGCGACGGCCGCTCGTACGCCCCACGCTCGCTCAGTGATTTCCGAATTTATCCAGGTGCCGCAGAGAGCGCACGTCGCCTCAAGGATGCAGGCTACAGTCTCGTGGTCGTGACAAATCAACCAGATGTAGGCAACGGCCTGATGGAAAAGGCCACGGTTGAGGAAATGCACCGAAGGCTGTGCAACGCCATTCCGCTCGATGCCATCGAGGCTTGTTATCACACCAACGCCGAGAACTGCGACTGTCGAAAGCCCAAGCCTGGTATGCTTTTGCGGGCCGCCGAGCGAATGAACCTTGACTGCAGCCGCAGTATCATGATCGGTGATCGTTGGAGCGATGTGGAAGCCGCCAGAGCGGCAGGATGCAAGAGCATCTTCATCAACCTCAACTATCGCGACCGGCGTCCGACGGAACCGGATTTCGTGGTTTCGTCTTTCGTTGAAGCGACTGATGTGATTTTGGGAATGACCTGACTCGTTCCAGACCCGGAGAGAACTCATGAGCGCGCTGAAGGTAAAGGTCTTTGCAGACGGCGCTGATTTCGATCAGATGCTGCAGTTGTCCAAAAACCCAAACGTCAAAGGCTTCACGACCAACCCAACCCTCATGCGCAAAGCCGGTGTCTCGGACTATGTCGCATTCGCCCGCAAGGTTCTCGACGCCATACCCGACCGGCCGATTTCATTCGAAGTCTTCGCCGACGACCTGCCCGGAATGCTTGCGCAGGGGCGCCAGATCGCTTCGTGGGGACGGAACGCAAACGTCAAGATCCCGGTGACCAACACCGAGGGCACCTTCTGCGGCCCGGTGATCAAAGCGCTTGCCGATGATGGAGTCGTCGTCAACGTTACGGCGCTGATGACACCGGATCAGGTGAAAAAGGTTGCGACGTGCCTCAATCCCCGCGTCCCTTCGATCATCTCGGTGTTTGCCGGACGCGTGGCCGACACAGGGCGCGACCCCGTTCCGCTGATGAAGGAGTGTCTGGCGCATCTCGTATCCAACCCGAAAGCGGAATTGCTATGGGCAAGCCCGCGCGAGCTTCTCAATGTCTTCCAGGCCGAGGAGATCAGCTGCCACATCATCACGGCGACGAATGACATCATCGCCAAGCTCGCTTTGGTGGGCAAAGATCTGGACGAGTATTCTTTGGAGACGGTAAAGACGTTCCGCAAGGATGCGGTTGCTGCCGGCTTCTCCATCAAGGTGACCGACGTCGCAGCGTAACTATCGTTGTGTAGTCGCGAAGGAAACACATGAACAAGAATGTTCTTGTAACCGGCGGCGCCGGGTATTGCGGCAGCCTTCTGGTACCCCAGCTCCTCGCGGAGGGATACAACGTCACCGTTTACGACCTTCTCTATTTCGGTGACTCGTTTCTCCCCAAGGACAATCCGCGACTCAAAGTCCTCCCGGGAGACATCAGGGATCTCGCCAAATTGAACTCGGCCTTGCAGAACCAGGACGTTGTGCTCAGCCTTGCGTGCATTTCCAACGACGCAAGCTTCGAGCTCGACGAGAGCTTGAGCACGACGATCAATCTCGATGCCTTCGAACCGATGGTCGTTGCGGCAAAGAAAGCCGGCGTGAAGCGATTTGTCTACGCATCATCGAGCTCGGTCTACGGCGTGTCCGACAAGCCGAACGTTACCGAAGATCATCCGCTCGTGCCGCTGACCCTCTACAACAAGTACAAGGGCATGTGCGAACCACTGCTGCTGAAGCACACCGATGATTGTTTTGTCGGCGTCGTCTTCCGGCCCGCGACCGTCTGCGGTTACGCGCCGCGCCTGCGGCTTGATCTATCGGTCAACATCCTGACCAACCACGCCGTCACGAACAACAAGATCACGGTCTTCGGCGGGTCGCAGCTGCGCCCGAACCTGCACGTTCAGGACTATGCCGACCTGTGCAAGCTGCTGCTGGTCGCGCCGACGGAAAAGATCGCGAACCAGATCTTCAACTGCGGCTACCAGAACATGACCATCATGGAAATTGCGTATATGGTCAAGAAAGTCGTCGAACAGGAATTACCGCAGAAGGCTCCGATCGACATCGTCACGACGCCGACCGACGACAACCGGTCGTATCACATCAATTCCGACAAGATTAAAAAGACGCTCGGCTTTGCGCCGAAGCACACGATCGAGGAAGCCGTGCGCGATCTCTGCCGCGCTTTCCGTGACGGCAAGATACCCAATTCGTTCAGCGACGACCGCTTCTACAACGTGCGCACCCTCAAGAAACTCAAGGCCGCCTGATCGTGCCACGCGCGGTAGTGACGGGTGGTGCGGGCTTCATCGGCAGTCACATGGTCGATCTGCTGCTCGATCGTGGATTCGAGGTGCGCGTCGTCGACAATCTTGTCGGCGGACACAAGTCGAACCTCGATCATCACAAGGCCAACCGCAACCTCGCCTGCTACTGGGAAGACATCCGCCGCCTCCAACCGACGTCGCCGATTTTCGAGCAATGCGACTACGTCTTCCACTTTGCCGGCATCGGCGACATCGTCCCCTCGATTGAAGCGCCGTCTGAATACATGGATACGAATGTGCAGGGCACGGTGCGCGTGCTGGAATGTGCGCGCCACGCCAATGTCCGCAAGTTCGTCTATGCCGCGTCTTCTTCCTGCTATGGCCTCGCTTCGACCCCCACGCGCGAAGACCATCCCATCGATCCGCAGTACCCGTACGCGCTTTCGAAATACCAGGGCGAACAGGCGGCCTTTCACTGGCACAGGGTGTATCGGCTGCCCGTCAATTCAATCTGCATCTTCAACGCCTACGGCACTCGCGTGCGCACGACGGGTGTCTATGGCGCGGTCTTTGGCGTCTTTTTGAAGCAGAAATTGGCGGGAAAACCGTTCACGGTCGTCGGCGACGGAACCCAGAGCCGGGACTTCGTCTACGCCTCCGATGTTGCCACGGCGCTTCTTGCTGCCGCTCAATCCGACATATCCGGTGAGCGGTTCAACGTCGGCGCGGGAAACCCGCAGACCATCAATCATCTTGTTGAATTGTTGGGCGGCGACGTCGTTCATGTCCCCAAACGGCCGGGCGAACCGGACTGCACGTTCGCCGACATCAGCAAGATCCGCAAAGTTCTCGGCTGGGAGCCAAAGGTCGATTTCACCGAAGGCGTCTCGCGCATGCTGGCGGACATCGTCCATTGGCGCGACGCACCGCTCTGGGACCAGGCTTCCATCGCGCAGGTGACGCGCACCTGGTTTCAATATCTCGGCGACAAACCGAACGCCGGATAGAAAAACATGACGTTCGCTCTTTCAGACAAATACCAGCACAAGATCAAGTCGGCCACGGAGCTGCGTGAGATTCTTGGCAAAGCGCCGCGCGTGAACAAAGTGATCATGTGTCACGGCGTGTTCGACATCGTGCACCCAGGACACGTCAGGCATCTGCTGTACGCAAAGAGCAAGGCGAGCGTGCTGATCGCCAGCCTCACCGCCGATCGCCACATCGACAAAGGCATGTACCGTCCGCACGTGCCGCAGGATTTGCGTGCGTTGAACCTCGCCGCGTTCGACATGATCGACTACGTCACGATCGACGAGAACGCGACGCCACTTGAAAACCTGCGCATCATTCAGCCCGATTACTTCGCGAAGGGCTACGAGTACACCGCCAGCGGCGAATTGAACCCGCGCACGCGCGATGAGCTAGGCGTCGTCGAGGAATACGGCGGCGAACTTCTGTTCACCCCGGGCGACATCGTCTATTCGTCGAGCGCGCTCATCAATCTTGCCCCACCGGCACTGAAGCTGGAGAAGCTTCTTACGTTGATGAACGCGGAAAAGGTCACGTTCAAGATGGTCCGGGATACGTTGAACGCGTTTGGCGGCAAGCGCGTCCACGTCGTCGGCGATACGATCGTCGATTCCTATACTTACGGCACGATGATCGGCGGACAGACCAAAACGCCGACGATGAGCGTTCTGTTCGAGAAACGCACCGACTTTGTCGGCGGCGCGGGCATTGTGGCCGAGCACATGAAAGCTGCCGGCGCTGACGTCGTGTTTTCGACTGTTCTCGGTGACGACGCATACAAGGACTTCGTGCTGACCCACCTGCAGAAGGCCGGTGTCGAATGCCGCGCCATCATCGATTCGACACGACCGACCGTGAACAAGAATGCGATCGTCGCTGGCGGGTACCGGCTTTTGAAGCTCGACACGCTCGATAACCGGACCATCTCCGATCACGTTTTGCAGCAGTTGACGCATGCGACGAACAGCACCCCGGTCGATGCCGTCGTGTTCAGTGATTTCCGTCACGGCATCTTCAACCGACGCACAATCCCGAAATTCGTCGAGGCGATTCCGGATGGGTGCTATCGCGTTGCCGACAGCCAGGTTGCTAGTCGCTGGGGCAATATCACCGAGTTCAAAGGATTCGACCTGATAACGCCCAACGAACGCGAGGCGCGGTTCGCGCTTGCGGACCAGGATTCGGGAATTCGCCCCCTCGCCTCTTCGCTCTACGACGAGGCGAACTGCAAGCTTCTCATTCTCAAGCTGGGCGATCGCGGCGTGCTGACCTGCCGCGGCGTCAAGCACGAACCGCATGACAGCTTCTTCGTTATCGACAGTTTCGTTGACCGGCTCGTGGACGCGATCGGCGCGGGCGATGCCCTGCTCGCCTACTCCACGCTGGCGATGTTAACCAACAAGAATCCGGTCGTCGCGACGATCCTGGGCAGCATGGCAGCCGCCTGCGAATGCGAAGTCGACGGAAATGCTCCAGTCACTCCCGACGACGTGCGCAAGAAAATCGACGCCGCGGAAAAGCAGGCGGACGGCACCTGAGCCTTTATCATCCATGCGTGTAGTCGTTGCCGGAATGGGCGTTCAGGGCCGCAAACGCAAACGGTTTGCGAGCGGCGATTATGTCGCCTCGGTCGATCCTGTCGGCGAAGAGGCCGACCACAAGAGCCTGCGCGACGTGCCGCTTGATCGCTACGACGCCGTCCTCGCCTGCATTCCGGACGAGCCGAAGCTCGAACTCGTTCGTTACTGCATCGAGAACGGCAAGCACGTGCTCGTCGAAAAGCCGCTATGGAGCCCCCGCGACGAGGACATCTCCGGGCTCGAGCGCGCCGCGCGTTCCCGCGGGGTCCTCGTCTATACGGCGTACAACCATCGCTTCGAACCGCATTTCGTGCGCATGCGCGACCTGATTTCCTCGGGTGAACTCGGTGCCATCTATAGCTGCCGCATGTTCTACGGAAATGGAACGGCGCGTCTGGTCCGCGATTCCGTGTGGCGCGATCAAGACGGCGGCGTCATCCCAGATCTCGGCTCGCACCTGCTCGACACCTGCCGGTTCTGGTTCGGCGATATTAGCGATGATGCGCGCTTGATCAGCGCAAGCCGGTTCGAAAACCGTGCGCCCGATCATGCCATCTTCATCGTGGACAACCGGCGGCCGCGTATCGAGCTCGAAATGACTCTGTGCATGTGGCGCAACCATTTCACCTGCGACATCCTCGCCGAACGCGGGACGGCGCACATCGAAAGCCTCTGCAAATGGGGACCGACAACGTTCCGCCACCGGCGCCGCGTGCTGCCGAGCGGCAGTCCGCCGGAAACCGCGGTCACGCTGACGCAGGAAGATCCGACCTGGGCGCTGGAATATGAACACTTCAAGAAACTTTGCGACGCCCGCACGCCGACGGACCTGAGCAACGATCTAACGATCCAGCGGACCCTGCGTCGCCTGGCGAAGGACGCCACGGCATGAACCGGCCCACCGTCGGTTTTGCCGGCATGACGCACCTTGGCCTCGTTTCGGCGACCGCCATCGCGTCAAAGGGCTTCCCGACGATCTGTTACGATCCCGACCGTACGCTGATCGCCGCGCTCGAGCGCGGGGCGTTGCCCGTCGTCGAACCGGGCTTGCCGGAGTTGCTGTCGGCCAACGGATCGCACCAGCGTTTTTCGCATCACCGCGAAGCACTGTCGGCCTGCGATATCGTCTACATCGCAACTGATGTGCCGACGGACGATCAGGGAAGCACCGATCTCGCTGGCATTCGCCGACTGATAGACGACGTCGCGGGGGCGATGGGCCCCCACAGCATCATGGTCATCCTCAGTCAGGTGCCGCCCGGCTTTACCCGCGGCATTCGCGCGCTGCCGCTGTCGCGGCTCTACTACCAGGTCGAGACGCTCATATTCGGTCTTGCCGTTGAACGCTCGACCCAGCCGGAACGGTACATTGTCGGATGTCTCGCGCCGGAAAAACCCCTCGATCCCCGTTTCGCGGATTTGCTCGGTGCGTTCGGCTGCCCCATCCTGCCGATGCGCTATGAAAGTGCCGAACTGGCGAAGATCTCGATCAATATGTGTCTCGTTGCCTCGGTTACCGTAGCGAATACCCTTGCGGAACTATGCGAGCGCATCGGCGCCGACTGGTCAGAGATTGTGCCAGCGCTCCAACTTGATCGGCGCATCGGACCATACAGCTATCTTAAGCCCGGACTAGGCATTTCCGGCGGAAATCTCGAACGCGACCTTGCGACGGTCGAACGACTGGCGGCCGAACACAAAACCGACGCTTCTGTCGTACAGGCGTGGACGAAGAACAGCCGCCACCGGAAGGACTGGGCCGCGCGAACAATCCGCACCGCTTTGCTCGATTCCCGTCCGCACGCGACCATCGCTGTGTGGGGTCTCGCCTATAAAGAGAATACCCACTCGATCAAGAACTCACCGTCGATCGCGACCATCATGCAGCTGAAAGGGATCAAAGTTCGCGCCCACGACCCTTCGGTCTCCGACGAAGCCGTCAAACATTTGGGCATCGAGCGTGTAGACGACCCGCTGGCGGCCGCACGCGGCGCTGACGGCCTGCTTATTCTAACGCCCTGGGCCGAATATCGTGCCATAAGGCCGGAGGATATTGCCGGTGCCCTCTCGGGCCGCATCGTCATCGATCCCTATTCCATTCTTGATCCGGCCGGGATGCAGCGCTCCCGGTTGATCCACTACACGCTCGGCCGCCCGGTCGCGCACTAGGCATGTTGCAGCACCAAAATCCTTCACCTGCGCTGCCCAAACGTGTCGTCGTGATGGGCGCGGCAGGGTTTGTCGGGTCCGCGCTTGTGAAGACACTTTCTGCACGCGGCGGCTCGGTTCTGGCGTTGACACGGCGCGATATCGACCTGCTTGCCCCCGATGCTCAGGGCAAATTGGCGTTGATGTTGCGCCCGGACGACACCTTCGTCGCGGTCGCGGCGCGCGCGCCCTGCAAGAATGTGCAGATGCTCACGGAAAACATGAAAATCGTCGAGGGCATGGTTGGGGCGCTCACAAAATCGCCCGTCAGCCACCTCGTGAACATAAGCTCGGATGCGGTCTACGCCGATTCGGCTGGTCCCCTCACCGAAAACTCCGTCAGGGCGCCGACCAGCCTTCACGGCGTGATGCATCTCGCACGGGAATTGGCATTCCAAGACGTGCCTGCGCCATTCGCCACACTTCGACCCAGTCTACTCTACGGCGCCGCTGATCCGCACAACGGTTACGGACCCAACCGATTTCGCCGCCTCGCCAACGAGGGAAAAGACATCGTGCTGTTCGGTGAAGGCGAAGAACGGCGCGATCACGTGCTGATCGATGACGTCGCCGAGCTTATTACGCGCGTTATCGAACGGCGCAGCACCGGTTCTCTCAATATCGCCACGGGGAAAGTCCACTCGTTCCACGAGATTGCCGAGCTCGTGATCGCCAGTGCCCCGAAAAAAGCGTCCATCAAAGGATCACCACGCAACGGGCCGATGCCTCATAACGGTTACCGGCCTTTTGATAACGCTGCCACGCGCGGCGCCTTTCCCGACTTTAGCTATACGGCCTTGTCGGACGGCATAGCGAAAGCCCAGCAAGACGAAGGGTCGCGCAATGCCTGAGTTCGATCTTCTTCGTGCCCTTCCCAAGACAAAGCGTAATATCGCGACGCGCCGCGACGGCAAGGATCCCTCCGTTGTGGCGACCGCCAAACAATTCGGCGAGATGTATTTCGATGGTCCGCGTGAATACGGCTACGGCGGGTATCGCTATGATGGCCGCTGGGTGCCCGTGGCTCGCGATATCGTCAGCCGGTTTGACCTGAAGCCTGGCATGCGCGTCCTCGACGTCGGCTGCGCCAAGGGTTTCCTTGTCAAAGATCTGATGATCGCGTGTCCGGGGCTCGAGGCCTTTGGCCTGGATATCTCGCCCTATGCGCTGACACATTGCGAGCCGGCTACCGTCGGGCGGCTGCATCTGGGGACCATGGAGCACTTGCCGTTTCCGGACGCGAGCTTCGATGCGGTCCTCTGCATCAACACCGTTCATAATCTGGACCGGCAGGGCTGCATGCGCGCATTGCAGGAAATGGTCCGCGTTGTCCGCGATCCCGCAAAGTGTTTCGTGCAAGTCGATGCCTATCGATCCGAGGAAGAAAAGGCACTATTCGAGAGCTGGTGCCTCACGGCCGAAACCTATCTGCAGCCAGCCGAGTGGGTCGCCCTGTTTCAGCAAGCCGGCTATTCCGGCGATTACTACTGGACGATTCTCCAGAGCTAATACCCGTTGTCTGTAGGGGACCATCGTTTCGTGTCGTTGTCAGTCATCTTGGCCAACTACAATCACGCCAAGGATCTTCCGCGTTCCTTGCGGGCGATGCTGCGACAAGGCCGTGCCCTCAGCGAACTGATTGTCGTCGATGATGGCTCGACCGATTCGAGCATCGAGGTCATCGAGAGCCTCCAACGCGAGAATCCCGTCATTCGCCTCATCAAACACGACCAAAACCGTGGCGCGCCAGCTGCCTTCAACACTGGGCTCGCAGCCGCCGGGTCAGAGTTTGTCTATTTTGCCGCTGCTGACGATTTCGTGCTCGGCGACTTCTTCACGGTCGCGACGTCAGCGCTCACACAATTCCCTGAAGTAGCCTATTTCTGCGGACAGGTCGTTTGTGTCGACCGGGACGGCAACGTTACGGGTTTTCGCCCCTTGTTCCAGCCTAGCAAGTCCGACGCCTTCATTTCTCCCGCCGAGGCGCGCGACATGGCGCGCAAGATCGACAACTGGGCCGTGGGCCCAAGCGTCGTATACCGGCGCAAGTTTTTTCTCGACATTGGCGGACAGGATGAAGCGCTGGGTTCGTTCTCAGACGGATTAAACTGTCGATTGCTGGCGTTTCGCCATGGATTTTATTACTCAAGCTATCTGACGGCGGCGTGGGACGTACGGCGCGACAGTTTTTCAGCCCGCGCTGCGCTGTCACCCACTGAAGGACCACGTCTTGTCGCGGCCGCGGAAGACCGTCTCGCTTCGACTTGCCCTTCACCACTGAATGAGGAATATCCGCGACTCTACGCACGCAGACTGCGCTTCAACATGGCGCGATTTGCACTTTTGTCGCCAACCGCGGATTCATCGGCCATCGCGGATCTAGTTGCACTCGGTGACTTTGACCGCAGCTTGATTCGATTTTTCGGGACCAAAACAGGTCTGTCCCGGCTCGCAATACTGATGTGGCTGATCCTCCGGCTGCGCCCCTACGGATTAATGACGCTTACCGGCGCCGCTTTGAGATATCTCGTGAAAAAAGCGACGCAGCGCACGATTGCAACTCGCGCAATCGCTGCGGCGATCAAATAGAAGTCCGACATCAATGACCGTTTCTTCTCCCAGCGTGAATGGCGATCCCAAGATCGCGGGCGCGAAATCTCGCGGACATCTTCGCCTCCTGGTCATAACGGCAAGCGAGGATCTGCTCGACGGTTTGCGGCGCTACGATCTGTGGGGACGGGTCGGATTTCTCGACATCAAGCGGCGCTACCGCCGCACGACGATCGGTCCGTTCTGGGCCACGATCAGCCTCGCAATTTTCACGGCCGTGATGAGCAGCATCGGAGTAGGCCTCTGGAAACAGGAACCGGCCGAATACATGCCGTTTCTGGCCTCCGGAATGATGGTCTGGCTGATGCTGTCGACCATGATCACGGAAGGCGGCAACATGTTCATCAGCAGCCAGCACCTGAACCGGATGCGAATGGATTATTCCATCCTGGCTTACGCGCTGGCGTGGCGGAATCTGGTGAGCTTTTTCCACAATCTGGCGGTCTACCTGGTTATCGTCGCAATCTTTTTGCCAAAGCTGATTACGCCGACCATTCTTCTCGTCATCCCTGGGCTTGTTTTAGTCGCCGTGAACGCGGTCTGGGTTGCACTGCTGCTTGGCATGATTTGCGTGAGATTCCGCGACGTCCAACAGCTCATTGCAACCGTCCTGCAGATTTCTCTCTTTGTGACCCCGGTCTTCTGGCCCCCGCACCTGTTGACCGGGTTGACCCGCCTCGTATTTGTCGATCTCAATCCACTCTTCGCTTTCATCAACGTCGTGCGCGAGCCGCTGCTCGGGAAAACTCCATCGCTGTGGAGCTATCTGGTGATCCTGGTGGTTACGCTGGTCGGCTGGATTGCAACGTTCAAGGTGTTTTCGCGCTATCGCAAAAGAATCGCGTTCTGGGTATGACCATGGCTACGATCCTGACTGAGAATGTAGGACTGGACTTTCCGATTTACGGCATGCAGCGCAGCCTGCGACGCGCCCTGTTCCAGAGTGCGACAGGTGGATTCATCAACAAGAAGGATCTGCAGCACCGCCACGTCACCGTCACGGCCCTGACGGGATTGTCTTTTCAGTTATCCGATGGCGACCGTCTTGCGCTCGTCGGTCACAACGGCGCAGGCAAATCATCTTTGCTGAAGGTGCTGGCGGGAATCTATTACCCCACATCGGGCCAAGTGTGGGTAGACGGCAAGATAACATCGCTGTTTGAGCTGACGTTGGGCATCGATAGCGAAGATACAGGCTACGAGACGATCGTCACGGCCGGCATGCTGCACGGCATGACGCAGTCGGAAATCGAGAGCAAGATACCCGAAATCGAACAGTTCAGCGAACTGGGTGAATATCTTTCTCTGCCCGTTCGGACCTATTCAATGGGCATGACGACGCGGCTCGGATTTTCGCTCGCCACGGTCTTTGAGCCGGAAATCCTCCTGCTTGACGAGGGCATCGGGGCCGGCGACGCACGCTTCACAGATCGGGCGTCGGCCCGCCTGCATGAACTCGCCAAAAAAAGCGCGATTCTGGTGCTCGCCAGCCACAGCGATGATCTCATCCGTTCGATCTGCAACAAGGCAGCCCTTATGAATTCGGGGCGCCTCGTCAAAATTGGCCCGGTCGATGAAATCCTCTCTGAATATCACATCGAAAAAGCGCGGAGCGAGCCGCGGGCAACCGCCGGATGAGGGATCTTGCGGCGGTGACCGCACTGTACCTTCGTCACGGAATGCAATAAAAACCCGCAAAGCGCGGGATAACGGCGAACGGTAGTGTAAATGTCCGGGTTTCAGAAAATTGCGTACAGCGTCAGCTTCGTTGTACTCGCACTTAACGAGCAAAAGGTCATCGAGCAGGTCGTTCGTGAGATCCATTCGACCGTAGACGGTCTCATCGACACGTATGAGATCATTCTCATCAACGACGGCAGCACGGATCGCACCGGCGAAATTATGGAAATGCTGTCACGCGAGCTGACCAACACTCGCGTGCTCCATAATAATCCAAATCGCGGCCTCGGCGGTTCCTACAAGAGGGGCGTCGAAGAATCGAAGCATGACTATGTGATGATGCTCTGTGGCGATGGCGGAATCCCCGCCTCAAGCCTGCCGTTGATCGTCTCCAAAATAGGAACGGCCGACATCGTTATCCCTTACGTGACCAACCTGCGTCAGATAAAGACGTTGCCGCGATATATTCTTTCACGGTCGTACACCGGGCTGCTCAACCTTCTCTCCGGGCAAAGACTGAACTACTACAACGGTTTACCCGTTCATCGCCGCAGTCTGCTCAAACCGTCTGTCATGACGAGTTCGGGATTCGGCATTCAGGGCGAAATATTGGTCAAGCTTCTCAAATCCGGACATTCCTTTGCCGAAGTGGGCGTCCTGGGTGGCGAGACGACGAACAAATCGTCGATATTTCGTCCAAGAAACGTCGTGAGCGTTTCAAGAACCGTCTGGAAGATCGCCAAACTGGTGGTGGTCTTGGGTTTGTACCAGGGCAAGAACGGGCGAGAGCATGGCCTTCGCGGCAGTTCTGCGTCTCTCAATAAATAACCCTGCCCTCTGCCGCTGACCCGCTGCCCAGACGTAACCCGCAATGAGAGCACTCATTATCGGAGGCGACGGCGCTATCGGGCGCGCGCTCAAGGACAAACTTGAGTCGCGACAGGACACCGTCTTTTTCACGACCCGACGTCCGGTGCCCGTACAGGGCAATGCTTTGCACCTCGATCTCGCATCGTCTGAAGCCGAGACCGCGCGCTTGCCGCAGGCCGACATTGTTTTTTTCTGCGCTGCCATTACGGGCTTTGCGGCGTGCCGGAATGACAGAGAGCTGGCCGAACGCGTCAATTTTTCTGCACCCAGCGTGCTGGCGCGTCGACTGGTGGACGCGGGCTCGAGAGTCGTGTTCCTGTCCAGCAACGCCGTCTTCGACTGGCGTGAACCGCATGTCCCGGCGAGCCGCGAGCCCCGCCCTGTGACGGAGTACGGACACTTCAAGGCGAAGGCAGAAAAGGAATTCTCCGCCCTGGGCTCTGCCGCGTCGATCTTGCGTCTTTCAAAGGTCCTACGATCCGACGACAGGCTCTTTAACGGCTGGATCGACGATCTCAATAAAAAAAAGACAATAAACGCATATGCCGACCACCGCTTTGCACCTATCTCACTTGCCGACACGATCGATTCGCTGGTGGCGATTTCACAAGGCCGTGATGGTGGAATGTTTCAGATGTCCGGCGCCCGCGACATCAGCTACTTCGACGCCGCGCGCCGCCTTGCTTCATTGACAAACGCCGATCCAAAACTCGTCTTTTCGATCAAGGCAACTGACCGTGGCGTTCCGGCGAACGAAATCATTCATAATTCGACGCTCGATTCGTCGCGTCTCACCGCTCTCACCGGCTGGACGCCGAAAGATCCTTTGTCCGTCATCGATGACGTTTTTCGCGAGCGGATCGGGCGGCCGGTTGCCACGGACCGCCTCTAGTCCAGAGATCCAGGCCAGACACTTCTCATGTGCGGGATAGCAGGCTTTCTCAGTCGTGGCCAATCGAACGCCGACGAACTCGGACAGCGCGTCCGCGCAATGACGGCGACGCTCTCGCAGCGCGGGCCCGATGCAGAGGGATTCTGGATTGACGAGCAGGTGGGCATCGCCGTCGGACACCGGCGATTGTCCATCATCGATCTTTCAGATGCCGGTGCGCAGCCGATGCACTCTTCGGATGAGCGCTGGGTGATGAGCTACAACGGCGAACTCTATAACACCGCGGAACTGCGTCGCGAAGTCGAAGCGGCCCGCGGGTCGGTGAACTGGCGCGGACACTCGGATACTGAAGTCATCCTGGAAGCGGTGGCGATCTGGGGGATACCCGCAACGATCAAAAAACTGAATGGCATTTTTGCCATCGTCTTCTGGGATCGCCGGGACCGTCGCCTCTGGCTGGTCCGCGATCGGTTGGGCATCAAACCCCTGCTTTGGTGCCTCCAACCCGACGGCACCTTTCTGTTTGCATCCGAACTCCGTGCACTGGTTCCCTTCCCGAATTTTTCCCTGCGTGTCGATCCCCAGGCGGCAGTCGCTTTCATGCGTCACGCCTGCGTTCCTGCGCCGCTGGCGATCTGCCAAGGTGTCCGGAAACTTCCACCCGCGCACATCTTGAGCGTTGAACAAGGCAAGGAACCGGAGCTTTTCTGCTATTGGGACCTTCTTCAGGTCGCCGGAGAAAACCAGCGCCGAATCGATAATCGGCCAGTGTCCGAAATTGCTGACGAACTCGACGAGCTGCTGCGCGACGCCGTCATCCGTCAGATGGTTTCCGATGTACCACTCGGAGCATTCCTGTCGGGTGGGATCGACTCGTCTACGGTTGTCGCTCTCATGCAAGCACAATCAGGCAGGCGGGTTCACACGTTTTCTGTCGGTTCTCAGAACGAAGCCTATGACGAGGCCAATCAAGCCAAACTGGTCGCCCAACACCTCGGAACCGAACACACCGAACTCATTGTCGATCCTGAAATTGCGCGAGCGGTTGTTGAGCGTCTGCCCGACATCTATGACGAGCCATTCGCTGACTCATCGCAAATTCCGACATTCATTGTGTCGCAGCTTGCACGGCGCGATGTAACCGTCTCGCTCTCGGGAGATGGCGGCGACGAATGCTTCGGCGGCTATGTTCGTCACCACTGGTTCGACTTTCTCGCATCCTATTGCCGAACCGTGCCTGCGTTTTTATCGAAGACGGCGAGCTTCGCATTGCAATCGATCTCGCCAGCGGCTTGGGACACCATGCTGAGCGCCGTTCCGAGGCGGCTGCAGCCGACGCATGTCGGCGACAAGATCCACAAACTGGCAGCTCTGTTGCCAATGCAGGACCTCGATTCCATCTATCGCCGCGTTATCGCGCCGTGGCCTGAGCCGCAAACTCTGGTTCCTGGCGCCGTTGAGCCACTGCAGCCGTGGGCGGGCCGCAATGCGGCAACGGCGCTCCCGGAGCCTACATCGCAGGTCCGTTTTTACGACATGATGCAGTATCTGCCGGACGACATCCTCACTAAAGTCGATCGTGCGAGCATGGCTGTGTCACTCGAGGTCCGCGTACCGTTGCTCGATCATCGTGTTGTCGAGTTTTCCTGGCGGCTGCCAAGATCGGTTCTCATACACGGGCGGCGCGGAAAACGAATACTGCGTGATGTCCTGCACCGCTATGTACCTCCGGCCTTGGTTGAGCGACCAAAAGCTGGGTTCGCGGTACCCATTGGCGATTGGATTCGCGGACCGCTCGCCGGCTTTGCCACGGACCTGCTCTCGCGACCTGCTCTCGCCGCGAGTGGGCTGTTAAATTCCAATTTCATTGAACAAAGATTTGCGGAGCACCAATCGGGTCGACGCGATTGGTCACACGGATTGTGGTCAGTCTTGATGTTCCAGGCGTGGTATCGACGCTGGAACAGCTGACTCTTTCCTGTTCCACTGCGGTGGCTTATTTCGACTGACTTTGTCGCGCAGATTTCTGTCGTCCCTGAAAACACAATCAGGATCCAGCGTCTTCCGACGCAGGTTATTTATTCCATTTCCCGCGGTGATCGGTTATTCATGTCGCCCTGCGCGGAGCGCTATTTCACAGGACGCGACGGAATTCTGGAATGCGCTTCCTTTCATCTAAAGTCTTGATCATTTCGGTCATCCAAATTGCATTGACGGTCATTTTGCTGATCGCTCTCGCGCGACTGCTCGATCCGGCAAAGCTGCGTCAGCTTTTGCAGGCCGCCAATCCTGTCTGGCTGACGGTCGGCTTCGCCATTCTGGTCGCTCAACAAATCATCTCCGCCGAACGGTGGCGCCTCGTTGTGATGGCGCTTTCAGCTCCACAATACAGAATGTGGTTCTACCTTTTCTGGCAGGGCCTCAGCATGTTGTGCAGCATGGTTCTGCCGTCGGTCATCGGCGCCGACCTGGTGCGGACATACGCGCTGAGTGGGCGCACTCCGATCGGCACTGTAGTACGCATCGTATTGATTGACCGGGCCTTGGGTCTGCTCGCCCTCTCCACGCTGGTGATTGTCTCCGTTCTTATTTTGCCGCGTTTTTTCCTCGCTCAGCCCTTGTTGCTCTTGTCGGTGGCGATCGCCATTTGCGGCCCTCTAACTTATCTTGCTTTGACGCGGTTGGTTCCGAGCCTAAAAGGCTCGCACCGGCTTGTGCTGGCTGGACGACAGCTCGGCCTCGACCTCAAGCGTACCGTCGAAGGCGCTGGTAGTTTGCGCGTTATTCTAATATCCCTGTCGCTGCATTTGCTGTCGATCGCCGCGTTTTGTGCGCTGGGGAACGCAATCGTTATGCCCGGCGTCGACCTTGTGCACTATCTGGCTATTGTCTCCAGCGCCCTTCTGGTAACGATCATACCGATCTCGATTGGCGGCTGGGGAATCAGGGAAAGCGCGCTGATCATTGGATTTGGGATGCAATCGGTGGAACCGGAGCGCGCGTTCACGCTGTCAGCAATATTCGGCCTGCTGGTCATGTTATCTTGCGTGGTCGTTGCCGTGTTCGGGATCCCAACGTTTTTTCAGAAACCGGTTGAAGACCTTGCCGATGCCAGGTGAGCAAGCGGTGTTTTTCGCAAACAAGTGAATTCATGTACAATCGCCGACATTCGCCGCCCTATTGGTGCGCCCTCGGCATAAAGTCGTGACACCGATGAACTTGACGCTCAGTGTGGTGTCGCTTCTTGCCGCCGCGGCGATCAGTGCAGTCCTTCTGCTCTGGCTGCGGCCGTGGCTTGCACGCTACGCGCTGGCAAAGCCAAATGCCCGTTCCTCTCACCGGGTGCCGACCCCACAAGGCGGCGGAATTGCAGTGGTCGCTGCTACGACAATTGTGGTCGCTGCTGCGGGAGTCTTTTTCGCAAAGCAGTTCGTCGGTGATGCCGGGGGGCTCGCAGTTGTCTTTGCGTCGGCAATTGGTCTCGCCCTTGTTGGCGTAACCGACGATCTGCGGCCCCTGGACGCCATTCCGCGGCTCTTGCTGCAAACCCTGGCCGTTGCCGCCGTTAGCGCCACGCTTCCGGTGGAAATGCGCTTTGTGCCGGCTGTCCCCTGGTGGTTCGACCGCGCGCTTCTGCTCATTGGCGGTGTGTGGCTGGTCAACGTCGTCAATTTCATGGACGGAATCGACTGGATGACTGTTGCGGAAATCGTGCCGGCCACGGCGGCTCTCGGTCTTTTCGGACTCATGGGCTTGCTTCCGCCGGAAGCAGGCCTCGTTGGCCTCGCACTTTGCGGGGCGATGATCGGCTTCGCGCCATTCAATCGGCCCGTTGCGCAAATATTCCTCGGTGACGTCGGCAGCCTCCCGATCGGTCTTTTGCTGGGCTGGCTGCTCGCACTTCTTGCCGGAGGCGGCCATTTCGCCGCGGCGGCTCTGTTGCCGCTTTACTATCTGGCTGATGCGACAATCACGCTCATGCGTCGTCTGGTGAACGGCGAAGTGGTGACGCAGGCGCACCGGAGTCATTTTTATCAACGCGCGCTCGACGTCGGCTTTAGTGTCAATCAAGTCGTTGCCCGGGTTTTTGCCCTGAACGTCGCGCTAGGATTATTGGCGTTACTGACAGTACGAAGCGGGTCGGCTCTGCTGGATGCCGCTGCCTTCGTCATCGGGCTTGTTCTTGTCGCACTGTTGCTTGGTGACTTGAGTCGTGCCCGTCGAAAATAGACGGGCTTGTCCGGTGGATTTCAGATTTGCTGGTGCGATTGCGATCGACGGAGCGCCAGCGCGGCGCCGATCAGCAGCCAGGTCAGCCGTGAGAGGTTAGCGGTCAATTTTTTTCCGGCCGACCAAGTTTCACTCAGTGGAGTTGAAACTTCACTCTGCAACACTCATTTCACGCGCCGGACTGAATTGCTTCAGGTTAATTTCTGCAATGCAGGTACGCTGATATTTAGATTTGTTCAACGATATCGTTGTCGCTAGATGCACACTTGTGTCGCCGTAGACAAGGACACGGCCATCAGCGCAACAAATGAAGTTGATATGGATTACTGGGATATTTTTGACGGCAAGATTCGACCACGAGTCAGCGAATCCTGAATCGGATTTAGCTCGCGCGAATCAAAAGTGTCACGACAGCATCAGCCGAGTTTGTCGCTTTTTTCGAGCCGGCGATTCTTCAGCACCATGCCGCCAGCAACCCCGACGCCGATGGCGTAGGCCCAACCCTGCGTGAAATCGAACAGATGTGAGTTGAATAGCGATCCGACGACGTTTTGCACGACGATGACGAGTCCGACCCATTCGGCCAGGCCATTGCCGCGGAACAGCAACATGTGGGCGATCCACATCGCCCATAAGACGACGGCGCCTAACAGCCCCAACTGTATCGCGACAGCGAAAGTCTGATTGTGCGGATTGTCAGCAGCGACACCAGCGGCCCCACTTCTTCCAGCTGCAGCCCTTTCAAACAGCGCCCGTATCGACCCGGTGCCGTGCCCGAACACCGGCGCCTCCCGGATAAATTCTGCCGATTTTTTCCAAAATTCTATGCGCTCGCCGGAAGACGTCCTCTCGTTGGTCGCTACGTATGTCTGTATCTCCGTCCCAATTTGTGTGGTTCGTTCACGCAGGTAAGGCGACGAAAACCACCCGCCAACTCCAATCAAGACCGCGCACACAAACACAAGAACGATGCTCTTTCCTCTCAGCTTTTTGATCGCGAATAAAACAAGTAAAACCGGAATGACAACCAGCGCGGTGCGGCCCAACGATACATAGAATATGCTGGCGAGCATTGCGCAAACGACGACGAGAAGGCCGAGCAACAACTGCCAGCGTCGGCGAACAGAGGCTTCGTGCATGAGAAACAACAAGCCAAAAATGCACGTCACGAACTCGCCGCTTTGCGTCGCAGCGTTCTTAACGAGCACATCGTTATGGAAGACAACTCCACCCACCTCATATCGCGTGAGCAAGTTCCACAGCGGGCTTATCGGCTTGATAGCAGTGGTGGCAATTAGCAGCGCAACGCAAGAAAGAAGATAGGCTAGGAATACCCGTTCACTGCGACCCGATCGGCCGAACTGCACGAACAATAACGGGATCACCAAAAGCTTCAGGAACGAGTCAAAACCTTTCCATCGCTCGTAAGGTGTCCCATCTGACCACAGTATCCCGGCAAGGCCGAGTCCGACGAGAAACACCGGCAGACCGCCGGCTGACGTGAGCAGCTCTCTGCGAATATCGACCCAATTGGCGATTGGAACGAAGGTGATGATCCAAAGCACCACCAGAATCGCCGTCGCAGAAGTCGACCAAGGAAGTGATGCTGCAAGCGCGATGACAAGCCCTTCTGAAATGCGAGCAAGTCCTGCTTTATCGACGCCTTTTGCAATTGAAAGGGCGGCCATCGTTCAGCTCACTTCGCTCGCGACTGCGGAATCTGTAGCGACGACAGGCCTCGCCGCGCACGGATGCGAGTGCCCGAGGCAACCTCGGCCAATTTGCGCTCGTTTTCAGTCAATCGGGAGCGATCGGCCTCGGGATGCCAAAGATGGATCACACCGGTCGCAAAAAAACCGTCCTTGCGGCAGGCGCCGGCATGCAGCAGACGCACAATAATATCGGAATCCTCTTTGCCCCAGCCGCTATAGTCGTCGTCGAAACCGTCGACGCGCTCGAGATCAGACCGCCAGATGGCGAGGTTGCACGATCGCGCGTCCTGCCAGGTTCCAGCGCGGAGCCGGCGCAACGGGCCGAGTGGCAGATTCAGCAGTCCCGACAGACGATTGACGCCGCCGCGGACACGCTCTGACAGCCAGTGCGAAGGGCTCCAGGCTTCGGGCGCGAGATTTTCCCGCAGCACTTTGGCTGTCAGGTCCTGCGAAAGCAGAACGCGATTGCCGGTCACAAACCAGTGCGGCTCAGCCAAGCGACGGTGGGTCGCGACAAAATCGCGCCGTACCATGCAATCGCCGTCGAGAAAAATACAATACGTTCCGCGCGCGGTCAAAATGGCGCGGTTGCGAATTTCCGCCGCGCGGAAGCCCTCGTCACTATGCCATACGTGTTCAAGGCGACGCCCGAACGCGGCTTTCCACCGCTCGACGAGCGCTGCCGTGGCCGCGCCCGAGCCGTCATCGGCCACGATGACCTCGAATGCCGAATCGCTTTGCCGTTCAAGCGAACGCAAAACCGCGTCGAGCGCATCTTCGCGATTGTATGTCGTGACGATGATCGAAATCATTTCGGTCACATCTCATACCCCCAGACTCAACCGCTTGAACCATGTTTTGCGCGCTCGTGCCAGTTTTCTTGCTCCTTATACTCGAAGTGGCGTTGATCTAACTCGGCGATTGGCCTTCCCGGCAATTTGGAAAGCTGCTATCGATGGCCCGATCAGGCCACATCGCTGGCTTTCCGCCGGGGCGTCGAAAATGCTTCCGCGGGCCGAGCTTCTTCAACCGATCCCATGGCAAAGATTTCCACTTCAATCATCGCCTTCAACCAGGCGGACAAGATCGAGGATGCCATAAAGAGCGTATTGTGGACGGACGAAATCGTTTTGGCTGACTCGCACAGCATTGACGGAACGGCGGATATCGCTGAGCGTCTGGGCGCGCGGGTCGTGCAGATCCGACTTACGACATTCAGCGAGTTGCGCAACCGCGCCGCCGACGCCTGCTCTCATGAATGGATCCTGAGCCTCGATTCCGACGAGCGGTGTACGGCCGCGGTTCGAGACGAAATTCTGGCGCTGTTGGCGGATGGGCCGAAATACGACGCCTATTACATTCCGCGTCGGAATTTCTTTATGGGTCGCTGGATCAAGGGTTCGGGCTGGTATCCGAACTACCGGCAGCCGCAATTCTATCGCAAGGGTACAATGCGCTACACACGGATCATTCACGAGGCGGTCGTGATGCAAAGCGGCCAATCCATCGGAAAGCTTGAGAACGCACTGGTGCAATTTCCGTTTCAAAACTTCGAGGAAGTTCTTGCAAAGGCTAATCGTTACTCGACCGTCGGCGCTCGAATGCTGGCGCACAAGCAGGTTTCCATGTGGACCGCCCTGGGACACGCGATATGAGCCTTCATCAAGCACTACGTGTTCAAGCTCGGCTTTCGCGATGGCTGGGCCGGCTTCGTCATTGCGTTTGGAAACTTCGAAGGCACCTTCTACCGCTATGCGAAGCGTTACGAGGAAATCAAAGCCTGGCCGCGGCTCACCGTTGAACCGCTGCGGAAGCCCGAGCGCCAGTGACGAAATGATATCGACGAGCGGATCACGCCGCCACGCTAACCCAATTGCAGCAACGAAAAAGTTGGGAATATGTCCCGCCGCGCTTTGGTGACCAGAAGCAGTGGTTAGGATGGCCCCTATCTGGTCGAGTTTCTACTCGCGCGAAAACTACCAGGTACACGCACAGTCGCGGCGCGCAGACACGGCGTTATCTTCACAAGATCGCAGTTTGAATTGGCAGGCGATTGATATCTGCAATCTCGACGCCCTGCACGCGCTCATCGCAGAAGTCTCATTGGCACCCATGACGAACCCTTGGTCTCGCCAAAAAATGCGCGAACAGCTGCATCTCGTGATCGGCTGCGCCAAGCGACAAGTGCGAATCTTTCAACGGGAGGACCGGGCCTTTGACGCGCGGGTCCTTTCGACCATGGATGTAGTGGAATGGCCGGGCACAATATCGATGAGGATGATCTCGCCGCCAAGCGCCTCCACGATCTCGCGGCCGACCACTTCCTGACGTGTATAGTCACTGCCCTTGACCAGGACCGTCGGCCTCACGCGGTTGATCAACTTTTCCGGTGTATCTTCGTCGAATATGGCAACCAGATCGACGGCCTCGAGCGCAGCGAGAACTTCAGCGCGTGCCTGCACGGGTTGCACCGGCCGGCCTGCCCCCTTCAAACGGGTCACGGAATCATCCCCGTTGAGGCCCACAACGAGACGATCGCAGGCGGCACGCGCGCCAGCCAGAAGCTTGACGTGACCCGGGTGAAGCAGATCGAAGCAGCCGTTGGTGAAACCCACGCGCAGTCCTTGGCTGCGCCACTCGGCAAGATGCTCTTCAAGAACGGCCCAGTCGAAGACAATTTTTTCTTTCGGCGCCAGCGTTGCTGACGGGAGTATGCGAGACCGCAGCTCGGCAACAGATGACGTTGCGGTCCCGCGCTTGCCGACAACGACGGCGGCAGCCGCATTGGCGGCCCGCATCGCGGATTCGAAATCCGCACCGATTGCCAGCATCGCAGAAACGACCGCTACAACGGTATCGCCCGCACCGGAAACGTCGCGTACGCGAACCGGATGGGCCGGAACGTGCACGGAGGTTCCATTGCCTACGAGGGTCATACCGCCTTCACTACGCGTTACCAGCACCGCCTTTGCGGCCAATGCCTCACATAGTTTTGCAGCAGCATCGGTAATTTCATCGTCGGTCCGGGCGGTGCTACGCGTGGCGTCGGCAAGTTCCTGCCTGTTTGGCGTAATAACGGTCGCGCCTCGATAGATGCTGTAGTCGCGGCTCTTGGGATCCACCACGATAGGCTTGCCACGATCGTTGGCAGCGTCAATGACGGCCCGGATCACGCGGGGGGTGAGCGCGCCCTTGGCATAGTCAGACAGCACCACGGCGCCTGCCCGTGGAATTGCCTTGAGGACGTGCCCGATCAGCGCATCTTCACTGCGGGCATCGACCGCTAAAGCCGTTTCCCAATCGGCTCGCAGCAGATGCGTCGAATGATGCTCGGATACAAAACGCACCTTGCGCGTGGTTTGACGGCTTCCATCGACGACGAGATGAAACTCGATCAGCGGATGGTTACCGAGCGCCTTGGTCAACTCGTTGCCTGCTTCGTCGTCGCCCACGGCTGCCACGAATATGCAACGAGTGCCGAGGGCTACCAGATTGCGAGCGACGTTGCCGGCCCCCCCGATCATCAATTCCGCGCGTTTGACCGCGATGACCGGCGTCGGGGCCTCCGGCGAGATCCGCGAGACCTCGCCATAGACAAATTCATCCAACATCAGATCGCCGACACAGAGCACGGTCTGATCGGAAAGCTCGGCAAGATGCTTGTCGAAGTCGTACATAGCGTTACCGATAACGGTCGTCGCGACTGAGATAACCTGTGACGTACTGATTCACCGCCGCCTCGAGCGGCATGAAGCCAACGTTATAGCCCGCGCGCTGCAGCCGTTCGATGCGCGCCTCGGTGAAATATTGATATTGGCCGCGGATTGTCTCCGGCATCTCGATGTATTCAATATTCACGGGAAGCCGAAGCGCTTTGAACATCGTGGCGATCATGTCACGGAAGCTTTCTGCCTTGCCGGTACCCACATTGAAGATGCCGTTTATCCCTGTTGCCTCGAGCAGCCAGCGCAGCACGGAAACGGCGTCGTCGACATAAATGAAATCCCGTCGCTGATCGCCGTCGGCAATGCCCTCGCGGTGCGACTTGAAAAGGCGCACGGGATTTCCTGCCCTCGCGGTATCGAACACTTTCGCCAAGACGCTTGCCATGTGGGTCTTGTGGTATTCGTTCGGACCGTACACGTTGAAGAACTTCAGCCCGACCCAATGCGGCGGCATCTTTTCTTTCTTCAAATACCGGTCGACCACAGCGAGATCGAACAGGTGCTTGCTCCAGCCGTAGAGATTCATTGGCTTCAGTTTGCGCAACGCATCGATCGACCAATCGTCGTCGAATCCCTGGCTGCCATCGCCATAGGTCGCCGCGGATGAGGCATAAATGAAAGGGGTCCGTGTTGCCGTGCACCAGTCGAGCAGACGCAAGGACAGACGGAAATTGTTTTCCATCACCAGGTCGCCGTCGGTCGCGGTCGTATCTGAGATTGCGCCCATGTGGATGACGGCATCGAGCTTTCGGCTTTCGAGCCAGGGCATCAGCTCGACCGGTGGAACCATGTCTGCGACCTGATGCTTGGCGAGATTGCGCCATTTGGCGTCATCGCGGCCCAAGACGTCGCTCACCGCGATATCGGTCGAGCCGGCCTCATTGAGGCTGGCCACTATGTTCGACCCGATAAATCCGGCCCCGCCGGTTACCAAAAACATCCCTACCCTCGCCACCACCCGAATGCGCGGTAAACCTTTGCCCCAGCCGGGCGTCCGGCGCAATCTTACGCTTACCGGCTCCGCAAGTGGCCGGGAACAGGGTAAAAAGTCTGCGGCTGGACAGGGGTCACTGCCGCGGAGTAACCGCTGCAAGCCGGTCGAAAAGGGGCATAGATTGGGCGGCGCGGGTCCATGAAAGAAGACGTTAAGCAAGTTGCCGCGCCGGTCGTCATCATTCCCTATGTCTGGATCGGTGATTTCGTCCGCTGCCATTCGGTGGTGAAGCTGCTGCGTGCGAAAAGCCCCGATCGACCGATCGATATCGTCAGCAGCACGCTTTGCGCGCCGCTCGCCGATTATATGCCCGGCGTCCGGCGGGCCATCGTGATTGATTTGCCGCGGGGACAACTGGGTCTTGCCCTCCAGCGAAAGCTTGCAAGGCTGCTGCAAGAACAAAAATATGGGCAGGCAATCGTTATGTCGCGGAAATGGAAGGCTGCGCTGCCCCCCTGGCTCGCAGGGATTCCTCTCCGCACCGGCTTTGCCGGCGAGTTCCGTTTCGGCCTGCTCAACGATGTGCGCCTCGGCGAAAGAAAACTCCCACGCATGATCGATCAGATGGGTGCTTTGGCCCTGCCGAAGGACGCACCGATCCCGGCCGAGTGGCCGCTGCCCGAATTGAAAATTCCGGGTCAGGAAGTCGCCACGTGGATTGCGCAGCGCGGGCTTGCCGAGGAGAAACGTCCCATCGTCACCCTGTCGCCCGGCGCCGTGGGTGCCGGCAAGGCATGGCCGGCCCGGCATTATGCGGAACTCGCGCGTGCGCTTACCGCCGACGGCGTCTCGGTCTGGGTGCTGGGGGGGCCAAATGAAACTTTGATCGCAAAGGAAATCGTGGCCAACGGTGGCAACCGTGTGCGGGATCTCACAGACGCCAATTTGCGCAATGCGACCCTTGCGCTTGCCGCCGCTGATGCCGCGGTGACAAACGATTCCGGGCTGATGCACGTTTCGGCGGCGATCGGCACGCCGACGATTGCGATCTTTGGCCCGACTAGTTCGTGGCACTGGAAGCCTCTCAACCCGCTCGCCGCGGTACTCGAACCATCGGGTGACGAAAACATTCGCGAGCGTGCGCGCGTCGAGGGCAACAATGCCGTGCGTCATCGGCGCACCGACGACGTCTCCGTGCAGACCGCGCTCACGACCGTGAGGCAGGTCCTCGCAAAAGCGAAAAATCCTTCAATTTAGTCACGAGTCATGCACTCATGCCTGACGCATTAACGAACGCGCTAGTCAAGCCTGACGTGAAACTCTTTTCATGCTATCAAGACCGCTATGGCCAAACCGAAACCCGCTGACCTGACGAGCGATCGCGCGCAAGCCGCAATTGCATCGGCGTTGCGCACCCTCGAGGCCGAAGGAAGCGGGGTTGACGCACTTGCCGCCGCATTGCGCGATGGTCTTGGCAGCAGCTTTGCGGCTGCGATCGATGTCATCCGCGCGGCGCAGGGCCGAGTCATTGTGACTGGAATGGGAAAGTCCGGCCACGTCGCACGCAAGATCGCTTCGACCTTCGCATCCACCGGAACACCGGCCTTTTTCGTGCATCCTGGCGAAGCAAGCCACGGCGATCTCGGAATGATCGCCAACAATGATATCATCCTCGCCCTCTCGTGGTCTGGCGAGACGCCTGAACTAAAAAACATCACCGACTACTCACGCCGCCATGGAATCAAGTTGATTGCGATGACCGCCATTCCGGACAGCGCCCTGTCCAAGCTCTCGGACATCGTGCTCACGCTGCCTCAGGCGCGCGAGGCCTGCCCCCATAATCTCGCCCCGACGACATCTTCACTGATGCAGCTTGCGCTGGGCGATGCGTTGGCGATTGCACTGCTCGAAAGTCACGGCTTCACTGCGCTGGACTTCGGTCTTCTGCACCCCGGCGGCAAGCTCGGGACCTTGCTGAAAACCGTGGCCGACATCATGCACACGGGCGAGACCATGCCGTTGTCGCCACTCGGCACCCGAATGTCTGACGCCATCCTTGAAATGACGACCAAGGGTTTCGGCTGCGTCGGAATAACCGATACCCGCGGCGCCCTCGTCGGAATCATCACCGACGGCGACCTGCGTCGGCACATGCGCGCAAATTTGCTCGATGCCCGCGTTGACGAAGTTATGACGCGTAGTCCGAAGACAGTGCGACGCGGTCAGTTGCTCAGCGAGACGCTCGATATTCTCAATGTGATGAAAGTGACGGCCCTCTTTGCCGTTGAAGCCAGCAAACCGGTCGGCATTATCCACGTGCACGATCTGCTGCGAGCAGGCACGGCCTAAATACTGCTTTCAACGAATGATGCTTTCGACTGCTTCGACCACGGCGTCGACCGAGGGTGGTTTTCCATCGTCGCCCAGAATCGATAGCCGCCCTCTTCCCACCGGCCCGGTCAGGCCTGGTTTGCTGCCCGTGAATATCGCGACAAGCGGAACGCCCAGAGCAGCGGCCAGATGCAAGAGTCCGGTATCGACGCCAACCACAAACTGTGCGCCAGCGATCAGCTTCGCGACCTGATCCAGCGGCGCACGATCGGGGACGCGAGTTCCTGGCACGGCTGCAGCAATGTTTTCACTCCTTGTGCGCTCGAATTCCGTCCCCCACGGCAATACCAACTCGAACTTCTGGACAAACACCCTCGCGATCGCAATCCAATGCGCGTCCGGCCACTGCTTTTCGGACCGCGCCGTCGCATGCAACAGCAGGCCATAGCGCGACGTACCGTCTTTTCCGATCCGATTGCGATCGAGTCCAAAGTCGGGTGCCGCTTGGGGCGTATCGCCAAGCGCCAGGCCGCTCAGGATGCGATTGCGCTCGACCGCATGCAAATTGCGGTCAACGCGATGACGGACGTCATAAAACAGCGAAGCAAGCGGCTCTCGAACGCTCGAAGCATCGTAGCCATGGCGCCTGCCACGGGTGGCACGCGTGAGAATTGCAGTCCGCAACAGACCCTGCGTATCGACGATCTCGTCGTATCGTTGCGCACGGATATTGCGGAAACTTGCCTGAATTTCCGCTATCGTGGCCGGAGTGTACAGAGACCTTCTCCAGCGCCGCCATGCGACCGGAATGACCTTGTCTACCGCGGGATGCAGGCGGACGACGGGTGCAAACGCCTCCTCAACCAGCCAGCTGAAAGTCGCATCAGGGTGTGCCTTTCGGGCATCCGTCAAAGCCGGCATATGATGGACCACATCGCCGAGAGAAGACGTTTTGATGAAAAGAATGTTGGCCATGCCCGTTGTTGATCCATATACCGGGCATTGAGCGCGCCCGCCATAACCAAGCCGTTGCTTCAAAGGATCGCGCCTTGATTATTTGGGACGCCTTTCGCTTGCTCAGGAGAAGCGCTTGATATGACGATTTTGATCACAGGGGGCGCCGGCTACATCGGCAGTCACATGGTCCATGAGTTCGTCGATGCAGGCGAGCCGGTCGTGGTCCTCGACAACCTTTCGAACGGCTTCCGATTTCTGATTCCGGCCTCCGTGCCCTTTGTATCGGGAAGCACAGGCGACAAGACACTCGTCAGTGACGTGATCGCACGCCAAAGCGTTACCGCGATTGTTCATTTCGCTGCGTCGATCGTTGTCCCCGAATCAGTCGCCGACCCTCTCAACTATTACGGCAACAACACCATGAACACTTGCGCGCTGCTCGATACGGCGATCAAGTCGGGGGTTCGGCAGTTCATATTCTCCTCCACTGCGGCCGTCTATGGCGCCGCGCAGGAAAACCCGATACGTGAAAATTCCTCGACGATTCCCGTGTCCCCCTACGGTACATCAAAGCTGATGTCGGAGATCATGCTGCGCGACGCAGCAAAGGCATATGGATTGCGCTTCGTCATTCTGCGCTATTTCAATGTCGCTGGGGCTGATCCCAGATTACGTACCGGCCAGGCGACTCCAGCCGCAACGCATTTGATAAAGGTCGCTTGCGAGACCGCGATCGGCAAACGCCCGAAATTGCAGGTGTTCGGCACGGACTATCCGACACCTGACGGCACCTGTGTTCGCGACTACATTCATGTCAGCGACCTTGTCCAGGCGCATTCTTCCGCGCTTGCGTATCTGCGCAGCGGGGGCGCCAGCGCGACGTTCAACTGCGGTTACGGGCGGGGCGCTTCAGTATTTGAGGTTGTCGACGCTGTGCGGCGGGCAAGCGGACGCGAATTTCCGGTAGAGGTCTCGCCGCGGCGCCCCGGGGACCCACCCGCGCTCGTGGCGAATGTGGATCGCATCCGCACGACACTCCCTTGGCGGCCGCAGTTCCAGAATCTCGATACCATCGTTGCGCACGCGCTCGCCTGGGAAAAACAGCTGGCTGCCCGGCGGAAGACGTCGTGATCCGCCAACCGAAAACCCCAAGGTTTTCGTCGTGTTTCGTCAACTCAATTTTATCTTGATAATTTCCTTGCCCACAGGCAAGGAATGCTCATTCCTGCCATCGAAGCACTTACGCTGACAGCCCACTGAGGGTGGATGAACGATCACAATTCAACAACGGCGGCCGATCCGCGTTATCGCCCGTCTGTCCTCATCCGGCGATTGCTCGCAGAGCAAGGTCTGGCACATTGGCGCCGGTATATTGTCGCGTTCGTGCTCATGGGCGTGGCGGCAGGCTGCACGGCTCTCAGCGCCTGGCTGATTGGCGACGTCGTCAACCAGGCCTATGTGAATCGCAACCTTCAAGGGATCATCACGCTCGGTTTCGTCACCGTCGCGCTGTTCGCCATCAAGGGACTTGCCACTTACGGCCACAGCGTAATGCTTTTGCGGATCGGCAATCGCATCATCGCTGACAACCAGCGTGCGGTGTTTGGCAAGCTGCTGAACGAGGGCCTCGGCTTTTACTCCGACAGGCATTCGACTGAATTTATTGCCCGGCTGTCGACCGGTACTGCCGCGGCGACGCAAGTGATCAACCTGCTGATTACCTCTGTTGGCCGAGACCTCTTGTCGCTGATCGGACTGGTCGCCGTCATGTTTTTGCAGGACCCGCTGATGTCTTTCTTCAGCTTCGTGGTCGTGCCGCCGGCATTCTTGGTTCTTCGTAAGCTGATCCGACGCATCTACTCGATTGCGCGTAGCCAGTTTCACGGCGGTACCCGCGTCATCGAAACGATGCAGGAAACGCTGCAAGGCATTCGCATCGTGAAGGCCTTCACGCTCGAAGACATCATGCGGGAGCGTTTCGACCGCAATGTTGCCGCTGTCGAACATGAAGCAAACAAGATGGCGCGCGTTGCCAATCGCGCCGGCCCCCTCATGGAGACCCTCGGTGGCTGCGCTATCGCCATCGCCGTAACCTATGGCGGCTACCGGGTGATCGAAACCGGCGCGACGCCGGGCCAGTTCTTCTCGTTCATCGCCGCGTTCTTGCTTGCCTATGAGCCAGCCAAAAGGCTCGCGCGTCTGAATATCGAACTCAACAGCGCTCTGGTTGGCGTGCGTATTCTCTTTGAACTTCTGGACAGCCCGCCCAGTGAGGCACCCGATCGCGACAAGCCCAGCCTCAATGTGAATAATGCTCGCCTGGCTTTCGATGATGTGCACTTCGCGTACCGCGACGACGATCTGGTACTGCGTGGAATGTCTTTTGTGGCGGAGCCAGGCAAATTCACTGCGCTGGTGGGTCCATCCGGCGGCGGAAAATCGACGGTATTCAATCTCCTCCTGCGTTTCTACGACGCAAAGCGCGGCAAGGTCCTCATCGACGATCAGGATGTGACTCTGTGTTCGCGTCAATCGCTGCGCCAGCACATCGCATATGTCGGACAGGATGTTTTCCTGTTCCGGGGCACCGTTCGGGAAAACATCGAATTCGGGAAGCCGGGTGCAAGCGAGGACGAGATCGTCGCCGCCGCCAAGGCCGCCTATGCGCATGATTTCATTATGTCGTTCCCGCGCGGCTACGAGACACCGGTCGGCGAGCACGGCTTGCAACTCTCCGGCGGCCAGCGCCAGCGGGTCGCTATTGCTCGCGCGCTCATCAAGAATGCACCGATCATATTGCTGGATGAAGCGACGGCGGCGCTCGACTCCGAGTCCGAACTGCAAGTGCGCGAGGCGATGGAGCACCTCTGTCAAGGCCGGACCACTCTCGTGATCGCACATCGTTTGCATACCGTGTCGCACGCCGATTGCATTCACGTGGTCGAAGATGGCCGCGTGGTGGAATCTGGCCGGCACGAAGAATTGTTGAGAACGGGCGGTCGTTACGCGTCTTTCTATCGCCTGCAGCTCAAGGAGCAGGAGGCCCCAGTCTCCATTACCGCTGTTGCGTCATGAGCGCCGCGCGGTTGACGGCGCCGCATTGCACCTGATACGCACAGCCATCTTTCCCCCGCCATCTTCCGCAACCGGGGCACCCTTCAACGACAAACAATATCCAATGGCTATTTCATCATGAGCGACAGTCGTTACGTCATCCCGCCCGCGCCGCAAGCTGCAATCGCAGTTGCCGAGACCGACAAGGTGTTTCCGGTACGCCGTATCTGGTGCGTCGGACGCAACTACATCGAACACATCCGTGAAATGGGACAAGACGAGCGTGCGCCGCCTTTCTTCTTTGCCAAGCCCGCGGACGCCATCGTGCCGGACGGCGGCACCGTGCCCTATCCGTCGCTGACAAAAGACATGCACCACGAGGTCGAATTGGTGGTCGCGCTGAAAAGCGGCGGCCGCAATATACCGGTCGCCAAGGCCAATGACTGCATCTTTGGGTATGCGGTCGGCATTGACCTGACGCGCCGCGACCTGCAGATCGCGTCACGCGACGTCAAACGCCCGTGGGAAGTAGGCAAGGCATTCGATGCATCCGCGCCTTGTGGCCCGTTGATGCCCGCGAGCAAGATCGGACATCCGACCAAAGGCAAGATCGTTCTCAAAGTGAACGGCCAGATCCGCCAGGATGGCGACCTCAATCAGATGATCTGGAATGTTCCGGAGACCATTTCGAAGTTGTCGGAAATGGTCGCTCTCGAAGCCGGCGACGTCATCATGACGGGCACCCCATCGGGCGTGGCCGCAACGGTGGCCGGCGACAAGATCGAATGCGAAGTGGAGGGCGTCGGAAAGCTGCGCGTCACCATCGGGCCTTCGCTGAAATAGCGCTAAAGCCCGAGATAAGCCTGCCGCACACGATCATCGGCGAGCAATGCCTCGCCTGACCCGGCAATGGTGATACGACCGTTCTCCAGCACGTAAGCGTGACTGGCGAGCTTGAGCGACACCGCGACGTTCTGCTCCACGAGCACGCAGGTGAGACCGTCGCGGTTAAGGTCCCGCACGCATCGCAATACGTTTTGTACAACGGCCGGCGCGAGGCCGAGGGATGGTTCGTCGAAAAGTACCATGTCGGGCGCGCCCATCAGACATCGGCCGATCGCGAGCATCTGCTGTTCGCCACCAGACAGCGTGCCCGCGGCTTGCTGCCGGCGCTCCATGAGAACCGGAAACATCGCGTAGACTTTTTCGAGATTCTGCTCACGCAAATTGCGTGCGCGCGGAAGCATCGCGCCCACTGCGAGATTTTCGGCGACCGAGAGCGTGGGAAAAACCTGGCGGCCCTCCGCGACCTGGCCGATGCCAAGGTCGCAGACCCTGTAGCTCGGCCAACCGGTAATGTTCGTGCCGCGATAGAGAATGCGGCCGTGCGCCGGACTGAGCATTCCCGCGATCGTACGAATCAACGATGTTTTGCCCGCTCCATTGGCGCCGACGATGGCGACGATGGCGCCCTCCCCGATCTCGAGTGATACGCCGTCAAGTGCCTGCGCATCGCCGTAAAAGACATCGATATTTTCCACGGCGAGCATCAGACGGTTTCCGCACCGAGATAGCTTTCGATGACTGCGCGATCGCGCACCACCTGGTCCGGTGCTCCTTCGGCGATCGCGGCACCATGATGCATCACGAGAACGCGGGCAGCGAGCGCCATGACCGCCCGCATGACATGCTCTATCAGCAATATGGTCAGCCCGCGGCTGCGGTTGAGCTCTTTCAGGATCGAGACCATCCGGTCGGTCTCGGTGGGACGAAGTCCCGCCATAACCTCGTCGAGCAGAAGCAGTTTCGGATCGGTGGCGAGCGCGCGCGCCAGTTCCAGACGCTTGCGGTCCGGCAGCGTGAGTCCCGAGGCTCGCTGCGCGCGCTTGTCGTAGAGATCGAGCTGACGGAGAACTTCACCGGCATGTGCGCGAGCATCGGGTACAAGGTGACGATGCAGCAGCGCTGCAACAATCACGTTGTCCTCGACGCTGAGTGCCGGAAACGGCCGCACAATCTGAAAAGTGCGCCCTACGCCACGGCGACATATCCGGTCGGGCGACAGGTCGTTGATGCGTTCGCCTGAAAGAACAATGGTGCCACCGTCGGGGGAAAAGACACCCGCTATCATGTTGAACAGCGTGGTTTTACCAGCTCCATTGGGGCCGATGACGGCAAAAATGTCGCCCTGATCGACCTGAAAGCTCAACCGATCGACCGCGACAAGACCGCGGAAGCGTTTGCTGAGACCGTCGACTGACAGGAGCGCACTCACTCCGACCTCCCCGCCAGTCCCAGACGCCGGTAGAGCCAAGGCCACACGCCCTCGGGAAGGACCGTAATCACGAGCAACAGGCAGATGCCGTAGAAGACCTGCTTGGCGCCCGGCACATCGACGCCCAAGGCGGCCAAGGTCGTGGTGAGCGTTTCGGCAAGGCCAGTCAGCATGAACGCGCCGAGAATCGGGCCAAACAGCGTGCCGAGCCCACCGAAGATCGGCGCCAGGATCAACTCGATCGACCGATTTATGCTGAATACTTCTTCCGGAAACAGGTTGTTGTAATAGAAGGCGAAAAATACGCCGGCGAGCGATGTCATCGCCGCCGAGATGACGACGGCGATCAATTTGTAACGAAAAGTATTGATCCCGACCGCGCGCGCCGCTTCCTCGTCTTCGCGGATAGCCTTCCAGAAATAGCCGAGCCGACTGCGGACCATGATGTGGCACAGGACAACCGCAGCCACCGTCATTCCGAGCGAAAGGTAGTAAAACATGATGGGCTTGCCGCGCAGCGTCCACAAATCGCTCTGCGTGTAATTGGCAACCGGCAGGAAAAATCCAGCCGAGCCTCCGACGTAGCTCAAATGATCGAATCCAATGCGGGCGAATTCAGCGAACGCAATGGTGAGAATGGCGAAATAGACACCCCCGACGCGAAATCGAAAGGCAAGAAACCCAATCATTGCGCCCCACAATGCTGCCAGCAGGATCGCGGCAAATGACCCCACCCACGGCGAGACCCCGAAAAAACTGAACAACACCGCCGTCGTATAAGCGCCGAGCCCGATGTAGATCGCGTGGCCGAGCGAGAGCTGGCCCGCAAAACCCATCATGATGTTCCAGGCCTGGCCCGTGTACGCGAAATAAAAAATGAGGATCAGGACGGTGAGAAGGTAATCGTTCGCAAACCAAGGCGCGACGAACAGTGCGAGCAGCAGCAGCACGAGCGCTATTGCAGCGCGAAGCGAAACGTTCTCGGCCAGGCGAGCGATCATGCGCGTCGACCGAATATGCCTTGCGGCCGGAACAGCAGAACAAGGACCAGAATCGCGAAGACGAACATGCCCTTGGCGGACGGCGTATAGAACAACCCCGCCAAAGCGGCGATCACACCGATAAGGATGCCGCCGGCCAAAGCACCGGACATTGAACCGAGCCCGCCGACGATGACGATCACGAAGGCAAGCAACGTAAACGATGGCCCGAGCGGCGGCGTCACGTCCGTAACCAGCGCAAGCATTGCGCCGGCAGCACCGACACAGGCTGCGCCGAGGCCAAAAGTCAGCGCGTAGAGACGCGGCACATTAAGGCCAATGACCTGCGCGCCGGTATAGTTGTCAGCGCAGGCCCGGATCGCGGTGCCGAGTCGGGTGAAGCGGAAAAACGCAAACAGCGCAGCTGCGACAGCGATCGCAGCAAGCCCGGCGAAGGCCTTTGTTGCGTCGACGATCAGCGGGCCGATCTTGAAGCTGTCGAATGCGTAGGATGTCTGGACGCTGCGCGCGTCCGGGCCGAACACGATCAGCAAACCGTTGGCGAGAATAATCGCGACGGCAACGAGCAATATGAACTGGCTGTGTTCCGGCCGGCTGATGAACGGATTAATCAGCCACCGTTGCATGGCATAGCCGAATACAAACAGAACGCCGGCGATCGGCACCATCATCAGCAGAGGATCAAGGCCGAGGGTGGCGAACAGGACGACGGCGAAATACATCGCGACGGTCGTCATCTCACCATGGGCAAAATTGACCACGCGGACCACGCCGAAAATCACGGAGAGCCCGAGCGCCATCAAGCCGTAGACGAGGCCGGTCAGCACGCCGCTCACGGCAACGTTGAGATAGATGTCAGTCGACACAATGCCCCCGCGGCGCAACGCCCTGGCCGCGGAAGCCGCGGCCGGAGCAAAGTAAGGTTTGGTGCGTCAGCCGCGCTTGTCGTATGGCGTCATCGGCCACTCGACTTTGGCATTGGCCGCGACTTTCGGCGCCACCGTGACGAGTTTGCCGCCGCGATTCTGAATTGCCGAGTCCTTCAGCTTGTCGTTCTGGCCTTTTTCGTTGAATTGAATGCCGGGACCGGGGCTGACGTTATCGGTGATGTTGGTCTGGCGAATTGCGTCGGCCAATGCCTTGGGATCGGTCGAGCGAGCACGCTTGAACGCGTCAGCCGCAACGAGCAGCGCCTCGAACGTATAGACGTGGTTGGTATTGAGATTGACCCCCGGATGGGCTTTGGCGAGCGCCTCGTCCAGCTTCTTGCTCATCGGTTTGTTCGGGTCGTACCAGGGCACGAAACTCAGCGGGCCGTCCGAAAGTTTGCCAAGCGTCTTCAAATACTGATCCTCATACCAGCCCGGGCCCATACTCAGGATTGCCATCGGCGACCAACGCTGTTTGACGAGTTCGCGCGTGATCAGAATCGCATCGTTGAGCCGGCTGACCATCAGCAGCGCATCGGCGCCGGTTGCCTTGGCCTTGGCGACCTCGACGGACAGATCGCGCGACGTCGGGTCATAGGCGATCGTCTCAACAAGATTGTAGGGCATGTTGAATTTCGGCATCACTGCCCCGATACCGCCCTTCATGGCTGTGCCGAATGTGTCGTTTACGTGCATGAAGACCGCCGTTTTCGGCGCCGCGCCCGCGGCTTCGAAAATCTCCTTCTGGTTGGCGAAGGCGTCAGCCAGAATCATGCCGGCTGTCGGAAAGTTGCGGAAGACGAACTTGTAGCCCTGCTCGGTGATCTGCGGGGCGGCCGCGATGTTGATGACGTAAGGAATGCCTTTTTGCTCGGCAACCTGCGCGATCGCGGTGCTCTGGCCGGAATCGAAAGCGCCGACGAGAACCTGTGCCCCGTCGCTGATCATCTTCTCTGCGCGGGAGCGCGCCACCTCGACGCTCGTTTCGGTGTCGCCATTCATGATCTGGAGCGGCGGCATGCCAAGCTCTTTCAAAAGGCCCGCAGCGATGTCGACGCCTCGCTGGCAGTCCTGCCCAATTCCCGCCTGCGCGCCCGAGCGCGGCAGCAGCACGCCCACCTTCAACGTCGCGTCCTGCGCGCGCACAATATTGAATGGGGCGATACCGGCGACGACGCTGGCGCCCAGCCCGGCGGTCACCGTGCGGCGCGTTATACGATTGTCGCCTGAATGCAAATTGCGGTTCATTTCTCTTGTTCCTCCCTGTCGGCTTCGCCTGTCAGCTTGGGCGTGTTGGCCCCATGATGCCGGATATCCGGTCTGGTCAACAAGCTGGAACAGCGATTCAGTCTATGCCGCAAATAGCCGCTCGACCGCAGCCGCAATACGGAACAGGCGCTGGTCCTGCGCGTTGCGCGCGACCAGCATGAAACCCGCCGGCAGGCCGCTCCCCCGCGGAATTGGCACCGAAATAGCGCAAAGGTCAAAGAAGTTCACGATCACGGTATTGCGCAAAAGCATCGCATTCTTGCGCGCGAATTCGTCTGGCGCGGCAACCTCTTGCATGATCGGCGCGACCATTGGTGTGGTTGGCCAGGCCAAGACATCGACATCAGCAATTCGGATATCCATCATTCGGATGAGGCGTGCCCGTTCCCGCACCATATCAATGTAGTCGGCGGCACTGATATTGCGCGCACGCTCAAGGCGGACACGCACATTCGGATCGATTGCGTCCGCGCGTCGAGACAGAAGATCGCGATGAATGGCAAAAGCTTCGGCCGCCTGAACGCCGCCTTTACTGTTGACCTGCGCCATCTCATCCAGAAGCGACAACTTCTCTTCGGAGATGCGCGCGCCGGCCTTGTTCAGTCGCCCGACCGCGTCAGAGAACTTCAGGTCCACCGTCTCATCCAGATTCTGCAGCGGGTAGCCTTCCGCGACACCAATTCGCAGTCCGGCGAGCGGTACCGGGTCGAGCGGCACGTATGTTTCGTTGGCCATGACTGCATCGGCGCGTGCGCACGCCTCGACCGAACGCGCAATCGGCCCGATCGAGTCAATGCTGTACGATAGCGGAAATGCACCGGTCGTCGGGATGCGTTGCCGACTCGGCTTGTATCCGACGATCCCGCACAGTGCGCCGGGAATACGACACGAGCCGCCAGTGTCGGTGCCGATCGCGATCTCGCACATGCCGTCAGCTGCGGCGACGGCCGCGCCAGACGACGATCCACCCGGCACGCGCTTTCGATCGGCCGGATTGCCTGGCGTTCCGAAATGCGGATTTGCGCCGATACCCGTGTAGGCAAATTCGCTCATGTTGGTCTTGGCGACGATGACCGCTCCGCCCGCGCGAAGACGCCTGACCACCGGTGCATCGGCGGTCGCCGGCTTGCCTTCCTCGGCGAACGCCTTGGAGCCGACGCGCGTGACTTCACCGGCAACATCGAAAAGATCTTTGATGCTGACGATCGTTCCATCGAGCGGCCCCAGCGAAACTCCGGCCCTTGCGCGAACATCTGCCGCGTCGGCTGCGGCTTTCGCCTGGTCCCGATAGACCGTGAGGCAAGTCCGCGCGCCCTCGCCTTTCGGATCATCGATGCGACCGAGCGCGGCCTCGAGCCGCTCACGGGCAGACGTTGGCTTCATGAGCGTTTCCTCGATCGGATAGTCGTTCCGGTAAATGTCGTGCTATTTTTGTCGCGCGTCCAGCCCGACGAGATGGAGGACATCATGACCGCAGGCGACAAGGGCAAGCATTCACCGCCGGGTGCGGGAAACATCTACGCCAAGGCCAACGAAGTCATCGTGAAGATTACCGGCGACGACACCGCGCAGACGTTCGAGGTGGTGG
>Ga0182036_10000014_pt1 | contig 64407 bp, 47 predicted proteins | sample sta12Cox44000080_FD_125966 | JGI IMG/M metagenome (GOLD analysis project Ga0182036, IMG submission 125966) | Lab enrichment of tropical soil microbial communities from Luquillo Experimental Forest, Puerto Rico - statoxic.12C.oxic.44.000.080 | ecosystem: Environmental > Terrestrial > Soil >...
GGAGCAGAAGCTCGTCGCGGAAGAGACTATTGCCGACGTGAACACGTCGGGCCTCTGGCCGGGAAAGGTTGTCACAGAAGTGCGGCCCGCCGGGGACTTCTGGGAAGCCGAGCCCGAGCACCAGGACTATCTGGAGCGCTATCCGCACGGTTATACGTGCCACTTCGTCAGACCCAACTGGAAGCTTCCCACCCGAAAAGTCGAACAGGCACGCACTTAATTCCTTACAGTTGGGTGCCTGAAGACCAAATCCGTGGCTGGCTGTACCAAGTAAGTTGCGAATCGTGTAGTTGAAATGGCGATGCTGCGATCTTTCTGCGATTCGTATTTCGCATACGACGGAGCTCAAAACGAGCGCTGCGGGACAGGGACTTGGTTTGTGAAGCGGCGGAAGCACATGGCGGCTCCACAAAAGAAGGCGGCAAGCTTAAATTCTTCGCGCGGGACCAATGACCGCAATTCTGATAAGGGTGAGGTCGGTGGTTCAAGTCCACCCAGGCCCACCATGAGTCAAAAAAATTTACCATGCCGCGTAGCTGCAACGCGCCGCATTGTTTTGCCCCGCCGGAAGTCTGTTTCTCAGCGTAAGTCCTGCCTGAACCGAAGCGATCACGAGACCTTGCCAGATCAGGTGATAGGCTTGAACGGAGCGATCCGGCTGCTATTGGGATTCTCATCACCAAATCACCTCTAGTCCCTTGTACTTGCGGAACTCCTTGTCGCAGGTCATCACACGCACGTCTTCGGCCAGCGCCTGCGCAATCAGCATGCGGTCGAACGGGTCACGATGGTGCACGGGCAGCGTCATCAGCTGTAACACGTGCGCTTCCGCGTACGCCACCAGGGTCACCTGCAGGCGCCTTAGCGCCTCCAACGCGTCCTCACGGCTGAGATTCAGCTTTCCGGCGTCATTCTTCATGGCGACCTCTGCCAGCGAAACAACGCTGAGCTCGCGTTGGTTCGCCGGTTCTCTCAACACGGCCCGCGCCCTCCGCGATAACCTGTCCGGGTTTTCAATAGCAAAGAGGAACGCCACCGTATCCAGCAGGACACGCATCAGTAGCGGCCCGCCAAGAAGGCGTCTACTTCCTCGTCCGTCATCGGCTTCCACCAGTCCGGGTCGAGCACGACCTTTTTGCCTTTCAGGAAGCCCAATTCGGGCTTCTGCCTTGTCGGCTTGGTCGTACGTACTAGGTCCGCCACGGGCTTGCCCCGACGACAGATTGTGACGCGCTCACCGTTCTCCGCTTTCTTGATGAGTTTCGGCAGTTTGTTCTTGGCTTCGGCGACGCTTACCTTCATGATTTCGATTCTAGCCATCTTCGATGGCTATGTCAATTCCTCGGCTCAAGAGACTCAGGAAGTAGGGTACAAACCCCAGTCTTCACTTAAGTTGGAATATATCCGTCAGGAAAGCGGCACTTCCACAGATTGCGCGTTTTCAAGTGGATTACTTCCGGGCTTGCACGTCATCCTGCCATAATCCGGGGTTGAAGATGGCGTCACCGAATCGCGTTCCACAAGCCGACTTATGGTTACTGATCGGCTCGACATGGATCACTTCGAGTTTGCCGACCATCTGGAAGCTAGCGCGTTATGCTTGAAATCGAAGGCGGAAATGGCGGTTTCAGCTGGCAAATCGCAGAAGTTCGGCGCGGAGAACAGACTGCACAGAAAAGGGGCGCTGGTGAGCCGCGCCCCTCTCGTTGTACTTTGCATCAGCTACTGCAGTTCGCTATTGCAAACCGCCTGCGTAGGTTTGCACGCTGGAGAGCAGACTTTGCCCTTGCTGAATCAGGCTGGCCGCGGTCGCGTCGGGAATCGGCGTTCCGTTGAACTCCGCTGCTTCGAGCAACGGAACGATTTGCGCTACCAACGCATCGCGCTGCGCTGTGAAGGACGCCAGCTGGCTTTCGATGTTGGTGTAAGTGGAGTCGTCTGCGGCGCTACCGCTTGCCATTGCAACGGTGGACGCGTGGATGCTGGCAAGGCCCAACGGCCCAACGGGCGCGTTGATCTCCTTGAGGATCTGCGCAAGCGCGACGAAGTTTGCGCTTTTCTTGACGGCGGAGGGCTGCGCCCAGCCGCTTAATTTTTCGGTCAGCGCGCGTCCCTCATGCGGGTAATCGTCCGTCAGACCCACAAGCGTGAGCATGGTCGGCCGGATGTCGGTGTGATCCGAGAATGTTGCGTTGTCCACGCCCGCCTGATCCACGCCAGGACCGACCAGACCAAGCCACGTCGTGGTGATCTGCGGCTGAACGTCGCCGTGGTTCCAGGCGAAGCCGGGCTGCTGCCTGACACAGGCGGTAGCCGGCGTTGTGCTGGTCCCGCAGGCGGTCGATCCGGTGACAAAGTAGTCGGGATTGGCGAAAATCGTGAAGCTCGGCGTCCGGTTCGAATCGAACGTCAGCATGTGCAGCATCTTGAACTCGGGGAGATTGACCATGGCTTGCGCGATGGTGTCCGTAGCCATGGTAATCGGATTGGTCACGCTTACCGTGCCGGACGCCCGCTCAAAAGCCCGTAATGTGGCATCGTTCGGGCCGGGGTTGCCGCCAAGGTAGATATCCGGTGCGGAATCGTTAGTGACTGAGGCGAAGGTCTTGATGCCGGTCTCGGCCTGGAGCAAACCCCTGAAATTTAGGTTCAGCTCGCCGACCTCATTGCCGGGCGTGTTGCCGTAACTGCAGGGGGTGGTCACGCCATCGCAGCCGGGGTTGGTGGGATTCGCCGCGACCACGTGATCGCCCTCCTCCGCGCCGATTATGAAGAGCGTGTTTGCCGCGGTGATTCCGTCTCCGGCCAGACGGGTGAAGAACTTGTTGAAGGCATCGTCGTACTGCTGTAGCGTTTGCACATAGTGCGCTTCACCCGGACCATAGTCGCCGGCGTCTGATGGGAACCCGTAGCTGTAGGGGTTACTCGGGGTCGGCCGGTGAGGGGTGATGATGTAGGCATAAACCACTGGGACACCAGCCTCCAGCATATCGGCAACGTAGCCCAGCGCGTATTGAGGCGGCAAGCTGAAGCCCGGGAAGCCGGGCGTCAAAGCGCCTTTGAAGTCATCAACGATGGTGTTCCCGTTGAGGTCCAACAAGTTTCCATCCATACCCAGCACCGGACTGCCCAGCCTGAGATTGCGGAACGCCTGGGTGACAAATTTGTGGCCGAAGAGTGCGTTATACCCTTCGTAAGCAGTGGAAGTGCCGGTGGCCGGATCGGTCGCTGCCGCTGAGCCATCCGCATTCGGCTCCCACGGCAAATTGTCGGGAAAACCTCCATTAGCGGCCGAGCAAAGTGTACTGCTCTTCGCGCAGTGAATGGCAACACCCTCGAAGTCCGCAAAGGGGTCGGTACTCGGCGGCACGTTATTTCCAAAAATGGTGGTGAGGTCGGTGGTGGTATTCTCAATCTCCATGTCTGCAGCACCGGCGGCGCCCACATCGCAGCCGGCGCGGGTGAAGGGCACCCAAGGAGCAGGGGCGTTGACGCCGCTCGGATGGTTTTGATCCTTCGGGCCGCTAAGCAGGTTATAGGTGCCATCCTGGCTCAGGTCAGTCCAGTACGTGAAGCCGGACTGAAAACCGATGGCACCAACCGACAGGTATTCCTGGTAGCTGTTAGCGGCCGTGGCCACCCCGTGGCGCTCCGGGTAGACGCCGGTGAGCATGGTAATGATGTCGTCCGACGTGTGGGAGATCAGCTGTGTGTGATGGGTGGAAAGAAGCACGCCATTGTTCTCGATGAAGGTCAGCAAATGCGGCATCTGCTCAAGGTCGGAAGGTACCAGCGTCGAGCCATTGCGTGCGGGATCGCGCATGAAGTGGGTATTGTCGAAGATGATGGTGATTACGTGTCGGACCTTGCCAAGCGGCGAGTTGAGCTGGCAACCTCCGGCAGAAGTGGCGGGTGCCGCCGCCGCTGCGGCCTTCGCAGTTGCGGCTAGAGCCGGTGGAGCCGCGCCTGCGGGCGTCAGCGGATAAAAGGCGAAGAGTACCGCGATTCCCATGGCGAGAACGCGGCGGTGCAAACTGGACGAACCATTTGCGCCCGCAGCTTCTGAGCTTCTGTGCGGGGAATTAGACCGAGATTTCACGTTAACCTCCTCATGGCTGATGAACGGTCTGGGAACCTCGCAGGTGTACGCTGGGGGGGCGTACGCGGTGTTACCCGACTAAGAATTTCATGTGAAAAGCACGGAATCGAGCCAATCCTGTGAATCACACCCCTAAAAAAGGGCGTAGCGGAAGCTGTATTCTCTTCCAGTTGGATTTTTCTTTAGGAGGAAGGAGCTCCGCTGCGGCTCAGATCTTGGCAGGTCAACGCCGGGGCAGAGCTCCAACAAGCTACGATTTCGTTTATCCCACTTTCTGTCCCGGAGCACAAGATCGAAACGGAGTGGGCCGCGAGCTGCGCCGAAGTCATCTTGCGGCGATGCCCGATTTGTGAATGCGATTTGATCATCGGCCACGGACGCCGTCGCAAGCAGATGCACGATGCGCATCACGACTGGATTGGGATCCGTCGGGGTCGCTGCACTGGTTGCGGGAAGACCTTCACCTTTCTTTCCCGGACTTTAGCACGCACGGCGGAGCTCCTCACGAATGAGGCGACGGAGTGTCTTTTCTAGTGGTTCTTTGACGTGCTGGAAGTCAAGTACTACCAGGAACTTCTCGGGTAAGCGGAACTTATCAGGCGCTGACGAACAACCTCGGAGCGGGGGCCCCGGCCCGAACTTCTAATAACAGTCGAATTCGCGGGAACATCTTTGTTTTTGCTGCGTTTTTGATGATATGAACCTGCATCAAGTTGTTGTCTCGACCTTTCGCCAATTCCGCCACAACCCCAGCTTTTTCATCATTGCTATCGCGGCGCTGGCGCTCGGGATTGGCGCTAACACGGCTATTTTCAGCGCCGTAGAGGCTCTTCTGCTTCGGCTTCTGCCCTACGGCGATCCCGGACGGCTAGTGATCGTATGGGAGGACGCCTCCACCATTGGATTCGCCCACAACACGCCGGCGCCCGCCAATTATGTGGACTGGCGCGCCCAGAACCAGGTCTTCACGGATATGGCAGCCTTGCGCTATCAGACGGCCAGCCTCACTGGCGATCAGGCGCCCGAGCAGGTTCAGGGCGGCGCGGTCACCGCTAACTTCTTCGATGTCCTGCAAGTGCAACCCTTTCTCGGACGTCCCTGGACGCGCGAGGAAGACGTCGCAAAAAGCAAATCCGTAGTTATTAGCTATCCGCTGTGGCAGCGGCGCTTTGGCGGTGATTCCAAAATCATTGGCCGCAGCATTTTGATGAATGGTCAGAGTGCCGTTGTGCTGGGCGTGATGCCCCGCGAGTTCTTCTTCCCGGTCCCTGATATGGATTACTGGACTCCGGGCTACTACACCCCGGAGGTGCTGGCGCAACGCGATTCCCACTATCTGACCGTGGTTGCGCGCATGAAGCCGAGAGTCACTGTGGCGCAAGCGCAGCGCGATATGGATATCGTGGCTGCGCGGCTCGCGCAGCAATATCCCGAACACAACGCCAATATCGGTGCGGTGGTCGTGCCTATCCAGCAGGAATATGCCGGTGACGCTCGCGCAGGCCTGTGGGTTCTGCAGATCGCCTCCATCTTTGTCCTGCTGATCGCGTGCTCGAATTTGGCGAACCTGCTGCTGGCGCGCGCTTCGGCCCGCCGACGCGAGATGGCCGTACGGATCGCGCTCGGCGCTAGCCGGAAGCAAATCGTCGCTCAGCTTCTCGCCGAGAGCTTGCTTCTGGCAGTTACCGGAGGCGCGCTCGGACTTTGGCTAGGCAGCCAGTGCTGGCGTGTTCTTGGGCGCTTCATTCCGCAGCAGGTCGGTGCGGCGTCTTTTTCGCTGAATCTGCCGGTGCTTTTCTTCACCGCCGGCGTTTCGCTAGCTGCCGGCGTTTTGTTTGGCCTCATTCCCGCGCTCAAATCCACGCATGTTTCTCCCCATGACGCACTAAAGGAGGGAGACCGCGGAGGCGAATCACCAAGCGGTATGCGGCTGCGCGATGGGCTTGTGGTCGGGCAGTTTGCCCTTGCTCTCGCTTTGCTCGCCGGTGCCGGGCTGATGATTCAAACGTTGTGGAATCTTCACCGAATGGACCTGGGATTCCGTTCCGATCATCTACTTGTATCGATACTGCCTTTGCCTCAACCTAAGTACGACACGGACGCTAAAATCCGCAGCTTCTATCGTAACGTGCTCGCGGAATTGCGGACAAAGCCCGGAATTGTCAGCGCTGGATTTACTTCGGATGCGCCATTCACCTCCGAGGGGGACACCGAGGGCTACATCATCGAAGGGGCGCCGCCTCCCGAACCTGGCAAGTGGAACGATGCGCTCTACCGCGAGGCCACTCCGGGATATCTTCGTTCCGTCGGAGCAAGACTTATCGAAGGACGCTTCCTGGAAGACAGCGATGTCGAGTCCTCGCAACCTGTCGTTGTCGTCAACGAATTTCTTGCACGCCGCCATTGGCCGGGACAGAGCGCCGTCGGCAAACACCTGCACATGGGTGGCTATCTCGCAAAGGAGCCTTGGCGCACCGTGGTAGGCGTGGTCGCAGATGTTCGAGAGCGCGGCCTGCTCCTGGGTATGAAGCCGGCAGTTTATCTTTCCACCGAGCAGGTCAAGCGTCCCGGTGCTGACTACTTGGTGGTGCGCACGCTGCAAAATCCCGTGGACGCCGCCAACGCCGTGCGCAGCGCCGTCTGGGCCGTGGATTCGCAGCAGCCGCTCGCGCGCATTCGCAGCATGGACACCATCATCGAGGAGAATGTCGCCGACCGCGAGCGGCCGATGGTCCTGCTCGGGATTTTTGCGGGCCTCGCGCTGGTGCTCGCGTGCATGGGCGTCTACGGCGTGCTTGCGTACGCCGTGGCGCAACGTACGCGTGAAATCGGGGTGCGCATGGCGCTGGGCGCGCGTCCGCTGGACGTCACGCGCATGATCGTCATTCGCGGTTTGCGGCTCGCTCTGCTCGGGCTTGCAGCAGGGCTAGGCCTCGCGCTCGTGCTTGGCCGCTTGCTTGCGACGCTGCTGTATGGGGTCAGGCCTGCTGCTCCAGCCGTGTACGCCGCCACGGCTGCCGCTTTGCTCCTGATCGCCCTCCTGGCCTGCGTCGTTCCCGCGCAGCGCGCCGCGCGTGTCGATCCAGTCGTCGCGCTTCGCAACGAATAGCTGACCGGCTCCGTGCGGCGTCGGTGCGTTGTAGCTCTCGGTCTTATCTTGTCCGCGCTGGCACACGCACCGAGGCGAACCGGAGCGCAAATGCTCCTGTTGCGGAATCAATCCGTATCGAGGAGTTCGGCCCAGTGGAGAAGAGTTTTCGGAACCCGCAAGAGTAAGTCTGTGCGTCCCTTTATCCTGCTAACAGGGATCGGGTACTATGAGCATGTTTTCCGATTAGGCGACGCAATCAGGCCCCAGCGAGTGAGACGTCCTTATCCCGCCTCCCTCAGTGCGATCATGATGGTTAAGGCGATTTGGCAACCCAACACGAAACACCAAATCAAGGCCACGATTCTCGGACTACCTCGCCCTAGAAGACTGAGAATAAGAGACACAAAAGTCATCAGTATAGCCGCTCCAAAAAAGCCAAGATAAACGTTCCCTCTGACGTCTCCCGGCGCCGTCCAGTGCATCATTCCCGTCAATGCCAAATCGGACCAATGCGTCTATCGAGCCTCCGGTAGCTCCTATTTTATGGGTCCCGATGATCGCGGCTGCGTGACCTTGACCGATGTGACGAAACGGCATCGGGCCCACGCTACTCCTTTGGAGACCGCTAATTGTTCTGTGGGCGTTCGCTCTTATGTGGCTTTGTGCAACGTGTGGAGGATGCGGTTGATGTCCGGCTGTGAGATGACGGCGGAGCCGCCCGCTTTCTGAACGAAAATGAAATTGAGAGAACTGCTGGCTGAAAAGAGCCTGACGCTCAACTCACCGGATGGATTTGCCGGGCGCCCGAATTGAAATCCCGAGAATTCTCCCGCCCCAACTGCAAAGACACCGGACTCGGAACCCGGTGGCATGCAAATTCCTTTTACCAGGAGGAGCAAAGCCTGGTTGGCGACGTCGCTCTGTGACTCAAAGGGAGTCATTTTGCCGGGCGTCATCTGCAAGATGGTACGATAAAGGGAGTAATCTGATTGCAGAGCTTCGTCTCCGACTATCCGCCGCAGGGTGTTTTGATCGATCTTGTCGTTTGATAGAACTGTGTTCAAGAAAGCACGCGGCGAGCCGTGCCAAACGGAGAGAGAGTTCCCCGATTGAAAAACGATCATGGCCTTGTTGCTGTCCTGGATAAGCCCGCTCTTAGCCTCATCCACGTCGTTCCAGGGAACCTCGAATTCATACCCCAAATACGAGAGCTTCCTGCCTGGTGACCGGGAAATCGAAAAATCCGTGAGTTGCGCAGGAGCCACCCTCACAACCGGTGCTTTTCGCGTTAAGTAGCGAGCCTCTAGAGCAATGAGCGTCTGAAGACCGAAAAACCATAGGTAGGCAACGCACACAAGCACTACAACGAACAAACCGATCAGGATGCGAGCCCTTGTCAACATCGGGGCCGCCGACGTCATGTGGTTTCTCGGAGGCGCCGGTTCCCCTTGCTCAATCAGATGGTTTGACAAGGTTCCACCTGTAGGCATTCCCGTTTGGTATCTCTCGTCTGGCGCCAAACGGACGGAAGAGCCCCAGTATATCCGCCGAGTCGTTCCGTAACAAGGATGCTTGGGAAGGGAACGCCGAACAACCGATCTCGTGCGGCGGCCTCGGGTACCATAGCGCAGAATCGTCGTCGATCGTAGCCAATGACGAATAAGCAGTAAAGCACTCCGAAGGTGATGGTGGAGACGGTAAAGAAGTCCATCGCATATCCGCCAACATTCGTGAAATAGAAATTCAGTTTGGTCTTTCAGAAAAAACCAATACTGGACTTGGCCGCCGATCCAAGTCCCGTACAGAAATGATCAGATCGTGCGCCACATCCATGGCTACTGCAAGATCACCATAACAACCGTGCTGTGGGCAGTGCGTCACGGCGCGCCGCTTCCGGCGTCATCCCCGCGCGAAGATTGTCTTCGATATGGAGTTGCAGATGGCTCTGCAACTCCGCAGCGAATTCCGCATCGCTGCTCCGTTTGCGGAACAAGCCGAAGGAACGATGGAACCAAGCGCGCACCGCTTTCACAGAGCTACCTCCGCGCGTTCTCGGCGGTGAAAGGTTTCCAGAGTTGGCTCATGTGGAAGGCTCCGTAGCGGACAGGAACTTCGCGAGGATCATTTGCGCCTGCTGCCAATCCCGTGCTTCGCGTTTCAATTGCTTATGGCCCGCGCGCGTCAGCTTGTAGTATTTCGCTTTGCGATTGTTGTCCGACACACCCCACTCGGATTCAATCGAGCCTTCCTGCTCGAGTTTCAGCAACGCTGGATACACCGTCCCGTAATTCAGCGACAGCACTCCGCCGCTGATCTGCTCGCGCAATGCCGTAGCCGTGGAGTGGCCCTAGCGTCGTTTTCAAAATCATGAGGGCGAGAGTGCCCTGCCGAACGTCTGCCTTGTCGCCCACACTACTCCAATGGGAAAACCAGAGAAGTATGCACTACACCTATGGGATGTTAATAGGAGTTGAAGGGAATCGAAGCGCGTTAACGCCCCTTTTCGCTGCCAGGGAACAGCTTGTAGTGCCGACCCTTTCGATCGACTGGTTGCGAACCAAGGGTTAGGCGGTTCGCTCTGCCCTTATTACGAAAGACGGGCTAGACCAGCGAAAATGGTCACTATGACTGATGCTCGCAACAAGGAGCTTGTGGCTGAGATTCTCGGCAGCTGGGATGCGGGCGACTTCGCCTACATCGAATCGTTTCACTACATGAGCGAAAGAGAAACCGCGCCGCCAAGACTCGCCCTGCGGGCGTCGCTCGGCAGCTGCCCACAAACGCCGCAGCGAAAATACCACAAAATCGCTAATGCTCAATTGTCGCCTTGCTGCGTGTTCGCGGATTCTCGCTGCCTGCTCAACAGCTCACCGTCAGAGATTTAGGCGCTGGGTGGGCATCTTTCATCGCGTGGCGCTTCACTGGTCTGAGTGCGCTAATGCCTCCGTCGCCGTTGTCGACTTCAGAACATCCAATTCCCTCATGACTTCGTGCCACTCCTTCGACTTCTTCTTGGTTGCATAGTGCTTTTCGAGATCTCCGTAGTAGGAAAGAATGTCCTGACGCAGTGAGCTTGAAACCGGTTTGCCGTCCAGTCTCTTCAGCAACTCCGCGTAGGTGTCATCCGCGAGTCTATAGTCTGCCCCCGTGGTTTCCGCTCCGGTGTCCAGGTTGTCATTGGGCAGTCGAAGCTGGTCTTGCCGTTGTGCCAGGAGCAGTTTTTCAAAGCGCTCCAGCGCCTGGTTGAAACTGTCCATATAGAGATGTTCTACAGCCGGTGTGGGTGGATGAAAGGCCAGACCGCTCAGAGGGCCAACCTTAGGTAACAGACGCAGGAAAAATGCCTTCAGGCGCGCGAAGAACCCCGGCTTTTCATAGATATGGCCCCATTCCTTGCGGTACTCGGAATTGGAGATATGGTAGACAAATTTGCTCTTCGTCTCGCTAGGATCGCTGTGCTGAATCTCATCCTTCTTGAGATGCCAAGCCACTTTGGTCATGCCCGGAACGACGTTTGAAACGGCATGCCGATAGCTGGCAAGGGCCAAATCCACGGAGAAAAAGACGCTCGAGAGATCCAGCGAGTAGGTTCTTGCAAAGGCCCTTTCCAGGACCGGCTTGGAGACTTCAAAGCCAATAAAGTCGTGATAGGCTTTGGGCGCGTAGTGTCCTTTGGCTACTTGATCCACGTCGAAGCCATACTCCACCTTCATGTGTGCCGAGGGCTTATCTTCATAAGTGACGGTGGGCCCGTACTTCTTCGCCAGTGCAGGATAAGTCATGGCGACCGCAAGGTTGGTGGCTAAACGATGTCCCGCATTGTCTGCTGCGTAGTGCGCCAGCGAGCCCAGGGCAAACGCGTATTCATTTATATCGCGAGATTCGTCGATCAAGGCCAGAATGAAGTCACCGCTTCGCACATAGTGGGTGAGATCACTGAAGAAACGGTCGCCAAAGGGATAGTAACCCAGGTCCTGGATGATGGCGCCGCCATAAACATAGGCATGGGCCTGAAGCAAATCCTCTGGACTCGCCTTGGGGAATCGCTGCAAGAGCAATGGCTCAATGCCGTCTTTCCAGGCCGCATCGATAATCGCTTCATGGGTAAGAATGGAGTAGCCGTCACAAGGGGGCATGCAAGATAGCCCTAGGAGAAGTCCCAGGATAAGGCCCCTCAGTGTTGGAAACGAAATAGATCGACCACCCGCCAACATCGCGTCCCGCTCTCAATTTAGGAAGTAACGATACAGCCTACTACGGACGTCGGAAATCCTGGCACTCGGATCAATGGGAGGGCTGCTCCGTGCCGACTATTTCTTAGGTGGATGGTTCTTGAGCAATTTTCCAACACCCTGCTCTATGTTCGTTTGTGTCTTGCCCTTCAGCATCTGTCAGATTTGACAGTACAGCGGCATGGCTCGGTTTATTAGAACCTTGGGTCGAACTCGCTCGCCTTGAGGCGCATGTGCATTCTGAACGGCAGCCATCGCGAAGGAACGGATCACTCAATGACCGTGGGAGAAACCAAAGGACCCCTCAAGTGCTTCTCGCAGTCTCGGGAAATGCTAGAGCGTTCGTTTCTTGGGACCGCCCTAGTGAGCGATCTGCCGCACGATTCGTTTGTCACTGCTGTTCGCGGTGCGTTATGCTCTGGCTAGAGGCCCTGCAATTGGAGGCACCATGACGCAGGCCCCCGCCCCTTTCGACTCGCCGCTCATGACCATCGTGCTCGCCACACTGGCGATCGGGCTGCCGATCCTCGTAGTATTGGCGATCCGCTTTCTGTGGGACCGCAACTTGTACCTGGGCCGCTCGAAAGAGCTCGAAAAACTCATCTGGCAGTTGCATCGCATCGCGAGTGCGATGGAGCACCAAATGAATTTGTCGTTTCCCGCTGTTCAGCCGGGCACGGAAGAGCCGAGTGATCTCGGCAATCTCCAGCAGCCAGCGGCTCAAGCTGCGAAAGCCGCTCGCCAGGCCGCTGCGCAGAGCGTCGCCGCACCCAGCGGGATGGCGCCCGTGTCCGAGGACAAGGAGCCTGCCGAGCAACAGCCCGCGACTTCCGAACCGTCCGTCGAACCTCCGCGGCACGCCGGGGTCAACTCCATGTTTGGGCTCTAGGTCTGGCTCTTCCCTACAACTCCGGTTGTTAGCACGAACATGTCGGCTGGCGCATGTTCAGGCGTTCCGTACTGGGCCTCCTCGAGGCGACTCTGGTCGCAAAGTTGAGTTGACCCTGCCATGAGGCTGGCGAGACCCATGGCAGTTAACGCGGAACTATGCCACGCCACTTCCCGAAGAGGAACCGTGGTGCACCTCTCAAGAGAACTCGTTATGATCAACCTCTCCTTGAAAACGATTAAAGCAGCTTCCAGCTCTGCCCTGGACCTAGCAAGGCCACTAGAACCGGTACTAACGTATCAGGGTCTGTGGTGAGCTAGCGCACGATCTCATGTGATGTACGACACTGCGTGCGGATCGCGCATGTGTGAAATGTGTTGCTTCAAGTTCGCTGCCCCCCTTCAGCGGCCCTCTTGACAGGCCCCGGATACCAACAAGGTTCCCTATACCACGTTGAGACGTAGTCGGCCATTTTGGTCTTGGTGGGGATTTCGTCGTCCTGAAAAGAAGCCATGGTGAGGAGGATAGAGCAGCACTCCCTAGGATAGGCGTACTGCCAAATCGAAGGCTGATGCCGCGGAAGATCAGGCACTTCCCAATCATTAGAACGGGATAAGCGCTGCAGCAAGTCGCGTCCCCCTTCGGAGTCCCAGCTCACAAGCCTAAGCAAGAACGACTACCGCCAGGCCTATGAACTGAAAGGAGAAAGAAATGAATCGACGCGATTTCATCAAGACGTCTGCCATGACGGGCACCGCCATCGCTGTCTATGCCGGCTTTGGTGCTGAGTCCGTGTATGCCTTTTACCAAAGCCCCGGACTTAAGAAATACATCCAGCCGCTGAGAGGTGTTGGCACAAATGGTATTCCGCTTGCGACGCCAGACGGCTTCAGTACACCGACTGTCGACCACTATTCGTTGGTCGCTGGCGAGTTCACCGATCAATTGCACCCTGATTTGGGCCCAACGACCCTATGGGGCTACGCGGATAGTGCGCATGGAAGCCTACATCGGCACCTTGGCGGCATCATCGTCGCGACGAAGGGCAGACCGGTGCAAATCACGATGACGAACAACCTGCCGCCAACCCACATTATTCCGGTGGACACGACAATTCAGGGCGCTAACCAAGCCCTGAATCGGACGGCAGTCCATTTGCATGGCGGCTTGGTGCCGTGGATCAGCGACGGCGGGCCGCACGACTGGTTTGATCCTTTTGGCTCGCATGGGATGAGTTTCCTGAACAATTCTGTCGTGTATCCAGCGGGTCCGAACAAGTGGAACCCTGGACAGGCTGAGTATTACTATCCGAATAACCAGAGCGCACGTTTGGTGTGGTACCACGATCATGCGTGGGGGATTACGCGCGTCAACGCGTATGCCGGCGTGGCTTCTGCCTACATCATTCGCGACGTCGGTCTGGAATCTTCGGCCGGACTGCCCATCATCGAACATCCCGAACTGCCCGGTGGTGGCCGCGAAGTTCCACTGGTGTTTCAGGACAAGATTTTCGTTGGCTCGAATCTCGCGGCCGTCGACCCGACTTGGCCGGCGTCCTTGCCGCATACGCCAGGGAGCTTGTGGTACGCACATACCTACGAGCATCCGAGGTGGTCTCTCAAGAAAGGCCTGGTCGTGCCTGATCCCTCGGTCGTTCCCGAATTCTTTGGCGATACGATGCTCTGCAACGGCACGGTGTATCCGACCGTCAAGTTGGAGCAACGCCGCTATCGGTTCCGCCTTCTGAACGCCTGCAACGCTCGCTTCCTGAATATCAATCTTTACATGCGCGATGCGAGCGTAGACGGCATCACTCTGAACAACAAGGGCTTGGTAACCAACCCGGCCGGTCCGGCGATTACCATGATCGGCGCGGAAGGCGGGTTCCTGCCAGCTCCTGTGACGCTCAACGCTCCGCCGGTACCCTTCCCTGGAGTGGCGCAGCCTTTGCCTAGTCAATTCCTGATGGCTCCCGCGGAACGTGCCGATGTGCTCATCGACTTCAGCGCACTTGCTGTGGGCACGAAGCTCATCCTGTACAACGATGCACCTGCCCCATTCCCGGGCGGCAAGGTCTACAACGACTACTTCTTCGGCAACCCGCAGAGCCCGGTGGTCACCCAGGCGGGCTTTGGTCCCGACACGCGTCAGCTGCTGCAGATCGAGGTCGTGTCGAGCGCCGGCTCTCCGCCTGACCCGCCTCTAAAGCTCCAAGTGCTCCAGCCCGATCCAACGCCGATCGTGCCGCCGGGTATCACACTCCCGCCACCAACCGTACCGGTTCGCGATCTGACGCTAAACGAAGTGGCAGACCCATACGGCCGGCTCATCCAGCTGCTTGGCACCACGAGTCCAGCAGTTGGCGGTGGCTTCGGTCGGGCGTATATGGATTCGCCAACGGAGGTCATAAGGGCTGGTTCGACAGAAGTCTGGCGGATCTTCAACACCACTGCGGACACGCACCCAATTCACTTCCACTTGGTAAACGTGCAGATCGTGTCGCGTCAGCCGTTCCAAGTGAATAGTTTCACAGGCGTGCCCAATTTCTCGGGCCCGGCCGTTCCAGCAAGTCCAAACGAGCTGGGTTGGAAGGAAACCGTGCGAATGAACCCAGGCGAATGCACAACGGTGATCATGAGGTTCGATCTGCCCACCGTGCCGTTCGCAGTGCCGCCTAGCCCGCGCACGGGGGGCAACGAGTACGTGTGGCACTGTCACATCCTGGAACACGAAGAGCACGACATGATGCGACCGCTCGTCGTGATCTAACTTGCGGCGTAGGCAATGCCGCGCTTTGAGGAACTAGTTTCTCGGCGCAATCTCCGGTCTCTCTCGCCAAGCGCGCGGTGCGAGAGACCGGGCGCCGGGAGGTGACGTGAAGGCCCTGCGGTCGCGCGGGGCCTTTTTTCATTCTGCTGGATTCGGTTTTTCCTAGCGCCACGGGGCGCGCGGGCGCTGGCGGAGGCGAGACATGAACAGCTTCAGGGTCCCTCTCCTTGTCGTCGTGGTCGCAGTCATATCCTTTCTGGCCGGCAACTACCGTCGCCAGAACCCATCGGCACAAGTATCCGCGAGCGCGCGGCGCATCCTCTACTACCGCGATCCCATGCATCCGGCTTACAAGACGGACAAACCGGGCATCGCACCGGACTGCGGAATGCGGCTCGAGCCGGTTTATGCGGATGAAGCCGCCGCCGAATCCCGCGATGCAGGCGCGGCCCTTTCACCGGGCACGGTCGCCATCCCCGCAGACCAGCAGCAGCTCATGGGCATTCGCGTGGAGCCAGCGGAAAGCTCTCGATCGAGCAGTATCTTGCGAGTCTTGGGACGTGTAGCCGCGGATGAGACCCGCCTTTATCGAATGAATGCCGCTACCGATGGTTGGATTCGCGAGGCCCTTCCCAACACGGTGGGCACACTGGTCAAGAAAGATCAGAAGCTGGCCGCGTTCTATGCCCCAGAATTCCTGGGGGCCCAAGAGGCTTATCTCTACGCATTGGGTGCCCTGGATCGTTTCCAAGCCAGCGGTAAGGAAACTCCGGAACAGATCAAACTCACCAAAGCCAATGTGCAACAAATGGCAGACAGTCTTCGCAGCCTGGGCATGAGTGAAATTCAGATTCAGGAGATTGCGCGGACCCGCCGGGCGACACAGAACATCATTTTGTACTCACCGGCCACCGGGTTCATCGTCGCTCGGAATGTCTCTTTGGGTCAGCGGTTTGAGAAAGGCACAGAACTCTATCGCATCTCGGACCTCGGTCGCGTCTGGATTCTCGCCGACCTCTTCGAGAACGAGGCGCAGTACATACGACGCGGTTCAACGGCGCGCGTCAGCCTGCCGCACGAGAACCGCGAGTTTACGGCTCGTGTCAGCGATGTGCTCCCGCTGTTCGATCCAGCCGCCCGTACGATGAATTTGCGGCTCGAAACCAAGAACTCAGATTATGCCTTGCGGCCAGACATGTTTGTGGACGTCGAGTTTCCGGTGGACCTGCCGAGCGCTGTCACGGTCCCTACGGATGCTGTGCTCGATTCCGGTCTGCGTAAGACTGTATTCGTCGAGCGCGCGAGCGGGGTCTTTGAGCCTCGCGCAGTCGAAACCGGATGGCGTTTTGGCGAGCGCGTAGAGATTGTGCGCGGCGTCGCACCTGGCGAGCACGTCGTGGTCAGCGGCAACTTCTTCGTGGATTCGGAAAGTCGTCTGAGGGGCGCAGACGCCGGGTTCTACAATGTCGGCGTCAAGGATCCCGTCTGTGGCATGAGGACCGACCAAAGCAAGGCCGCGGCTGCTGGCTTGAAAACTGAACACCGTGGCGTCACCTACTACTTCTGCTCCGAGAACTGCAAGCGCAACTTCGACAAGGAATCGCAACCGTATCTGGAAAAGAGGTTCCCGGACACCGAAAGAGTCAGTCACGTGCCCATCCGAGGCTCCCATGATTAACCGCATCATTGATTTCTCGGTCGAAAACAAGGTTGTGGTCTTCACCCTGGTACTGGCGGCCTGCGTGGCGGGTTGGTGGTGCATGCATCGGGTGGCTCTGGATGCAATCCCGGACCTGACCGACACTCAGGTCATTATCTATTCTCGATGGGATCGTAGTCCCGATATCGTGGAGGACCAAGTAACCTACCCGATCGTCACCGCCATGTTAGGCGCTCCAAAAGTTAAGGCCGTCCGCGGCATATCCGACTTCGGCTATTCCTACGTTTACGCCATTTTCGAAGACGGTACGGATATCTATTGGGCGCGTTCGCGCACCCTGGAATACCTGAGTGGGGTCCTTCCCCGGCTACCTCAGGGCGTCAGCACGGAAATCGGCCCCGACGCCACTGGCCTGGGCTGGGTTTTTCAATATGCGCTCCTGGATGCTTCCGGCAAGCAGACGCTAGCCGAGATGCGGTCCTATCAAGACTGGTATCTGCATTACTACCTGAAGTCCGTACCGGGCGTGGCCGAAGTCGCGCCTCTAGGCGGTTTCCGGCGGCAGTACCAGGTGAACTTGGATCCCAATCGCCTCCAAGCCTACGGCATTTCCATCAACCGCGTAGTTGACGCAGTCCGCGCCGGCAATAATGACGTCGGCGGTAGGCTCATCGAATTCGGCGGCACCGAGTACATGGTTCGCGGCCGCGGCTACGCTCGGTCACTCAAAGATTTTGGAAACATTGTTCTCACGGCCAGTGAGAACGGCACCCCGATCCGCATCAAGGACCTCGGCGAAGTGACCATCGGCCCAGACCTGCGCCGCGGTGTCTCCGATCTCGACGGTCAGGGAGAAGTTGTCTCCGGTATCGTTATCATACGCCAGGGCGAGAACGATTTAGATGTTATTGAGCGGGTGAAGGCCAAGCTCCGCGAGATCGAACCGGGCCTACCCCCCGGCGTCAAAGTTATCCCCATTTACGACCGCTCGGAACTCATCCGCCGCTCCATCGACAATCTCAAATCCACGCTGCTCGAAATTACGGTGACAGTTTCCGTTATCATCCTGGTATTTCTCTGGCATTTCCCCAGCGCAATGATTCCGATCATGACCATCCCCGTCGCTGTTTTGCTTTCCTTTATTCCGTTTCGCATGCTGGGGATCACCGCCAATATCATGTCGCTGGGTGGGATTGCCATCGCCGTGGGCGCGCTGGTGGACGCTGCGATCGTGGTCGTCGAGCAAACCCACCAGAGACTAGAGGAATGGGAACGTAACGGCCAAACGGACGATTACATTTCAGTGATCGTCGGAGCGGTCAAGCAGGTGGCAGGACCTAGCTTTTTCGCGTTGATGGTCATCGCGGTCTCCTTCTTGCCGGTGCTCACGCTGGAGGCCGAGGAAGGGCGACTCTTCAGGCCGCTAGCCTACACGAAGACTTTGGCTATGATTGTGGCAGCAGTGCTGACGATCACATTTGATCCTGCCCTCCGCGTCTTCATCAGCGGCATGAAGAAATTCGACTTTGGTTCATCCTGGCTGGGCCGTGCGGCTAATGTTCTGCTGGTGGGAACGGTGCATTCGGAGAAGAAGCATCCCATCACTCGCATGCTTATCCGGTGGTACACGCCGGTAGTTGCTTGGTCACTACGCTGGAAGTTTGCGGTCATCGGCGGTGCGCTTGCTCTCTTGTTGCTGACCATTCCCATCTACCGCAAGCTCGGTTCAGAGTTCATGCCACCCTTGGACGAGGGATCACTTCTTTATATGCCTGCAACCATGCCGGGCATCTCGATAGCGGAAGCACAAAGGCTGCTCGAGGTTAGCGACCGCATGCTCAAGCAATTCCCGGAAGTGGATCGGGTGCTGGGCAAGGCCGGACGCGCTGAGACACCCACCGACCCCGCCCCACTTTCCATGCTCGAGACGATCGTCACCTTAAAACCGAAACAGGAGTGGCGGCGCGTTCATACATGGTATTCCTCCTGGGCGCCAGAGTGCGTCAAACCCATCCTCCGTCACCTTACGCCGGACCACATTTCCCGGGAGGAACTCGTCGCCGAGATGAACAATCGACTGAAGCTCCCTGGTGTGTCCAACGCCTGGACCATGCCAATCAAGGGCCGCATAGACATGCTTACCACTGGGATTCGCACCCCCGTTGGTCTGAAGATCTCAGGCGCCGATCTTGAGCGAATCGAAGGGATCGGGGCGCAGGTAGAATCGCTCCTGGGCTCACTACCGGAGACGCGCAGCGTGTTTGCCGAGCGGGCTCGAGCAGGCTATTTTCTTGACTTTGATTGGAACCGCGAAGAATTGGCTCGCTATGGGCTGAGTATGGATGATGCCCAAGCTGTCATCCAGAACGCAATTGGGGGCGAGAACATCACCACAACCATTGAGGGCCGGGAGCGTTATCCCGTGAACGTTCGCTATATGCGCGACTTCCGGTCCAGCCTCGACGGCGTTGGGCGAGTGCTGGTTCCGGCTGCGGGGGGAAAGCGGCAGATCCCGATCTCGCAACTGGCCGCCATTCATGTCGGCAGCGGTCCGGCGATGGTGCGCAACGATAACGGCTTGCTGACCGCTTATGTCTACGTCGACATTGGTAGCCACGATTCCGGCGGCTACATTGAGGAAGCTCGCCGATTGCTGCGGGATAATCTTCAGCTGCCGCCTGGATATGCCGTTTCCTGGAGCGGTCAGTTTGAAGCCATCGAGCGCGTCCATCGACGTCTGCTGGCGGTGCTCCCGCTGACTTTGTTTCTCATTCTATTGCTTCTTTACTTCAACACGCGCTCCCTCATGAAAACCGCTGTCATTATTCTCGCTGTGCCTTTCTCGGCCGTGGGTGCCATCTGGTTCCTCTACATGCTCGGCTACAACATGAGCATCGGGGTGTGGGTCGGGCTCATCGCCCTGCTTGGCGTGGATGCCGAGACCGGTGTCTTCATGCTGCTCTACCTTGATCTTGCCTACGAGCAGGCGAAACGAGAAAACCGAATGCACGGTCTGGGCGACCTGCGAGAGGCCATTCTCCATGGTGCCGCTAAACGTATCCGCCCGAAGTTCATGACCGTCGCAGCCATGGCGCTTGGACTTATCCCCATCATGTGGTCAACCGGGACGGGGGCCGACGTCATGAAACGTATCGCCGCACCGATGATTGGAGGCATTTTCACCTCTTTCGCGCTGGAGTTGATGATATATCCAGTTCTTTATGAGATCTGGAAGCGGAATTCGGTCCTAAAGGGTTGCGCGGTGCAATAGACCACCGAGTGGCTCTCCAAGGAAGTGTGAACCGGCCGAGCTTCAGGGCTCTGGGGCAAGCTGCATTGCATTCACATTCCAGACAAAGTGACATGGACGATGCTTATGAGTCGAGGCCTTGCGGACCTTGCATAACCGATCGTGCCACCTCAACGCCCGTTGCGGTCAAGAAACAGCGGAAATGGAATTCTTCGTGCCGGACCAATAACCTCAATTTTGACACGAGACCGCTGCAGACTGACCGGATCACCCTTTCAGGGCTTAGCCCTCACCTAGCCCCAAAGTCCTTAAGTGATTCCCCGGACGGGGCACTAGGGTCTTCTCCGGATTGCGTCTCTCCGGCGAATAACCCAAGCTACGACAGCTGGGTACGCACGAGCTCCAGATTACAACGGGTAACTACCAAGGTTTCACGCCCCTCCCTCCCTCGGGTGCGAGCCAAAGATGTCGTGAGGCTTGCCCCCGGCAAAAGACCCAAGAGGCATGTATTCGCACAATCGCCTTACAGGCAGAAGAGAAAGAAGGCTCCCCGTCTTGGTGGCGGTGAACCTCTCACCGTTAGACCTTGTTAATCGCGAAAGGCACGAAAGAACCTACACCGACAATATCAGTCCGCACGGCGCCCGAGTGCGCTCGACCTACGCCTGGAAACTTGGCGACCGGGCAGAGATCACGCCGTTGAGCGGCGAGCCTCCCGTGTGCGGTGAGGTTGTCTATTGTCAGAAACTCGATGACCGTTTTTTCGTGGGTCTCAAGGTCTGGGAAAGCCGCATCCTCTGGTCCATTTTGCAGAGGTTTGACGGCATCGACACCGTGAAGTTTGACGACATCGAGAAGTGTAAATTCTGCGGATTAGACAAACAGCAAAAGTTTACAGCAGAGATTGCCATCCACCTTCCGCATTTCGACAAGCCCCACGTCTTTGTCTTTCCGGAACTACTCGTTTGCCAGCATTGCGGAAAGGCCGAGTTTACCCTCCCAAAGGAGCGGTTGCGTCTTCTCATGAAATGAAGGGCGAAGCCGCTACCCGGTGAAGAAAGCTGCTCAGGATGCCTGCCCCAAAACGTTCACGTTCTGATGTCCGCAAGTGCTCTCTGCTTTCTTCATCGGCAGATGTCTGTCACGCTTGGCCAAAAAGAGTCGCCGAAAGCAGCGATACTTGCAAGACGACTTGAATGTAGCCGGAGCAGGATGTCATGAACAACCAGGGGCGCGACGAGGATTGAACTTTCACTTCCAGCTGTCGATCGCCTGGTTGCAGTTCCGTCCCTAAGGGGTGAGGCTGAAACGCGAGAAAGGTCAAGTGCATCCTAAGCTTAGTGGGTTGGCATGCACGCTTGATCGTAACATTCGTTCAGACGGAAGAAAAAGGAGAGAAGAAATGCGAGTTGCGATGATATGCCTGCTCGGAGGATTGATTTGCCTGGCAGCGAGCGCGCCAGCGATGGCGCAGTATGGGGGCCGCAGGCTCGAGAAATGGGAATTCACGCCAGTCGTTGGCTACGAGACGAGCGGCTCTTATCCACTTAGTCCCACGTCAGCCACGGTATTGGTCAACGACCTGCGGATTGAAGGCGCGATCAGTTTTGGGACGTTCATCGGATATTCGCTCACTTCCAACTCTCAATTTGAGTTCCTCTGGGATCGCAATCTGACTTCCTACAGCTTGCAGCCAACTCCGGGCGCTCCGTATAGGAAAGCTTACGACTCGACCGTGGATCAGTACCAATTTGGCGCCCTTTATATGTTTCTTGGAGATGAGCATAAGTGGCGGCCATTCTTTGCGGGGAGTGTGGGCTTTACCCATGAATTCAACAGCGGCGGCAACCCGACGCGGCTGGACTTTGCCTACGGCATTGGCGGGGGCGTGAAATATACGCTGACACGCTATCTCTCTTTTAGGGGCGACGCACGCTATATGCCGACCTATGCGAATTCCGGTCTGGCAACTTACTGCTCTCCGTTCTATGGTTGCTACACCGCCAAGGTGTCGCAATACCAGCATCGTGGGAACTTCGTTGCAGGGCTGGCCTTCCATTTCTAGAAGCTCGAGCAACAGAAGCGCTAACTACGCAAGGGCTTCGCCCTTGATATCCCTGCGGGATATGAAAGTCAGCAGTCGGGAGTCAGAATGGCAGACCCACCGCCGCCCGACGACAGAACGAGAACGAAATTCTCGTTGGGGCCCCGATAACGGTCTACGGCGCGGCATTCTTTTGAGCTGCGGGCGGCGGTTCCGCAGGCGGAGCAAACTTGGCATCGTCCACAGGGACATTCTGCTGAAGCTGTTCCACCTGAATCGTGAACTGGTTTCCTGGTCGTGATAGAGTCCAGCGAAACGGAGCCTTCAAGCCATTCGCGTCGCGATAATCCGCATAATCGATCTGCGTGGGATTGCGGCCCAGTGGGGTTTCGGCGTAGCGGACTAGGCGAAGCAACAGGCCGGACTCCTTGTCGAAGTAGAGGCGGAGTGGAGGTTGCCCTTCCTTGAGGCCCACGACAAGATAGGTATCATGGCCGTCGATCCTTTCGCCCGCGTTCACGCGAAATCTTTCGTAAAGCGTTTTCACGTGCAGGGGGAAATATAGGTCGGCATCGATGCGCGCCGCGGCATTTTCTGCCGCGGACATCCTGTGCACACGCCCTGGAACGCTTAGCCAGCCCTGCGCGCCGTCAAAAGCGGTAAGGCTATCGCCATTGGGGAGATGCATGACCGAGAGGCGTTTGTCGGGCGCCTTGGAATAAACGTCAACCGGGAAATGCTGGCCGCCGAACGCAGTGAGGATCCCCTTTTCGACTCGGCTGGAGACTCTTTGTAGAGCTTCGGCTCCGCCAATGGCGCCGACGTACTTGTCGAGAAGCTGATCGGCTGGCGGAAAAACCGGTTTGGGTTCACCGGCCTTGGCTTCGCCCGCTTCTCGCCGCGGCTCTTCGGCGGTGATCATCGGCGTTGCTACCGGATCTGGCGAGCCGTGATGGCAGGAGTAGCAGGTAACTTCGCGATGGCCCTCGAAGTTCTCCTTGTTGATGGCCATCATCATGCCGATCATCTTGCGCGCCGTGAGTTTCGGCTTCTTGTCGTCTTTTTCAAAAGCGCGAGCGACGTGACAGTGTTCGCATTCGACACCCAGCGAAGCGGCGATGAACTGCATCGACGGAATGACCTGATCGGCCGGGATTCCCTTTAGCGCCTGAATATTCTTGTATTCTTCTTCCGCAAGCTTCGGCGGAGTTGCTGTTGCGCCTTCTGGCGGACGTTGTGCCGGAGTTGACTGCCCGCGCGCTCCGGCAATCATCAGCAGTGTAAGCAACGACATCCCGCAGACAGAAAACCAAGCCTTAAAACGGTCGGCATTCATGGATTCAACCCTCGCAGCTTATGTGACGAAAGCGCTCGCGAACTGGTTGCAGCAGGCCAATCCGGAGGCAGCGGAACCTATGCGGTGAGTTCCCCGTGCTTGGCTAGTCCGGTGATCCGGTCGGCGGCGCGGAAAGCGAGCGCCATGATCGTCATGGTGGGCTGGCCGCGGCCGGAAGTGACCAGACTGCTGCCGTCGCACAAGAACAGGTTCTTCACGTCGTGTGTGCGATGATCGGGATTGATCACCGAACTTTTCGCATCGTTACCCATGCGGCAAGTGCCAAGAAGATGTACGCCAAACTGTTGCTCCTGGGCCGGGAAACTCCACTTTTTGACGGCGCCAGCGGCTTCGTGAATGGCTTGGGCGCGCTCAAAGAGCCAATTGGAGAGTTTCAGGTCGTCGGGATGGTCCTTGTAGGTAAGCCGCAGAGCGGGCAATCCCCAGGCGTCCTTCAGGTTCGGATCCAACGAAAAGGAATTGTTCTCGACGGGCAGAGAAGTGCCGTGACAGAAAATCTCCATCGTTCGAGTGAAGTTGTGTGCCAGGGCAGCCTTGAATTCCTTGCCCCAGCGCGGGGTTTCCGGCGGGATTCCTCCGAAAGCAAAGGAAATAGGAGTGAAGTCGTAGCGGGCGTCCAGGCCGCCTCCGCCGTGGAAGCCGACCTTCTCATGATCGAGTTCGTAAAAATCATGCAGCACGCGGCTGACGCAGTAACCCTTGTAGTCGTTGAGCGGCTGCTCGTAAACGCCGGTGACGGTGCCGCCGCTGTTGAACATCAGGTTTTTGCCGACCAAGCCGCTGGAGTTCGCAAGGCCATCCGGAAATTGCTTGTTCGCGGAAAGCAGGAGCAGGCGGGGCGTTTCAGCACCGTTCGCGCAAACCACTACGGCCTTTGCCCTTTGCAGATGCGTGTTGCGCTTTTCATCAAAATAGAGCGCTCCGACGGCGCGCCCGTTGGAGTTCAGTTCGATCCGATGCACGTAGGAATTGGGGCGAATCTCGCAACGGCCGGTGCGCTCGGCAACGCGAATGGCAGCCACCAGCGAGCTGGATTTTGCGCCGACCTCGCAGCCGAAACCGAGACAAAAACCGCACTGGACACAAGCGCCGCGGCCGGGCCGCGACTGCGAAAGAATCGCCATGGGCGCCGGGAACGGATGCCAGCCCAGCTTTCGGGCGGCGCGTTCAAAGAGCACTCCCGAGGACTTCACCGGCAGCGGCGGCATGGGATAAGGCTTCGAGCGAGGAGGATCGAACGGACTTGCGCCGGCCAAGCCGGAAACGCCAATTTCCCATTCCACCTTCGTGTAATAGGGCTCGAGATCCGCGTAGGTGATGGGCCAATCGACGAGAGTTGACCCGGGAACCGATCCCACTTTGCGGCCCTCGATGAAATCAATTTCGTGGAACCGCCAGAAGTTTGCCGTGAAATGCACGCTCGTCCCGCCCACGCAGCGGCCATAAACCAGCGCGCGCTGGGGCCTGGCCTTTTCGTCGGGCGTTTTGCGAACCGTCGTCGGTTGTAGCTTGGGATGATTGGTGAGCTTGTCCAGGGCCAAAATCTCGATTTCGTTGTGCGTGAAATCGGCTTCGGTCAGGTAAGGGCCCTGCTCCAGAACCACGACCCGGAAACCGTTCGTAGAAAGCTCTTTAGCCAGAACGCCGCCGGCAGCGCCGGAGCCGACGATGACAAAATCCACTTCGTCCGAAGTCTTGTACTTGGGCTGGTCTGCGGTCATTTCTTCTCCGCTTCCTTCATTTCTTCCTTCGCTGCCAGCTCCCAACCGGGATAGCCCTTGTCGTAATAGCCAAACGGCGGCTGAAACATGTATTCGCGCGCCCGGCCAATCACTTTCCAGCCGGCGCCGTCACCGTTGCCGCCGTAATCGGGGTCGATCAAGAATCCCGCAATGGTGTGCTGGCGGAGCGTTTCAAAAAAGTTTTGCGCGCCCTGACTCGGACGGAACCGGCGCTGCCGCCCGTGTGGACTTTGCTCGTCGAAAGAATGCAGAACTTCGTCCTGCTGTTCGGGCGTCAACGCGGAGAATTTGGAAGTACCGGGGAACATCTCCGTGACCCTGGCTTGCAACTCCGGCAAGCCCTCGCGGTAGGTCTTTTGGTTGTCGACGTCAAACGTGGTGAGCCCGCGATCGATGAAGTAAACCACGCCGGCTTCGTGCGCTCCCGGCGTCTCGTCGCTCGGAATAATGCGCGAGGTGATGGCGTCAATCTCTTTGGCTTCTTCCGCGGCGAAGAACTCGAATTTGGCGGGCGCCGCCGATTGCGCGGCGTGGCGGGCGTGTGTGGCTGCCGCCAGGAGAGCAGGCCAGTGCGCGGAAACCCAGACGGCGGAAAGCCCACCGGCCCCTTGAGCCAGGAAACGGCGACGGCTGACAGATGCTTCCATTTTTTGGAACCTCAAGTATGACTCTGCGAATGTAAGCGGAGAGAAAAGGAGCGTCAAGGGATTCCTGGCCGCTTCCGCAGAGAACTCAGAACCAAAATGGTTTCGTACATAGACTGCCGGGCCGACGAAGTGCCCGCCAAGCGGAATCTTGCTTGCTGAGACGCGCACAATTGTAAGCTTCTTGTTTGGCCGAAGGCAAACGACGCACGGGGTTTTCGAAAACCAAATTTGCGAGGCTAACTCCCGGTGGTGTACGATGCCGCCCACTTTTGAGCGCTCGCGTCCATTTCGCAAAATGAAGTCAGTCTGAGAGACTATTCACTGCATATGGCTACCGTTACCGGGGCGATCGGCATTGGAAGCAAATGGCTGCTCGACAAGATTGTCGGAGCCATTGCGGCAACGGGAATCAATCCAAACATCCTCACTTTTCTAGGGTTGGTGGTGAACTTTGGAGCTGCCGCCTTTTTTGCCATCGGCGGATTTCGCACCGGCGCCATCATTATTTTTTGCGCGGGATTTCTGGACATGTTGGACGGCCAGGTGGCGCGGAAACAGAACCGCGTGACAGCGTTCGGCGGGTTTTACGATTCGACGCTCGACCGTTACGCGGACATGGCGCTGTACATGGGCTTGCTGGTGTACTACTCGGTGAGCGGGCGCACCCCGTACGTGATACTTGCGGCGGTGGCGACCGCAGGTTCGGTGATGGTGAGCTATGCACGTGCCCGCGCCGAATCGCTGATTCCACTGTGCAAGGTCGGATTCATGGAGCGGCCGGAGCGGCTGGTGCTGCTCATCATCGGTGGACTGTTCAATCGCATGGGGCCGGTGTTGTGGGTGATTGCGGTCGTGTCAACCATCACCGTGATTCACCGCATTGTTTTCACGTGGCAAGAAACCAAGTCCGGGCGTACCTTGCCCGGAATCAAGCTTTCGCTTTAGCTTCGCGGCTCCTTATGGCTGCTGCTTATGGTTCAGGCCCAAAACAGCATCGTGAAAAGGGGAAGGGTTGAAAGGAGAGGGCCAACAAGTTCACAGATTCCCCCCTCTAACTTGAACTTCCAAACTCCGGCCCGGGTGTCTGCTTTGCGCTTTGAGCGCTTCTTCCACCGGCGCGGAAATAATCTCACGGACGCGGTCGCGTAGCGCGGGCACGTCCTCCTTGCTGAGATCTTTCGTCTCGATGGCATCGTGCAAGTGGACGGTTATTTTTGCCGGCCAGAGCATCCAGTGCCCAGTGCGGAAATGCTGAAATGAGCCGACAAGGCTCACCGGCACGATGGGAACTCCGAGTTGCTGCGCGACGCGAAAGCCACCATCCTGGAATTTCAGGACATGACCGTCGCGAGTTCGCTTGGCCTCTGGGAAAATGACCAAGCTGGTGCCGGCGTTAATGGCTTCCTGCGTGAGTCGCCACATCCGTTTTAAATCCGAGGCGCGCCGTAAGTCGGGTACGGGAACGTTCCCGAAGCGTTTCATGAGCGCGCCGTACGCAGGGATTTTGAAGTGTGATTCGAGTTCCCAGCCGCGTACAAACTGCGGAATGGCGCAGTAAAGCACGAACGGATCAAAGAGGTTGACGTGGTTGGAAAAAAAGAACGATGTGCGGTTCGCATCGAAGCCAGGCGACCGGCGCACCTCAACCTTCGCTCCGGAAAGAAAAGCGATTCGCCGGCACAAAGCCCGCTGAAGGCTGTCGTGTTTGCGAGGGTCGAGAAAAAGTCCCAGAAAAACAAGTACGGGCACCGCCAGAAAGAAGTGCAGGCCGCTGGCAATCCAAAGAAGGACGCTGCGCAGAACGAACCAGGCCGTTTTCATAAGAACACATCAACCGCGGCGGGAATAACGTCGAGCGACCGGCATTCGAGTCTCGAAACCTCGCCGTCGATCATGATGTCCACTGGCTCGGCCACGTTGAATTCCACGTGGCGCACCGCACGCCGCGAAGCGAGCGGATGATGGACGTGCGAGCCATCGTAGAGCCGAGGCAAGTTACGCAGCAGACCCAGCCGCCCAATGGGCCCCCAGCGCACAAATTCGATCAACCCGTCGGCCGGATCGGCTTCCGGCGCGATCAGCATAGTCCCACCCGTGTACTTGCTGTTGTTGAACGTGAGGAACAGCGAACGCCGTTCGTCCCATTCCAGGTCTCCGTCGCAGCGCAGCGCGAAGGAACGGCGGTGCAACTGCACCACGCGGACGAATACCCCAAGCAGGTAGCCCAGAGGTCCGAAGGCCTTGAACGCGCGGTTGGTCAGCGCCGCGACATCGGCGGTAAAGCCGACGCTCAAAAGGTTGAAGGAAAAAACTTCGCCGGTGGCGTGGTTCAGGCGAATCAGATCAATGGCGCGCTTGCGATTGTCCAAAATCGCCTGTGCGGAAGCCTCCGCACCGTTGTTCGAGAAATCACGCAGGAAGGAATTGCCAGTTCCCAGGGGAAGGAATCCGAGCGTGACACGCTCCACGGATTTGCGGCCCGCAAACACGCCGTTCAAGATTTCATGTGCCGTTCCGTCTCCGCCGACCGCAACAAACTGGCGATAGCCCTGATCGTAGGCTTCGCGGGCAAGCTCTAGAGCGTGTCCGGGGCCAGTCGATGCCACGCTGTCCACTTGCAATTTGTTTTGACGCAAACGCGCGAGCGCCGGCCCAGCGAGTTTCGCGGAGCGGCCGCCGCCGGCAGCGGGGTTCACGATGGCGAAAAGGCGTTGCGTTTGGTGCATGCCTGAATTAGAAGCTCCGTCTCCGGAAACACACAATTCTCAGCCTAAGCAGCGCGAAGAATCACAAGGGTAGAATGGCAGTGGCTCGGTCCAGCTTCGCGAGACGCTCCGCCAGGACGTTTCTCTTGATCTTCAGAGAAGCCGTTCGAGGAAAATCCTCCTCGAGAAGAACGGCCCCGTGAATCCGCTTATAGTTTAGCAGGCGCTGGTTCCGCGCGCCGATTTCGGCGCGAAGCTCGTTACTAAAACGTTGGCCTGGTTCTAAATGAAGCGCGAGTACAAGCTGTTCTCCGGTCATTGAGCGTTTGGGCCAGATATAGTTGGCCGCAAAAATGCAAAATTCCTTTACCGGCAGGTCCTCGAAGACGCTTTCAATGTCTTCCGGATAGATATTTTTGCCTTCCTCGGTGACGATCATGTTTTTCTTGCGCCCGGCGAGCTGCAGGTGGCCGTGCTCTTCGAATCTTCCCAAGTCGCCGGTCATCAGCCAGCCGTCAACAATCGTCTCGGCGGTAAGTTCCGGATCGTTGAGATAGCCCTTCATTACCGTTTTGCTGCGGACGGCGACCTCGCCAATGCCGTCACTGGCGGAGTTCATGATGCGCACTTCCATCCCGGGCAGCGGTTTGCCAACGGTATCCGCGCGGAACGGTTTGAGATCATTGACCGTGATGGCCGTGCCTGCCTCGGTCAGGCCATAGCCGTTGGCCACGGGAATCCCAAGGTTGTAGAAGAACTGCAAAGTGTGCGCCTCGGTGAACGCTCCACCGACAATGATGGCGCGCAATTCTCCTCCAAACGCTTGGTGCACCTGCTTCAACAGCAGACGGCTGATCCCCAGGCGTGGCCGACCTTTGGTCACTGCTTTGTTGATGGCGGCGAGCGCATTGAAAATCCGGCGTTTGCCTGCGGGCAGAGCGTCAAGGCGCGCCTCCAGACCTTTTTGCAAATTCTTCAGGACCAAAGGCACGAGGCTGACGTAGGTGATCTTGTACTTCGGAAAAGCTTCGCGCACATATTCGGGTCGCAACGTGCGCAGATGCACGACGGCAGCGCCGCAAGTGAAAGGTCCAAAAAATCCCACCATGAAATCGATGGCGTGGTTGGTCGGCAGAATGCTGAGATAGCGGACGCCAGGCCGAAAGGGGTAGAGCGAAGTCAGCGCGACGCACTGCTCCAAATAATTTTCGTGAGTCATCATGCAGCCCTTGGGCCGGCCGCCGGTTCCCGAAGAGTACACGATGCAAGCGGTGTCTTTGCGTGTGCGTGGAACGAGTACCGGCTCGCCCGTTGCGCGAAATTCTTCCCAGCGCCGCGCGCCTGCAAGTTCGGCATTGGGCGGAGCTTCGGTCGCAAGAACGGTCTTGACGTTCGCCGTTGCGGCTCCCGGGGCGTCGCTGAGTTGCCGCCAGATGGGGTATTCGGTAACCAGCACCGAAGCGCCAGAATGTTTGAGGAGCTGCCACTGTTCATCGGGCGTGAGCTTATAGTCAAGCGGAACCAGCACACCCCCTGCAAAGAAAATGGCATACGCTGAGATTAGCCACTTGGACTGATTCGTCATGATGATGCTGGCGCGATCCCCAGCGGAAAAGCCCGCGTCCTCGAAAGCTTGCGCCAGCCGATGAGCGCGCGCCTTGAAATCGTGATACGTCAGGCGTTCCTTCTCGCGCTCGCGGTCGGCCTCAATCAAACACAGTTCGGCTGCGAAGCGGTCCAGGGCGTCCTTCAACGCCGCTCCGATGGATGGATATTCGCTCAGATCCAGCATTGCTCAAAAGAAGTCGGCCATCGAGGCGCGGAGGCAGTAGAGAAGTAAGTCCTGCCAGCGCGCTGATGGGTAAGGCGATTCCGCGAGGCCGGGGCCAAGACGTCGATGAAGCTCAATCGCCCAGGCAATGACTCTGCCGGTGAAATCGTCGCAGCGCCCCGTGGATTCAGCCAAGAATCTTCTCTCGATCGACCGGTCTCGGTGACTCGGTGGCCGAAGCAGCCCGCTCACAGCCGGGACTGAATGCGTTCGGCTAGGGTCTTGAAGTCGCTCACGCCTTGAACCTCGTAATCGGGCAGTTCGACACCGAAGTGGTTTTCCAGGCGCGAAAGCATCTCCAAGGTTTGCAGGCTGTCAATTCCCAGCTTCTTGAAAAAATCGTCTTCTGGCGCGAGCGAGCCCGCGGGCAATTGAAAATGCTTTGCCGCCAGATCGAGCACCTCCCGCGTCGTTTGTTCGAGCGTGCGCATGTCCACCAGAATCTATCACTCTCCCGGAAAGAAGGAAAACTTGCCGTCCCAAGCTGAGCCAATCTCAGCCGTGGCTGGGTTCCATCAACTCCAGACGATTCCCGAAAGGGTCAAAGACATGCACACGGCGGCGCCCGTCGATCTCCGCATCCGGCCTGGTTGGCAGCCCGGCGGCTTGGCATTTCGCGAGAACCTCGTCCAATCCTTCGACGACCAATGCGGGGTGCGCTTTCCTTGCCGGGCGAAAGCCTTCCTCCACCCCCAGGTGCACTTGCGCCGCTCCCGAGGCGAACCAGCAACCGCCGCGGCCGGCAAGCGCTTGAGGCTTGGGAATCTCTTTCATGCCGAGTATTTCGACATAGAACCCTCGTGCGCGGTCTTCACTTCCTTCTGGCATGGCAATCTGTACGTGATCAATGCCTAGAACTCTCATCGGATGGTCCGAGCTAAGGCAGATAGGGCATGGGGCCAGAGTCTTCGACGAATTTCTTCAGGGCAGCCATGACCTCGGGGCGGGTGAAGAGTTCGCAAAAAATATCAATCTCCTCGTGCAACTCCGCGTGCGGAACGGGTTTCATGAACTCCTTGGCCGCCACGCGCGCCACCGAATCATATTTTGACACCTGTGTGGCCGTGGACCGGGCGATGCGAAGAGCTTCTCCTTCGCCGGCGAGCTGTGCCACGAGACCTACGGCATGCGCGCGACTCGCATTGAGGGTGCGGCCCGTAAACAGCAGATCCCGCACGATAGCGTTGCCCAGGTCGCGTTTCAGGCGCGGGACGCCTCCAAATCCGGGAATAAACCCCAGGCGCAGCTCGGGAAAAGCAAAGCGCGCCATTTTGTCGGCTACGATGATGTCGCAAGCGAGAGCGAGCTCGAGTCCCCCGCCGAGGCAAGCCCCGTGAACCGCCGCAATGGTGACAAAGGGAGCCGCGTCTATCGCGTTCATAACCGCGTGAATGCGCTCAAGAAAGCGGCGAATTCCTTTTGGGCGTTCTCCCTCGGGAACCGAAGTTGCCTGACGATAGAGTTCGCGCAGGTCTCCGCCTGCCGAAAAAACAGATTTTCTGGCGCTGGCGATAATGCAAGAGGAAGTTTCGGGGCCGAGCGCGCCGAAGGCGCCGGCGAATATTTCCAGCTCCTCAAGCATGGCCGTGCCAATTTCATTGGCAGGTTCGTGGTCGAGCGTCAGTTCGATGCACCCTTCGCGCCATTCCCAGCCGAGCGTCTTGCCCTTGAAGCTCTTCATGCGTGCTGCCTGGTGACCGCTTCGCGTTCTTGTCGGCCTTCGTACATGGCGTTGATTTCGGAGGCGAAGCGCGCGCTGACGGCGTCGCGGCGCAGCTTGCCATTGGCCGTCAGCAGCCCGCTCTCCGGCGTAAACGCGTTGCCGATTAGCTTGAAATCTCTGATCTGGCGGTAATGCGGAAGTTCGCGGTTCACCTGGTCGAGTGCCGCCTGAACCTCAGCAGGCTCGACTCTTCCCGCAATCAGCGCGCCAAGGCAGCCGCGGCCGTTCCCGACAATCACCACTTGCTGGGCCGCGGGAAGGAGGCCGGCAATTTTCTCCTCCATCGGCTCCGGGGCAACCTTATGTCCGGAGTTCAGAACAATCAGGTTCTTAATCCGCCCGCTGATGCGCCATTTCCCGCGAGCGTTCCTCTCGCCCTGATCCCCGGTGTGGAACCAGCCATCCTGAAGCACGCGCGCCGTTTCCGCGGGTCGGTTCCAGTAGCCAGGAAAAATATGCGGTCCGCGGGTTACGATTTCTTCGTCTTCGCCGACCTTCATCTCAATTCCGGGAATTGCGGAGCCGACATAACCGGGTTCTGCGGGCTCCCGCGGATCATCCATCGTGCATATGCCGGTGGTCTCGGTGAGTCCGTACGCCTGTAAGACGGGGATACCCAGCATCTGGAAAAATTGTTGCGTCTCGGGAGCCAGCGGCGCTGAACCGCAAATCAGCGCGCGCAGGTCGCGGCCAAAACGCACCTTGATTTTGCTGAAGATGAGTTTCTTCGCAAGCCAGAGCCAAAGTCTGTCCGTGGCGCTAGCGCTTCGGGCTTTTCCTCGCTGCCACGCCACGCGTGATTTCCGGGCGAGCAACCGAATCGGAGCAGCACGCTTGGAAAGGGCTTCTTCTACGCCGCGACGCACGCGTTCGAGCAGTGTGGGTACATTTAGGAAGTAGTTCGGCGACGAAAGAAGGATTTCATCCGCGAGCCGGTTCAAGTCGGTTGAAAGCGTCAGTGTCGTCTCGCGCATTAGGCAGGAAAGCAGAAGCAGCCACGACGCCGCAAAACTAAAGGGCAGGTAGTGAAAAACACGGTCCGGTCCTCCGCCCGCGGCGGTCATCAATTGTCCGAGGCGTGCGGTGGTTCGCCCGAGCATGTAATTCAAGTTTCCCACATTGAGGCATACGCCTTTCGGCTCGCCGGAAGTTCCGGAGGTGTAAATGATCGTGACGATGTCGGAGTCCGCGCGCGGACGAGCCCCGTCGGGACCGCTAGCTTTGGACACATTCTCGTCCAGCGCTTGGTCCAGCGTGACTCGCGGTGGCGTATCGTGCCACGCCTCTGCGACCGCTTCCCCGAGGACAGCATCGCCCACAAAAAGCAGTCGCGGCCGACAATCTTTCATCATCTCCGCGAGTTCGCCCGCCGCCTGGCGCGCATAAAGGGGCACCACGATTACGCCCTCGGCCATCATCGCCAGATCCATCGCAACCCACGCGATGGAATTGGGCGCCAGCAAAGCGCAGCGGTCTCCGGGCTGGATGCCGGAGCGGCGCAGGAACGCCCGCACTTTTCCCACTTGCTCAAGCAATGCGCTTCCGGTCACGCTGACAAATTGCTCGCCGCGGATTTCCCGCAGCACAACGCGGCCACCTGCCCTGTTCAGCTCCGCGAAAAGACTCTCAAGAAAATTTGGCATGAACGATCAGTGAGCCGCGGCCAGCGTGGCCGCAGACGAGTCATAACGTTCCAGGAGGTGAAGCAGGCTCTCGCTGAGTGGCGGCAGGTAGTCTTCCCAGGAAAGGACTCCGCTGCGGGTGGGGAAACCCGGATACTGGCGATGTACGGCATCTTCCAGGAAGGTCCCCATGCGCGCCATGCCTTTGAGATTGCGCACCACCGTCCGCCCGATGCCCTCGCGAATGCCCTCGGCCTCCTTCACCAACGCTTCCATGACCTCGAGCAGCTTCGATTCGAGTGCTGGATCATCCACGGTCAGCAAGAGATGTTGATGGCCGCGTTCGCGCATCAGGTTCTGGATGCGCTCGTCCATGGTTACCCCCGCCGAGGCTACCAGGCTCGGCATGGAGGTCACGATGCCGTGGTATCGCGAAGAAACCATGTAGGAACACGCTCGCAAGATGGAAACGAGCTGGAACATGTCATAGTCGTCGGGGGCAAACACCGGAGCGCCAGGGAGCTGCTCCGCGATCTTTCGGCAGGCATCGGCGTCGAGCCGCTCCATGGCCACGAGGATCGGAAATACCCGGTGCCGCTGCAAGAAAGCTTGCGTCGCTTTGCTGAAGCCGTTGATATATTGGCCGTATTTCCTTCGGATTTCTGCACCGGACTGGAAAAAGTAAACGGTGCGATACTGACTATCCTTGAAGGCTCCGGTGGTCCGGCGGGCAATGTATTTTGCGATCGAAGCTTTCACCGGCCAAACATAGGGATGGATAGGACATAAAACGAGAATCGGCGTCTTTTCATCCCAGCCCGCCTGGCGCAGCGTCTTTCTCGCGTATTCGGGCGGGTGCGGCTCAAAGGTCCACGCGGTGTCGGTGCCGAGCTCCGTGGGAATCCCGAGCGAACTCAAGATTCGTTGCGATTCCAAATTGCGCGTGATGACCAGTGAATCCTTGACGTACCGCCCGCACACGGATTCGACCAGGCCGTCCATGTGCCCTGCCTCGCCGCCATAGCCAATCGAAAGCTTGTTTTCCGCGGAGGCCAGCCCCAGCGAACCGATCATCATCGTTGTCAACGCGTTGGCGAACTTGCTTTTGAACATCGAGCCTTCGCACGCGATGACGCCGTGGTTCTGCCGCACCTCGTGCCACAAGAACGGCGGAAAAACGTCGGGCAGATAAACCTGCCGTGTGCCTTCAAAATAGCCTTTGGTTCGCCCAAAATCCTGGGTCATGACGCTGAAGTCGACGTTGTCCGCTCCGAGCACGTGCCGCACTTGCCGTAACATTTCCTCGACGCGCGCGTCGCTGCCGGTGTTCCGCGTGCCGTTGTATCCCGCAAAGAGCAGCTTCAGTTTTTCGCCGGCGCTCCAGGGCTTGCCGAGACCGAGCATCCAGCCAAAGCGCCGCAGCTCGATCAGCGCGCTCACCCATGCGACGAGAAGAAAATCCGTCATGCGCTCGCTCTCCCCACCGCGGTCCTCGCGACGCTCGAATTGCCCGGCCAGGGCTTTGCCGGATAGCGAAAATGATTTTCCCGGCTGAATTTCAAAAGCCCCGCGGCATAGGTCGAAAACTTTGCCGGTGGCTCGCCCAACTCTGCGACCACGCGCGAATTGTCGAACACCGTGTTCCAATCCAAATACGGCCAGAATACTTTCATCAGGGAAGCAGCGTGCCCGAGTGCGCCGCGGCGATTTGCCGTCCAATTCACCGCTCGAGAAAATGGCCTGCCGAGCCATGGCCAGAACAAAGGCCTGCGCATTCCGCCAGCCTTGGCGATCGCATCGGTTATTTCCACATACGTCTCCGATCCCCTTCCCGACGACAGGTGATAGATCCCATGCGCGGGCGCATCCTTTTGATGAATGGTTACCACCGCTTTGCCGACGTAGTTCGCCGGCACGATGTCGATTCTATCGTGAGGCCGCAGGGGAAGCACCGGCAACCTCGCGAGGAAAGCGACCGCTTGGACCATATCGAATTGCGAGGTCTCGCGCCGCCTGCTGTCCCCCAGCACAATGGAGGGGCGGAAGATCGTCTTCGGCACTTCGGGCAGCCATCGGTTCGCCATGTGCTCGCAAAACTTTTTTGTGCGCGCATAAGGATCGTAGTCGGAACGTTCCCAGTCGATCGCATGGTCCTCCCTGACTAATTCATCTTTTCTTTTTCCCGCGACCGCCACCGTAGAGACGTGTGAATACCTGCGCAAACCGTGGCGGTCTTGCGCCCGCCGCGCAAGTTGAATTACTTCTAGTGTGCCGCGCAGGTTCACATTCAGGCACTGCTTCTCCGATTTGCGGTTCAACGAGGCCGCGCAATGAATCAGCGAATCGCTCGTATCCACCAGCGCCCGATATGCATCACCGGGCAAGCCGAATTCTTCGCCGGTCAAATCTCCACGGAAGATGCGCACGCGCGCGTCGAGGTATTCGAGGAATTCCGGAAAATCAAAGTGCAGTTGCAAGGAGGTCCAGAGCCTCTCGCGCGCTTCTTGGTCCGTTTTCGCGCGAACCAGCAGATTCAGCTTGTCGCGATGCCCGGCGAGGAGCCCCGCCACCACGTAGCTGCCCAAATAGCCGGTCGAGCCGGTTACGAAGGTCGCCATGGTCAATCGGACGACGGCGCCGCTTTGGAAAGAGCCGCATGCTCTGTGGGCTGGCGGTTTCCGTTCCACTCGAGGGCGCGCGGCGCGCGCGCTTGGAGCGGCCGCCCTTCCATCAGCGGGTAGCACCAGCGCCGCAGAGCTGGGATGTGCACGTTAATCCAGTAATCCCACCAGTCCACGGCTTCCGGTGTGAAATCGAAAAGCTGCCGCTCCCCCGGCGGCAGCGCGGCAGAAAGCAGCCGCGCGTTTTCGCATTCGAAAACGTGCTCGTTGTGCAGAATAAAGGGCTCATAAAGCTCGATGAGTTTTTCCGCGCGAATCAGATCCCGCTCAGCCTTGGCAAACGGTGCTTTCCTCAGGCGCAGGGTTACGGCCACGCGATTAATACCAGAAACCACTGCTTTCTGCATGGGAATCGACAGCCGCTCGTAGCGTTGCTTTGAGACGGGAATCGTCTCGAACTTTACCTTTAACCAGTTCTCAATGCTCTGCGAGCTGCGGTAATGCTTGCGGTGCGCCAATCCCGTCAACTCAATACTGCGTCCCATGTTCACCGGATTAATGGCCGAAGTTGCCAACTGGTACAGCCGCGCATGCCGCCCCGTCAGGAGAGCGGCGCCAATCAAGGTCATCCCGCGGCACACCATGTCCACGGGGATCACGTCCAGGCATTTCCGCTCATTCGAGGGAAGCTGGCGGAAGTTGGTGCCGAGTAAATACGACAGCGGCCCCGACGTATTGATGCCCTCGTTCCAACCGGCAAACGGCGAGCGCTCCGAGCTCTCGACGATCGAAGGCCGCACAATGGCAATTGGAAGCTCCTTGCCGTGGCGCGCCAGAATTGATTCGCCCAGGCTCTTCGTGAACGTGTAAGTGTTGGGCCAACCCAAATGTTGCGCGCGGCGCATCCCCGCGTGGGTCAGGCGGTTGCGCACCCAGCGCGCGCGGTTGCGGCGCAGAACGCCCTCGAGTTCCGCCGCAGGCGCGGCGGTTTCGTCCCCGCCTCGCCCGAGAGCCTGGCGGCGAAGCGCTTTGCTCAATTCGGGACTGTCCGCGCGCGCTTCGATACGCCGGATCCGCTCGCGCAGCGAGGCAATCTCATTCTCCGCATCGAAACGCGAGTCCTTCGCCGGATTGTAATTGTTTTCCAACTGTTCCCCGACGCGCCCGTTGCGCATGCCCGCCACGTAGCAAGTCGAAAGATGCATCAGCCCGGCATGCTTGCACTTCCGCAGAAATCCGAGCAAATGAAGTGCCGAATCCACATTTGAGGAAAGAGCATCGCGCAAATCCGGATTGAAATCCGTCAGGCCGGCGCTGTTTACGATCAAGTCGAGCGATCTTTCGAGTCGTGCTTGGGTAGCCTCATCTAAGCCCAGGCCGGGCAGGCTCACGTCTCCTTCGGCCACCTCCACCTTTTCGTTCAGGAAGGCGCCAAGCTTTCTTCCGTGTTGTTCGTGCAGCGAATCAAACGCCGGGGACTCCTCGACGATTTTCTCAAAGCGCCGTTGCGCCGAAGTGGTGCGGTTGCGCCGAATGAGCAACGTGATTTTGCCGATGTTCGGAATCTTTTCGAGTAAATCCACGAGCCAGACTTTGCCGATGAAACCGGTGACGCCGACAAGCAGGATGTGCCGGTTCGCGAGCGCTTCGCGCACGGAGAAGCCCTGAACACGCGGCGCCTCCCCAAAAAGCGCCACCGGCTTCTTAATCGAAGACCTCGGCCGGGCCGTCGGCTGGATGCCTTCTTCCAAAAAAACCGGCTTTTCTGTCCACCCAAGCTGGCTCAAGAGCCTTTCTCGAGGGATTCTTCCATCTACCGGACGGCTCGCCAGCCGCGCCAAAGGTCCCCGCGGGCGCACCACGGGATCCAGCAAGCGACCCGTCGCCTTGCCATCGCGGTACTCCAGCCTGTTTGCGAGAAACGCCTCCGCTCCGAGATGATGTGCCAGCGGGCGAAGAATGTTTTCCAGCAGTTGCCCAACCAGTACGACATGTTCTCCCTGACGCACCGCGGCCACGATCTCTTCCACGGCCCCTTGGCGCAGCTGCGGCTTCAGTACGTAGTGGAAATACTCTTCGCCCAGCAGGTCCAAGCGGTCGCGGCTCACGCCTCGGAGTAACAAGTGCAAAAACCGCGTGGCGAAGGTGCGGCTTGTTGCATAGGCAAACGGCCGGGCCACGGCCATCCCCGCCATCCCCGCGCGTCGCGCCCAGCGCTCGGAGAAACTTCGCGCATTCCAGGTGAAGAAGCCTACCGGCCGCAGGGCCCCTAGCTCCATCAGGGATCCTTCCACTCGCCAAAAACTGGTCTTTCCGCCTGTCGAAGCGAGGACCGTTGGTTCCGACTTGGACACACCGTTGGTCATCGCTCGTACGCGGCTAGCGCACCGGTCCGTTCCTCACAAGGTTCTTTGAAAAACGTGATCCTTTGAGACGTTCTCATTTTGCAATCAAGCGGTTCTTGGACGGAATCGCAGCCTGCTCTTTTTCACACGACCAGATTGCCCGGCTCTCTACCCAGGCTGCTTAGGAAAGGTAAAGGTAGCATTCTCAAAGCCTTCCCGCAAGGTAAGGTGAAGATTTGGAAGATTTGTTGCTTGTTGCGGCTCGCTCCGCGGACAGGTCATCCTCGAAAGATAGGCGCACTTCCTTTTCATGGTTGCAAGAAGTCCGCGGGAAGGATGGCTAGACGCCCCAGCCATACCGTTCGGCGTGTTCAAACGTCCGCTGCATCTCTTCCCTCAGAATTTCCGTGAAGACCGACCCGCCCACTACACGCGCTTTTGGCTCAGCAATGTCTGGCGTGCGATAGCCTGCGGAGAGCACGCGTGCGAGCGATTGTTCCACCCAATCCGCTTCGAGCGACAGTCCGAAGGCGTCCCGCAGCATCATCGTTGCGCTGAGAATCGAACCGATGGGATTGGCGCTGTCCGTCCCCACCAGGGAAGGCGCGGAACCATGGATCGGTTCAAACAACGGTGCCCCATTCCCAAAACTCGCCGAGGGAATGAGCCCGATCGAGCCGACCAGCGCGGCGGCCGCGTCGCTCAAAATGTCCCCGAACATATTGCTCGACAGCATCACGTCAAATTGCGACGGCTTCAGCGTTAATTGCATCGCCGCATTGTCCACATACATGTGCTCAAGCTTCACGGAAGGATAGACCGCGTTCATGGCCGTCACGGTTCGCCGCCAGAGCTGCGAACTGGTTAGCACATTCGCCTTGTCCACGGAGCACAGTCGCCGCGTGCGGCTTTCCGCTCGCGTGTAGGCAAACGTGGCAATCCGCTCGATCTCCGGCGTCGAATAGGACTCCGTGTCCCATGCCCGCTCCACACCGTTTTCCGCCACGTTGCCGCGCTCTCCAAAGTACATTCCTCCGGAAAGCTCGCGAACGATTTCCAAGTCCAGATCGCCCAGTCTTTCCTGCTTCAGCGGCGACAGCCCGCGCAGCGGCTCAATTAGTTTCACCGGGCGCACGTTAACGAAAAGGTCCATGCCTTGGCGCAGGCCAAGCAGTCCGCTCTCTGGCCGCTTCCCGACCGGCAGGGCATCCCATTTGGGCCCACCCACCGCGCCCAAAAACACGGCATCGGCTTTCCGACACACGTCGAGCGTCTCGGAGGGCAGAGGTGTCCGCCTAGCGTCAATGGCTGCGCCGCCCACCGGAAGTTCAACAAATTCAAATTCGTGATGGAACTCGTGAGCCGTTTCCCGCAAAACGGTTGCCGCAGCCCGCGTGACTTCAGGCCCGATGCCGTCTCCGGGGAGCAAAACGATCTTCTTCTTCATGGTAATACCCGTGCTAATACAATCCTCCGCTGCTGCAGGACCTCCTGGAAAGCTCTACTTGCAAGCCGGCCTGCCGCTTCGCGATCTTGGTTGCCGCGAGTGAATCAGCCAACGGAGGACGATTCCGTTGCCACCGTCGCCGGACGCCGGCGGATCACCTCGTGCGCGATGCCCACGATGTCGCGGGCTCGTACTTGCTTTGCTTGGTCGGCTAGTGTGGTCACCCGCCGGTAAATCTCCGCGAGTTCCGCGTCACTGGCTTCATAACCCAAGTCTTTCAGCGTCATGCGCAAGGCATGGCGGCCCGAATGCTTTCCCACCACCAAGGAGCGGTTTGGCACGCCAACCGTTTGCGGCGAAAGGATTTCGTAGGTCAGGGGGTTCTTGATGATCCCATCCTGGTGGATGCCTGCTTCATGTGCAAACGCGTTCGCGCCCACCACCGCCTTGTTTGGCGCCACCTGCGCTCCCGTAATCTCGGTCAGCAGACGGCTAGCCGGGAAAAGCTGATCCAGCCGAATGCCCGTCGTTACGCCGAAGTTGTCTTTGCGTACCGCCAGCGCCACCACGACTTCTTCCAACGAGGCATTTCCTGCTCTCTCGCCGATGCCGTTGATGGTGCATTCAATTTGCCGCACGCCGGCGCGGATCGCCGCCAGCGAATTCGCCACCGCTAGGCCCAAGTCATCGTGACAGTGCGCGCTCAGCGTGATGCCCTCTGGATCGCCCAGAGATTCGCGCACCTTGGTGAACATCGCACCGTACTCCTCCGGCACCGCGTACCCCACGGTATCCGGCAAGTTCAACACCGTCGCGCCGGCATCCACCGCGACGCGGCAAACCTGACACAAGAAATCAATATCCGTCCGCCCGGCATCTTCGGCCGAGAATTCCACGACATCGACATGCTGGCGCCCGTACCGGATCATCGCCGCGATGGCTTCCAGGGCCTGTTCGCGCGTCATGTTCAACTTCACACGCAGGTGCAAATCAGAAGTGGCCAGAAAGACGTGCAATCTCGGCGCCGCCGCAGGCTCGAGCGCTTCGAGCGCCGCGCTCACGTCTTCTTTCTTGGCGCGTGCCAGGGCCGCAATCGGCACCTCGCGAATTTCTTTCGCCACCGTCTGCACCGCTTCCAGATCGCCTCGCGAAGCGATGGGAAAACCCGCTTCGATCACGTCCACGTTCAACGCGGCAAGCTGCCGGGCCATCTTCAGCTTTTCGCTGGTATTCATCGAAAAACCCGGCGATTGCTCGCCGTCACGGAGCGTCGTGTCAAAGATCCGTACCGTGTCCATAAAGTCCCCCGGGCTCTAGTAACGCACGCCCAGCGTGGTGCGGTCCAATTTATCTTTATTCTGCTTTTGATAATTTCGCTTTATACTAGGCTGCCGGTGCCGTGCCGACGGAATTCGTTGCCGGGCATTCGAGCCGCGGGCGCTTCGCCGGACGAGCTTTGGTGCGTCCAAGCTTGCCTGCGGCAGAAACGCGAAGCCAGGAGGACGTGTGGATCTCGCGGAGCTCCAGGTGTTTCTGACCGTCGCAAAGGAAGGCAGCTTCTCCCGCGCTGCCGAGCGTCTTTACCGCACGCAGCCGGCCATCAGTCTGGCCATCCGCAAGCTCGAGGATTCTCTCGGCCAGCCGCTCTTCGTTCGCGGCGCTCGCCCCGTCCGCCTGACCGATGCCGGCACACTGCTCCGGGATTACGCCGAACGTCTCATCAACCTCCGCGACGAGGTCAAAAAGGGCCTCAGCGAACTCGAGGGCCTCAACCGCGGTGAACTTTCCCTCGGCGTCAACGAAAGCTCCATTCACGCGCTTCTTCCCGCCCTCGCCAAATTTCGCGAATTGCATCCCGGGGTCCAGCTGCGCGTTCACCGCATGTTTTCCCGCGATATTCCCCACGAGGTCCTGAATTACCGCCTCGATCTCGGCGCCATTTCCTTTGTGCCGCGCGATCCCCAGCTCCAGGCCACCGAGATTTTGAAAGACGAGTTGACGCTGGTCGTGCCGCCAAAGCACGGGCTTGCAAAGAAGCGCGAAGTCGACGTCTCCGACCTTGCCAGCGAAACCTTCATCGCCCATATTGTCGAATCGCCTTTTCGCCGCCGCGTCATCGAACTATTCGCGCGTCATCGCGCCGCGCTCAACATGCCCATCGAAATGCCTACGATCGAAAGCATCAAGCGCTTCGTGCAAATGGGCATGGGCGTGGCCATCGTCCCGCGCATGTGCGTGCACTGGGAAATCGACCGCGGCTGGATGAAAGAAGTAAAGATTCGCCAGCTCAATATCCCCCGCCACGTTTACCTCATTTCACGGCGCGGCGCGCGCCTTCCCTTCGCCTCCGCCGAACTCATGCGCATCCTTCGCGGCGAGTGAACCCGCAGTTTCTCACGAGCGATTTTCTCAGGTATGCTGTTGTTTTGAATTGGTCACCTTCGAATCGGCAGGTGTCGGCAAGTGACTAGCGGACTCGCCATTCTTTTGATCGGTTTTCTTCTCGGGATGCGCCACGCCACCGATCCTGATCACGTCATTGCCGTTTCCACCATCGTCAGCCGGGAACGTTCCGTCCTGAAAGCCGGTTTGATTGGCATGTTCTGGGGCTGCGGTCATACGCTGACGATTGCCGTTGTCGGCAGCGCCATCATTCTCTTTGGTGTCGGCATCCCGCCGCGCGCAGGCTTGACCATGGAATTCTCCGTTGGCCTGATGCTGATCTTGCTCGGCGTCCTCAATCTCACCGGATCCGTGAAATGGCTCAGCGAAAAATTCTCTCCTACTCACCCGCGCGTTACCGGAACGCATGCGCACATCCACGAACATCACCACCACTTGCATTTTCACTGGCATTCCCACTCTGCCGGCCAGGAGCACCACGGCGATAGCCTCGCCACGCCGGGTTGGCTCAGGAAACCCTGGGCGCGCCTGGGCCTGTTTCACGCCCTTCGGCCTCTTCTGGTGGGCATCGTGCACGGCCTTGCCGGATCCGCCGCGGTTGCCCTGCTCGTTTTAAGCACCATTCGCGAGCCGAAGTGGGCGCTGCTCTATTTGCTGATTTTCGGGATGGGCACAATTGCCGGCATGATGCTGATTACCGCCGCCCTAGCCCTGCCTTTCTCTTTTGCCGGACACCGCTTCGCATGGCTGAATCGCAGCCTTGTCCTTGGTTCGGGCTTGGTCAGCCTGTGTTTTGGGATTTTTATTTGCTACGACGTCGGCTTCCTGAACGGCCTGTTTACCCGCCATCCTCACTGACCCCAGCTAGGATCGTAGACGGCCTCGAACTTTGCTGAGGCTGGACTCGCGTCCTGATCCGGTGCCCGGCCACTTCCCAATAGCACGTCGTCGATGTCATCCCGACTCAGGGTCTTCCGCGGCCTGGGGCGCGGGTTCTGTGCGCGTCGCCCGAGCTGAGGAATCTGCTTTGATTTTGGATTCAGACGCTATGGGAGACAACACCCCTTGTCGCACCCGATCTGACTTTCCCGGCAGACGCATGACGGTCCCGAGCACCGTCGCCCACTGCACGTCCGCCGCGCAGACGATCAGCGTCCTCCCGGCACGCAGCACTGTGGCCCGGGCCGTCAGCTCCTGCCCATCGGCCCGTGGACTACTTTTAGTTGATCTTTCAGAAAAAGAAGCAGCGGCCCTCGCCCGAACTCGTTTGGAGTTCGGGTTGCGAATCCCTCTTTTAAAGAAGAGAGCCGCGGTGAGAAAGAAATATCAGAGCAAAGGGCGTAAGTCCAATCACAAGTTTGACGAGCGGACGAGCATTTTCCGCATAGCGAATCTCTTTCCTGGCACTTTCCCCGTTGGCCCTGACCCGCTAAGATGCTTCCATGACACACCAACTGGACCGCCGCACTTTCCTCATTGCAGGGGGACTGACCGCTCTTGCCTCGACCCGAGTTCTCGGGGCCAGTGACACGCTGCGCGTCGGCGCCATCGGCACCGGCGGCCGCATGCATGAGCTGCTCAACGCCGCCGACACAGTCGGCAGCTGTCAGCTAGTCGCCGCTTGCGATGTCTATGCCCCGCGCCGCGACGCGATAAAAGAACGATCCAAAGGCACGGCCACGACACATACGGATTATCGCGAACTGCTCGAGCAAAAACTCGATGCGGTCATCATCGCCTCCCCCGATCACTGGCATGTGCGCATGGCCGTCGACGCCATCGCCGCTGGCAAAGACGTCTATCTGGAAAAGCCGGTTACCCATACGATCGAGGAAGGCGCGACGCTCGCTCGCGCGGTCCGCTCCAGCAAACAAATCCTGCAATGCGGGATGCAGCAGCGCAGTTGGAGCCACTTCCGCGATGCCGTGGATCTGATTCAGGGCGGCAGCCTCGGCCGCGTTCCGCAGGTCCGCACCTATTGGTGGCAGAACTATCTGGCGTGGCGCGAACACCATGCCGTCGATGTCCAGGCGCTCGATTGGAAGCAGTGGCTCGGCAATGCTCCCGACCAGCCCTTCAGCGAAGAAAAGTTCTACCGCTGGCGCTGGTTTTGGAACTTTGGGGGCGGCGCCATGACCGATCTCTTTACCCATTGGATCGACGTCGCGCATTGGGCCATGAAATCCGATCAGCCCACCAACGCGCAGATGCTTGCTGACAAGTCCATCTTCGAGCAGTGGGATTGCCCCGACACCGTGCAAGCGGCGTTCCGCTATCCCGGATTCGATGTCGTGTACGAAGGGATGATGGCCTCCTCGATCGACGACGGCGGCCTCGAGTTTCGCGGCACCGAGGCAACCTTGAAGATCAACCGCAGCGGCTTCGGCGTTTATCACGAAAGCGTGTCAGGAAGAGAGAATCCCGTCGTGAAGGCCGAAAGCTTTCGCGACGGCACCATCGACCACATGCAAAACTTTTTTGACTGTGTCCGGTCCCGCAAAGAGCCAAATGCGCCGGTCGAAACCGGCGTTGCCGCCGCTCGCGCCGGCCACATTGCCAACCTCGCTTACCGCCGCAGCGGCGCAATCTCCTGGCCACCGAAATCTTCTGTTTGAGCGTCCGGCCGTTATTGCCAAATGCGCCGTTGCATATTTACGGTAGACTGGGCAAACCACCGTGACCAGCAGGACCGCGCCGGTAAACCAGTGCAGCAGGCCCACCGGATGGCTGGGCCGCTTCACTTTGTGGCGAATGAATGCCAGCCATTCCGCGCTCACCGACTGGGGCTTGGGGCACATCGTTGTCAGGGACAATTACACGATCCTCGATGTCGGTTGTGGCGGCGGCAGGACGGTCAGTAAACTAGCGGCGATCGCCACACAGGGAAAAGTCTACGGCGTCGATTATTCCCAGGAGAGCGTCGCCGCAACCAAGAGAACCAATGCGCGCGGGATCGATCTCGGCAGCGTCGAGGTACGGCTCGGTTCTGTTTCTGAGTTGCCGTTCCCGGACGGCATGTTCGACCTCGTCACCGCCGTGGAAACTCATTTCTGGTGGCCTGATTTGCCCGGCGACATGCGCGAAGTCTTCCGCGTCACCAAGCCCGGCGGCGCGCTCATCGTCATTGCGGAAGTCTATAAGGGAGCGATCACCAAGGTTTCCAAGCTGGCCGAAAAGTTCGCCTCGCGAACTGGCATGGTGCTCCTGAGGGTGGATGAGCATCGCGAGTTCCTCGCTCGCGCCGGCTATGCGGAGGTTCAAGTCATCGAGAACCGCAGCAAAGGCTGGATCTCAGCCTTCGGCAGAAAACCAACTTGATGACCGCACTTACTCGAGAAGCGTCGAGACGCCTCCGGCCTCAACGAGCCAATCTTGTGAGTATCGGGTGCAAAAGGCTAAGAAAGCGAGTCCACCGTTAAGGCGTTTTGCCATTTCACTTGGCCACAGACACCCGATACACCACGTCCGCTCCATCATCCGACACCAGCAGCGCCCCGTCCGGCGCAACCGCCACTCCGACCGGCCGCCCGTACACATCCGACCCTTGGGGATCGGGCACCAAGCCAGTCAGGAACGGCACGGGATCTGCTGACGGCTTACCGTCCTTGAACGCCACAAACGCCACTTGGTATCCGGAGCGCGTCGCGCGATTCCACGAGCCGTGTTCCGCGATGAACGCTCCGCCCCAGTAGCTCTCCGGAAACTGCTTCCCGCTGTAAAACGCGAATTGCAGCGGCGCCACATGCGCTCCCAGCAGCACATCCGGGATAATCGCGCGCTTCACCAACTCCGGATGCTCCTGCTTCACGCGCGAATCGACGTTGTCGCCGATGTAGCTGTACGGCCATCCATAGAATCCGCCGTCTTTCAGGGAGGTGAAATAATCCGGAGGCAAATCGTCGCCGAGTTCGTCTCTCTCGTTGACGCTAGTCCAAAGGTCTCCCGTCGCCAGATCAAAAGCCAGCCCAACCGGATTCCTCAGCCCCGTTGCATACTGCCGCGCGTTCTTCCCATCCGGATCACAAATCGTCACCGCCGCGCGAATGGCAGGCTCGCCGGTGTTGATATTCGAGGCTGAACCCACGGCGAGAAACAAGTGCTTGCCATCCGGCGACAAGGCCAGCGTGCGCGTATCGTGCCCGCCCGAGGGCAGGCTCATCAGATGCTCTTTCTCTCCCAGCCTCTTTGAAGTTTTGGGATCGTACTTGAAACGAACCAATTCGTTCATGTTGCCCACGTACACGTAGTCGTCATGGAAAACGATCCCAAAAGGCCGGTTCATCCCGTCAACAAATACGTCGCGCTCCCGTGCACCGCCGGTGTCCTTCGGGTCGCGGAGCACGACAATTTGGCCGGACCCCGTCGTGTCGGCAAGGAAAATGTCTTGGTTCGGCGCCACCGTCAGAAAGCGCGGCCTCTTAAAGCCGGCAGCAAATACATTCACGCGAAAGCCTGCCGGTACGGTAGGCAGAAAGCCCTCTGGCGGTTTGACGCGGTCCGGTCCATTGCCCGCAGACCTCGTCGCAAAGGGCGCAGGCAGTTTTGGTTTTTGCCCGCGTGTTACCTGCGCCGGCAAACAGGCGGCCGTCGATAAGCTGGCGGCTAAACAAAAGAGAATCTTCGAACGCATTCGCGCAACCTCTCTGGAATTCAATTTAAGCTTGCCTTTGTAGGATGCCTTATTCTTGCGGTTCGGTCCAACGACGCCGTTCTCACAACCTGCCACCTTCTAGTGCTCGCCTAAAGCGACCCCAAAGCCTCGCTCGCGCATCCAATCGGTCGGTTCGGGCGTAAACTAACAGGAGCCTTGGTCAGGCAGTTTAGGGAAGGCAACATGAAAAGCCCCTCCGTCGCACGTGGTCTCGCCTATGCCGTAATCCTCGCGGTCATCGCTTGGACGGCCGTCCGGGCGTTGGGCGCCCGCGCGCCGGAAACTCCCAGACTTCCTTTCCCAGTGCCCGCCGTCGACGCGCCATTGGCTTCTGCCAAGTCCCGTGACACGGCCTTCCTCGCGGGCGGCTGTTTCTGGGGAGTGCAGGCCGTCTTCGAACATTTGAAGGGCGTCAAATCTGTCACGGCCGGCTACTCCGGCGGTTTCATCAAGTCGCCTTCCTATGAAGCCGTCAGTATGGGCGTCACGGGCCACGCCGAATCCGTTAGCATCACATTCGATCCATCGAAAATCACCTACGGCCAGCTTCTGATGATTTTCTTTTCGGTCGCACACGATCCCACGCAGTGGAATCGCCAGGGCCCGGATACCGGTTCGCAATACCGCTCCGTGATTTTCTACACGAGCGATGAACAAAAGCGCATCGCCGAGGCTTACGTCGCCCAACTTGACGCTGCCAAAGTTTATTCCCGACCGATCGTCACCAAAGTCGAAGCCTTCAAGGCCTTTTATCCCGCCGAGGACTATCACCAGGATTTTCTGGTGCGCAATCCCGCAAATGAATACATCGTCTACAACGATCTGCCCAAACTCGAAAACCTGAAAAAAGACTTCCCCGACCTTTACAAACGATAAAAAGTCGTTGATCCGCGGTTCGAAACACGCTTTGCAGGTCCGGTGAGGCCTAACCTCTGTGCGGTTTCTTCGCCTTTACATTACACGCTAGCGATCTTGGAGGTTGCCGTGAAACGATGGATTGTCGTTCTGTAGGTGACCGTTCAGGACGAAACTTGGGTCTTCTTGGATAGCGAATGGAAACGGAAGCTGGTTGAGAATCTTGGTCCCGGAGCTTGGCTGGTTGATCTCAAGAGAGTGGATCCGATAAAGCCCTACGATCCTGAGGCTCCTCCCTTTGATCTCCACGGATTAATGGGCAGCTCCGTACACCCCCATTAGCGAAATGGCAAACGCCTCCGCTCCGCGTTTCCCCAAGACGTGTGACTTGAATTAAGGCATTCCATCCGGCCGCTCGGTTACCGTTTTTCCTGGGGCGCCCGGAAGCTTCCTTTTCGCGCCGCCTGCCGATTCGCCGGCGAGCAGAGCCTCCACGCTATCGTACGCATAGATCGTTGGCGCGTGATTTTGCATCAGCCCGCCGGTGTCCGCGGTCGGCCCGTAATTGCTGTGCAAATCCCGCCCCAGCATCCGCAGCATGGCCATCTGCTGGCCGCGGTGATGCGCGGTGTGCGCGATTCTCCTCACCATCACCCACGCGCGTGACCGCGACACGTCGAAGAATCTCGTGTTTCCTTCCCACCAGGGCTCCTCCTTCGCCTGGAGCGCCGCCAGCCGCTTCTGGCTGTCCTCGGCATATTTCTCGATGAATTCCAGCCGCGTCTCCTTTGTCGGCAGAGGCGACGCGCCGACGTCGATACCCAGCATATTCAGGAACCACAGATTCTCGCTGACGCACTGATGAACCATCTGCTCGTGGACACTCCGACCTCGCGCATCCTTGACGTTCGGCCGCGCCGGCAAATCTTGGTCGCGAAACTCGCTCCACACGCTCAGCACTTTTATGCGCTCGGTCTCGTATGTTTCCACCAGGAAGTCGTATCGCATAGGCGCCTCCTTGCTTGGCCTTCGCCGCGCATTCTCTCTCCCGCTCATCCGCGCGTCAATCAGGCCCGACGGTTCGCGGCCGGCGACGCGGCATGCTGCGCCTCGAGCAAGAGGCCTCACGTGAAACCCTGCCAGAACGGATATGTTCTTCGTTTCCACGGCCGCTCATAATCGGCCCGGAGCGCTGCCGCACCCTCTAGGTGCTCCTTGTTCCCTACAAATTTCATCGGGCCAACGCGTTAGTTCTTCCGCTTGGCGCCATGCTATGTTTATCGCGCACATAAGGCGGCTCGCAATGAAAATTGTTCTGGCCTCAGCGTCGCAGTTTCGGAAGCGGGCGTTGGACATGCTTGGTGTGCCCTACGAAATATGTCCAAGCAGAATCGATGAGAAGGCCATACGGGATAACGATCCGGCAAGCTTGACACGCAAGCTCGCGGAAGAAAAGGCGCGAAAGGTCGCGAGCGAACACCCGGATGCCGTGGTCGTTTCCGGAGACGCGGTGGTGTCGAAAGCCGGCAGGATTTATGAAAAGCCGCGAAACCTGGCGGAAGCGGCACAATTCCTCAGGGAGCTGTCCGGCGGCGAATTCCAGTTTGTCACCGCGCTGGCGGTAATGCACTCGCAGACCCGAAGAATGCTGTCCACGGTCGAAGTTTCAGACATCTCATTTCGTCCGCTGGCGGAAGGCGAAATCCAGTCGTACATCGAAAAGTATTGCGTACTGAATTATGCCGGTGCCTTTGAGAGTGACGCGGTTCTGTTTTTCGCTGACCGAATTTGCGGCAGCTATAACTTTGTAACAGCGCTGCCGGTCAGCCGGTTGATCGTCTTCCTTCGGGCGCAGGGCATCAAGATCTAGACACCGCTACCAAGGCGCTGCCGATTCTCGACACTCATTCCCGTTGACACCGCTCGCCCAGAGGTGTATCAACAGATTCGCGCACGGCTCTACTAATCTCCCTTCCGTTTCTGTGCGCTCATCCAAATCTGCTAGGAGGCAATCATGTCCAATCCTGTCCGTGCAATCCCCGAGGGATACCACACCGTTACGCCCTACCTGACCTGCAAAAACTCGGCGAAGGCCATTGACTTTTACAAGTCGGTGTTTGGCGCTACGGAAATCACGCGAATGACCGGCCCCGATGGCAAAGTCGGTCACGCCGAATTGAAGGTCGGCGACTCGCACATCTTTCTTGCCGACGAGTTTCCCGGCATGAACATCGCGCCCACGCCGGGAGTCAAGAACGCCTGCGGAATCTTCCTGTATCTGGAAAAGGTGGACGCGGTTTTTAATCGCGCCGTGGCCGCCGGCGCCACCGTGGACATGCCGCTCGCCGATCAGTTTTGGGGCGACCGCTATGGCAAAATCACCGATCCGTTTGGCCACCAGTGGGGCCTGGCGCAGCACGTGGAAGACGTTGCTCCCGAAGAAATGAAGCGGCGCTCCCAGGAGTATGCCGCGAAGATGGCCAAGGCCGCGGCGGGCCAAAGCTAGCGCTTTCTGTCGAACAAGCTAAGCAAGGCCTCTCGGGTCGCGTCCGGGAGGCCTTCTTTTTTTGGCCATTTGAACGCGCGTGACTGACTCCTGGACTCGGGCGTCGTCAAAACATTAAGCGAACTCATTGGCAAGACGGTTCGAGTAGCGATTACTGAGGAATGGCGGAACCCGAGAGGCCGTAGAGTCGTAGTGACAGGGTGGAGGGTGTGACATGTCCCGGTGGACTCGCGCAAGAAACGTGTGGTTGAGGATCAAACAATGGTGGAAGTGGAATTGGATTTTAATTCATCCGGGTCCGGAAGTGCGGCGGGGAGCGGTGTGGGGAGCGCTCGCGGCGGCCACTGCGTGCGTCGTCATCGGCGGGCTTTGCTTAAAGACAGGATTCGGCTACGCCTTCGATTTTGCTTTTGCGATTCTCTTTGCCGCGCTGTGCATCCCCCTGACCATGCTTGCCGTAATGCTTTTGCTGACGATTGCGCGCAACCTGCCGCGGCTCGCCACGGGAATGATTGTCGGCTCCTGCGCGGTGGTGATGATGCTGTGGGGCCCTCCGGCGCTGGGAATTCCTATAGCTATTGTCGTGGGGGTGGTGGAAGGAGCTTTGGGAGCGACCATCGCGACGTTTGTTGCCGGAGGCTTTGGGCAGGCGGCGTTGCGCAAGCAGATTCTCGTTTCCGTGCTCTTCGTGGGCGCAGTTGCCGGCAATGTGTATTTCGTGTGGCTCCTTGCGCATGCGGGTTCGATGGACAAGATCATTGCCTGGAGACCGCCAGCGGAATCGATGCCGGCGAAGCTGCTGGCGGAGAATCCGAGTGCCAATGGACCGTACCGCGTGCAGCAACTTTTCTATGGAGTGGGAAACGACATCCGGCGGCCGGAATACCGGGCGAGCGTTGCGCTAAAAACGAGAACGGTGGATGCGTCGGATTTCTTCAAGGATTTCAAAGGATGGCAGCGCTGGGCGCGCAAGAAATATTGGGGATTTGACGTCGACAAACTGCCCCTGAACGCGCGGGTGTGGTATCCGGAAGGGCCGGGGCCGTTTCCACTGGTGTTGATCGTACATGGCAATCACAACATGGCGGATTTTTCCGATCCGGGTTACGCGTACCTGGGAGAATTGCTGGCGAGCCGCGGGTTTATTCTCGCTTCGATTGATGAAAATTTCTTGAATGGCGGGCTCTTCCACGACCCTCCCTTGAAGCCCGGCAGTGCGGCGCGGGGATGGTTGTTGCTCGAGCATTTGCGATTGTGGAAAGAGTGGAATCAGAGAGCGGGGAATCCCTTTCAAGGCAAAGTGGACCTGTCGCGCATCGCGTTGATGGGACATTCGCGTGGCGGCGAGGCGGCGGCGACCGCAGCAGCTTTTAATCGCATGAAGTACTATCCGGACGACGCAAATATCAAATTCGATTACGCGTTCGCGATCAAAGCGGTCGTGGCGATTGCGCCTGCAGATGGCCAGTACAAACCCGCGGAGCAAGACCGCTGGATTTCGGATGTGAGCTATCTGACGTTGCAGGGCGCGCAAGACGCGGATGTTTCGTCGTTCATGGGGAGCCGGCAATGGGACCATGTGAAATACACGCAACCGGGGCCATGGTTCAAAGCGGAGATCTATGTGTACCGAGCAAACCACGGGCAATTCAACACCGTTTGGGGGCGGACGGATGCGGAAGAGCCGCTGAGCTGGCTTTTGAATTTGAAGCCATTGATGTCGGGCGAAGAGCAGCGGCGCATCTCCAAGACCTACATTTCCGCATTCCTCGAAGCGGCGCTTCATGAACGCCGTGAATACCTTCCCCTATTCCAGGACTGGCGAGTAGGGCGTGCTTGGCTGCCGGACACTTTGTATGTGAATCGATATCAGGACGCGTCTTACGTGCCGCTGGCTACTTTCCAGGAAGACACGGATCTGAATACGACCACAGCGCCGGGCGGAAGCATCGCAGGAGAAAATTTGTCGGTATGGCATGAGGGCCATATTCCCTGGCGAGCAGGCAATCGCGGCTACAACGGCGTTTTTCTCGGATGGAATCGAGCGAAGGGGGCTCCTGCAGCGACCTATACGCTGACGTTGCCTGACGGGGCTGCAGCAAAATGGCGGGTTGATGAAGGCTCGACGATCGAGCTTTCGGTTGCGGCAATCGATGAAGATGCTTCTCTTCCGGGAAAGAAGACGGAGGAAGAAAAGAAGAAGGAGGAGGAGGAAAGGAAGAAGGAGGAAAAGTCAAAGAAGAAAGAACGGGAGTCGCCGGACTTCACAGTGGAACTGGTCACGAGCGACGGGGCGGCTGCCGATGTGCTGGTGAGCAAGTTTCTTGCGATTCCGCCACCCTTCAAGGAGAGATTCACAAAACTCAGCATTATCGATGAAAAAGCGTACGAAAAAGAGTGGGAGCCGGTCTTCCAGACGGTGCGCATACCGTTGGCGGAGTTTCAGCCGCCGAATGGCGCAAAGCAGTTCGCACCTGGGAAACTCAGCGCCATCAAGCTCAAATTCGACCGGACAGCGATGAGTGTGATCTGCATCAGTGGAATAGGTTTTGGGAGGCGCTAGGACTTTTTTTCGTCGATGTCGGCAACATTACGCTGAACGCACTCAATTCGGTTTTCGGAAAAGGCAGACCCCCGACCAGGGCCGCTTTCCCGCCGGCCCTTTTCTTTCGGGCAGGCGCGCGAGCAAGCGCAGAAAAAAAGGAGGGCGTTTAAACTTTGCGGCGGTCTGCAGTATGGACTTCACTTCCATCGGCTCCCAGCCATACGGCCCAAAAAAGGCTGGGCCTTCCGCCGGCGCGAATTTGAATGGCGCGCCGACCTTGCTCAAATGCTTGCCGGTGGTCTTCTGCATCATTTTGAGGAGTCCCGGCGAGCCGAAATCCATGATCCAACGCCGGAAACTTGCACCGCCGGCGAGGTCCCGCGCGAGGGCGGCGACCTCCTCCGCGCTCAAATAAACGAGCAATCCTTCCGTGAGCACAAGGATTTTCCTTGCACGGCGATTGAGCGTGGCAAAGAGGGTTCGGCGGGCGTCGCCATCCGCCAAATTCAAACGAACGCGCTCCAGTGCGCAGGTCGGTTTCTCGTTTGTGAGAATCTCTTCTTTGTACGCGAGGATTTCCGGCAGGTCGACCTCGATCCATTGCAACGACGCCGGCAGCTCCATGCGGTACGGCCGCGCATCGAGACCCGCGGCAAGGTTCAACACCAGGTCCGCGCCCTGCTGCAGCTCCTGTTTGATGAAACGGTCGAAGAGGTACGTTCGCGCGACCCAGGCCCAGGCGTGCTTGTTTCCGTCGGGAAGCGTGTTCGCGATGTCGACTCCGTGCTGGCCGCACAAACGCTCAGCAAACGGATCGCGGAAGAGCGCGTCCGGCCGCGTTGTTTCCTGCGCGCGAAAATAGGCCGCCCATCGCGCGGTGTCGGAGACATTGCGCACAGTTCCTGGTGCCGCCGTTGGCTGTGTCCCGGCCATCGAATCCTCCACGTGCCACCTATTCGAATCTAATTCTGCAAAAGTATCTTGCGCCAACGTAACTTTTTTTTCGCTGAAGAAGTGACGGATCTAGGAACAGCGGAAAGATTCTACTCGAGCGGCCAGAGCCAGGCCGCGCCGCGCACTCCGCTCGAGTCGCCGTGCTTTGCCGGCAGGACCGGCGTGTCCGCCTCTTTTCCGAAAACGTATTCCCTTAGGAGTGCCGGAACGTTCTTGTAGATGCGCGGGATTTGCGAAGCTCCGCCGCCCATTACAATCACGTCGGGATCGAGCAGATTGATGACACCTGCCAGCCCGCGCGCCAGACGATCTTCGAATCGTTCCAGTGCGGCGAGCGCGTCAGGTTCTCCCGCTTCGCTCCGCGCGATAATCTCCGGGCCGCGCAAGGAGACCGTTGTGGCGCGCTCGAAGTCTTTTTCCAATCCGGTTCCGGAAATCCACGTTTCGACGCAACCATTTTTTCCGCAGTAGCATGGCGGGCCGGGAAATTCCTCTCGGCGCATCCACGGCAGCGTGTTGTGGCCCCACTCTCCGGCGACGCCGTTCGAACCGCTGTGCACGCGTCCACCCACGGCGATTCCTCCGCCGCAGCCGGTTCCGAGAATCACCGCAAACACGAGATGCCTGCCCGCTCCGGCACCGTCAGTGGCTTCGGAGACCGCCAGGCAGTTCGCGTCGTTGGCGCAGCGGACTTCCCGACCAAGCGCGTGGCTCAAATCCTTATCGAAAGGTGTGCCGTTCAGCCATGTGGAGTTGGCGTTTTTCACGAGTCCGGTTCGCGTGGAGACGGTGCCCGGGATCCCCACACCGACAGTTGCCATCCGCCCGAGTTGCTTCTCCATTTCCTTTACGCCCTCTGCTAGGGCGCGAACCGTTCCGTCGTATTCGAAGCGTGGAGTCGGAATGCGATGGCGGTAGAGCTCGGTTCCGTCGCGCGCGAGGGCGACAAACTCAATTTTTGTGCCGCCGAGGTCCACACCAATCCGCAGGGAATCATCTTTTCGAAGAGCCATCGTGCGTTCCCCTTTCGAACGGGGAGCATTCTATCCTGCAAGCCCGCGCAATGGCGCGGCGTAATTCGCGGGATGAAATGGCCACGCCGATAGAATGATCTTTAATCGTTTGGGCGGGAAAAAGGTTGCTGTGGTAGCATCTTGAGGCCTTGATGTCTGACGCCAGGAAGAAGGGTGTCCTTTTTGCCGTCCTCGTTTTGTTTGCCATCAACATTCTGAATTTTTACGACCGGCATGTTCCTGGCGCGCTGGTCGAGCCCATGCGCAGGGAATTCCATCTGAGCGACATGCAGATTGGATTGCTGGGAAGCGTGTTTATCTGGCTCTACGCGATTATGGGCGTGCCGCTCGGACGCATCGCCGATTCAGGAAGCCGCAAGAAACTGCTGGCCTGGGGATTGGTCGTGTGGGCGTCGCTGACAGCGTGCGCGGCGATCGCGACAAATTTTTCGATTCTTCTGATTTCGCGCGTGGGAGTGGGGCTCGGCGAAGCAACCTGCGCGCCGGCGGCGACGAGCTGGCTCGGGGACCTTTTCCCGGCGGAGAAGCGCTCGCGCGTGCTGGCGCTGTTCATGTTGGGCGTGCCATTTGGCGGAGCGCTGGCGTACTTCTCGAGCGGTCCGCTGGCGCAGGCACACGGCTGGCGGGCAGCCATGGTCCTGGCGGCAGCGCCCGCACTCGTGCTTGTTCCAGCATTGCTGATGCTCGAGGAACCGCGGCGCGGCGCCAGTGAAAGGCATCCCGCTCCCGCGGCCCGCGCATCGGTGCGCGGCTTGCTCCGCCTTCCGACGCTCTGGTGGATCATTGCTTCCGGGGTTTTTCTCAACTTTAACATGTATGCCATCGGCACTTTCCTGCCGGCGTTTCTGAGCCGGGTTCACGGGCTTTCGCTAGCCTCCTCGGGCATCGCGACGGGTGTGGTCTTTCTCGTCGGAGGGTTCGGTGGGGGTTTGGGCGCGGGGTACGTGGGCGATTACATCGTCCGACGACGCAAGGACGGGCGCATGTTGTGTGCCGCAATCGCGGCGCTTATGGCGGTGCCACTGTCGTGTCTGGGTATCCTCGAGCCCCCCGGGTCTCTGCTCAAAGGAATTACTTTCCTTCTGCTTACGTACGCAGTTTTGACCAGCTATTACGGACTGGTGTATTCCGCTATGCAAGACCTCGTGGCACCAAATCAGCGTGGCATCACCATGGCTATTTATTTCATGGCCATGTACCTGTGCGGGGCTTCGTTCGGGCCGCTGTTGACTGGACGCGTGAGCGACCTGCTGGCGCACCGCGCAGCGGTCTTGGCGGGCTCGCCTGTGGTGACGGAATCGTTTCGCGCCATTGGTTTGCAACAAGCCATGCTGATTATTCCCATTTTTTCGGCGGTGTTGGCGGGAGTGTTGTACACGGGATCGCGGACGATAACTTCCGATATTGCGCGGCGGGAGACACTCGCTTTGGAGCCGGCGTTTAGCTCAGACTAGCGCGCCAATCAAGCTCCGGTAGATCAAGACACGGGGATTTGCTGAACCCAGATTTTCGCCTGGCTACACTCGCGGTTGGATCACTATATGGATTTGATTGAGGCTATTCTTCGCCGCGGACTTGCCACCATTCGATGCGCGCGAACTCGTCCATTTTTTCCGCGCCGTGATCGGCGTGCCAGCGATTCCAAGCGTCCGCGTCAGCAGGAACATTTTCGTCCGTGATTTCGTGGAGAGCCATAAAACACCAGCGCCGCATCTGCGGCGAGAGGTTCGGCTGCGCCGCCAATTCGATGAATTTCGGCACCATGCGCATGCGCTGCTTGCGAGTGAAAACCCCACCGTCGGAAATGTTGCAGCCGGCGCGGTCGCGGACATTCATGGAGGGATCTTGCGTGAAAGACGTGAACAGTTCATCGAGGACTTCATCCTTGCCCAGGAAACGCAGGCCTTCGACCGCCCACTGGCGCACATTCGGTTCTTTGTCGTTCCGCGCGTAGTCGACCAGCAGCTTGTGGATCCGATCGGAGTCCACGCCACGCCCGGCTAACATTCCGAGGTAATACACAGCCCACGCGCGGTGTTGTGGATCCGCGCTTGCGCGAGCGATAAGCGAATCGGCGGCCTGCTCGTTTTCATGGAAGCCCTCTATCGCCAGGCTCAAGTCCATTTGCGCGATGCGAATGCGTAAGTCTTTGGAGAATTGCGCGCGCCGCACCAGTTGCGCCACACGGTCACTCTGGTTGATGTGCCCGATCCAGCCGTCGATTTGTCGGCTGAAAACTTCCAACGCGCGGGCGTCATGACCAATCGCGCGTTCGAAGAGTTCCTCTGCTTGAGCTTGTGCAGGCAAGGCGAGCACGCGCCCGATGTCGGCGTCGGTGAGCGGGCCGGAAAATACACGCGGTCGAACCGGTCTTGGCCGGGGCGAGGTTGCCGTCCGCGAGCCGTTTGCCCGCACGCTGCGGTTCCGGCCAGACCACTTGTTGGTCTGCCAAGCAAAAAGAGCGAGCACGATCGTGCCAAAAACCGCGAAAGGTACCCAGGAGGAGCCGCTGGTTCGCACGCGGACGCCGGTCTGGGGAGTCCGCAATTGTGCGGGCTGTACCCGGACGCCGAGAGGCAGATTTACTTCCACGTGGGTGTCCAGTTTCAACCCAGCGAGCGTCTCGAGCTGGGAAACGATCCAGCGCGCTTCCTGGCGGCTGCTGATTTCGTCGGCGAGCGTGAACTTCTTGCCGCTTTTTGTGCGTAGTTGAATGGCGTATACCGAATTGTCCGAACTGCTGCCTTGCGATGGGCTGGCCGTCGGTAGAATCGAGGCGATTTCGGCGAACGGAGTTCGCCGCAGCGCGCCGAAGCCGAGCACGCCGCCCCGCGACTGGATTTCTCCGTTGCCGGCAAAAATCCGCGCGCTGCCGAAGGCCACGTGCAGAAATCCAAAAAGTACAAAGAGATCGCCTAAGGCAAACATCGCCGTGAAAAGCAGGGGAACTCGGTTGTGCAGCAACGCATACACAGCTCCCGTAAAAGCCGCGGAGACGACAAAAAGCAGCAGCGCGCGGGCCGGCGTGCGAAGAGGCGGGAAATAAAATTCTGTGCCGCCATCGTGCATGGAGACGACGACTTTGGTTCGCGCCGGTTGCGCAATGGCTCCCCAATCGGCGTCGGCGCTTTTCCCCGCGGCAACAGCAAACGAACTGAAACTGTTTGCGTTAGCTTGCGAGGCGGAATCACTCGCGGGCTGGGGGGAATCGGCGGTTCGAAAGACTGGCAACTCGAAATCGTCGGAGTAGTCCACGCCGGGAACGTCAGCTTGCGCGTGGAGGAGCCAAAGTATCTGATCGTCGGCGTTGCTGCGATCGGTGATGAGGCCGTCCGCGGGAACTTCAAAATCCACGGGGATGGCACGACCGAGCGGGCCGGGCTCGATGGCGCCCGAAGGAACGTTCTTGTCTGCTTGCCACAGAGTCGCATTGCTGACCGCACGGCTATCTCCGCAGCCGCTGACGATACGGCGGACGCAGCTGAGGCGCAAATCGATGCCGTGCTCGGCTAGCGTCGGAAAGCGCAGTTGAATCCTGCCGGTCATGCGCCGGCCGGGACAAATAGGTAGCGGATCGAATTCGAAATAGGGGTTGCCAAAGCGCTCGTGACGGATGGTCGCGCGGATAGCGTTGATCGTCAGGATGGCTGCAAAGCAGCAGAAGGCCAACAAAAGAAAAGCTCGAAGATCGCCTTGGCGAAGCAATTCGGGGATCTTGCCAAACATAAAAGGAGCGGTGATGAGATTGACGAGCACCGCGGCGGTCCAGGCGCTGATATAGGTTTTTTTGTTCGCACCTTCGGCGCGGCTTGCAGCCCAGTCGGCCCGCCACAGCCACGGAGAAAGCGGATTTGCTTGCTGAAGCGCGGCTTGCTTCTTCAGAAAACCGTACGCCTTGAAGGCGGCGAAGAGAAGTCCGGCGCCGACCAAGACAAAGACGGAAGCCATGACGGGGCGGAGTGCGAGATCGCCGGGCTTGAAATTCCGGCTTCGAACCATCAGGGCGTAAAGGAACAAGAGTCCACCGCCCAGGAAAGGAAAGGCGAAAATGGTCAAAATGACGGGGCCGACTTTCGACCGCTGGGCCATGACTTCATTGTAGGGTCGGTCGGCCTGGGTCCCGGGTTTTTGCCGGACAACGGAAGCCGAAATCGCACCTGCCCGGGAGGGCAGGTGCGGTCCCGCTCTTTGCACCGCGACGTTTTTCTTGCGCCCGATGAACTCCTGGCGCGGTTTCAACGAACAACCATATGAGGATCCGGGTGGCGGACGACTGCGCACTACTGGGAACGGATTCGTGGCCCGTATGCGAGTGCCTTTGAAGCGTTCTATCGCGACAATGCGGGACGACTCCGAACGCATGCTTGCGGCAGATTGTCGGCAATGCGCAAGCGAGGGCATTGGCTGTTGAGGGATTAATCTATTGTGTCAGGGAGAGGCGGTTAGCGCTGACGAGCGCAGTGAGATCAGCGGTGACTTTCGTGGCGACGCTCTTGAGTTCATCGGCCGAGGGATCGCGTGACAGCTCAAAGCGCTCGGCGGGCGCGTAGGAAGTGACGGTGATTACCGGGCCGTGGCGGGGATCAGGGGTCGGGGGACTTGCGAGTTCGTAGAGTGGCTGCTCCCGGGTTTTGAGGTTGTTGACGCCGACATAAAGAATGATGTTCGTGCCCACCGGTTCACCCCCCACGAGAAGGCGGCGCGCGCGATTTTGCTCATCAGCCTCGGCAAAAACGCCGCGGATGCGGAGTCCGGTCTGAGGGAGCGGGGCACCCGCAGGGAGACGGCGAACGTCGTAACCGGCTTCCATAAGAGCGCGGATGATGTTTTCTGAAACGGCGCGCACCAGCGCGCTAGCTTGCTCGGCGGGAGTTTCTTCCGTGGAAGTGTCCGAAGAATCAGAGCCTTGCGACGTAGACGATCCGGAAGTCGAAGCCGCGGTCCCTGTTCTCGGCACTCCTGAAGATGAGCGTGAAACGCTTCCTGTCCGCGAGGGCGGGGAAGTGCGCGGCGCAGGTTTGGGAGAGGGCTTGCGCTGAACGACGTCCAAATCAAAATCGCTGACGTAGACGGTCATGGCGCCGGCGGTCGCGGTTGCTTGAGATTGCGCCTCAAGGGTTTGCGATTCGCGCGGCGTCTCGAGAGGCTTCGGACAGGCGGCCACAGACAGGGCGACAAAGGGTAAAAGAACCAAAAAGCGAGAAGGCCTCATGCAAATCCTCAAAGCGCCAAACCGGACAATGATTAGATGGGCAAGGGCGGACATGCGGCACATTAATGAAGCTGATGATACGAGATTGCTCAGGGTTGTCTGCGAAAGAAGGGTTTCTTGCGGGGCTCGGAATGGCGCAAATCTTCAGCAAAGTCCCTAGGATGAAGCAGATGGAGTAAAGATTTGCCGAGTCGCGGGGTAGACACGGCGAAAAGCTGTATAGCTGGCGTTCAGAGTTGCCACGCCTGCAGGCTGTGGGTCAATCCGTGAGGCGACGCGCACGGCGGCGGCGCAGGCCGCATCTACCGAGCTCCACACGCCGGCGCCAACGGCAGCGAGAAGCGCAGCCCCGTACGCAGCGCCTTCTTCGGCTTCGACGATTTCCACCGCATGGCCGTAGACGTCGGCTTGAATTTGCCGCCAAAGCGGTGAGCGCGCGCCGCCGCCCCCCAGACGGATGGATTGTACGGGAACGTTCATCTCCTTGAACAAAGTGAAAGTATCGCGAAGGCTGAAGGCGACGCCTTCGAGTATGGCGCGAACGATGTGGCCGCGCGTGTGCGAAGCAGTGATGCCAACGAGCGCGCCGCGCACGCTGCCGTCGAGATGGGGCGTGCGCTCGCCCATGAGATAGGGAGTCCAGAGCAGTCCGTCGGAGCCGGGAGGGGCTTTCGCGGCTTCGGCGGTGAGGTGGTCATAGGACTCCGGCGCGCCTGTCGAATTAGCGGTGAACGTGTCGCGAAACCAGCGCAGTGAGAGGCCAGCAGCTTGCGTTACGCCCATGACGTGCCAGCGGCCGGGAATCGCGTGGCAAAAGGTGTGGACGCGGCCGCGGGGATCAAGCGCGGGACGATCGGTGGCTGCGAAGACGACGCCGGATGTGCCAATGGTGGCGCTAACCGTGCCTCGCGAAACGATTCCCATGCCGACGGCGCCAGCGGCCTGATCGCCGGCGCCGGCGACGACTGGAGTGCCCTGGGCAAGACCGCTTGCGGCCGCGCCTTCCGCGGAAACCTTCGCGCAAACGTCGGGAGATTCGTGGAGCGCGGGCAAGAGGGTTTCTTCGAGCGCGGCAGCGCCCAGCATTTCTGATGACCAGCGGCGACGGGAAACATCGAGCAACAGGGTCCCGGAAGCGTCGGCCATGTCGGTGGCGCGCTCACCGGTGAGGCAGAAGCGGACGTAGTCCTTGGGGAGCAGAAGGTAGCGCACGCGGTTCCATTGATCTGGTTCGTTTTCGCGGACCCAGAGCACTTTTGTGAGGGTGAAGTTGGGAAGCGCGGGGTTGCAAGTGAGTTGAATCAGGCGCTCGAGGCCGAGGGCTAGCGTGAGTTCGTGGCATTGTTTCTCGGTGCGAACGTCGCACCAGATGAGCGCCGGGCGAACGACGTTCCCGCGTTCATCGAGAAGGACCGCGCCGTGCATTTGCCCGGAGAAGCCAACACAGCCGACGTCTTTGCCAGTGAGGTTCGCGCTCGAAAGCGCTTTGCGCACGGCGACACAGGCGGCGCGCCACCAATCCTCGGGCTGTTGCTCGGCCCAGCCAATCTGCGGGGAGGCAAAAGGCTGGTGATCTTGCGTGGCCGCAGAGACAAGGCGACCGGTTTGATCGATTACGACCGCGCGCGTGCCGCCGGTGCCGACGTCGATTCCGAGAACGTGAATGGCCACCCCCCGAGGACTTCTAGAAAGACCTGCGCGGACCATGATATCTATCCCGTCAGCGTTGGCAAGGGAGTTTGCGACGGCGGTCCGGAAGGCAGCCCGTTCGAAGAGGTGGTTTGCGCGGGATCGCAGCAGCTATGCCACTTCGTTGGTCATTAGGAAGAGAGGACGCCTATCGAAGCTACCGTAATGCGGACGCAGACGGTCGGTGTTGTATTGTTCCTTGACGTTGACGACTTTCTTGGAAGCGGTGACGGTTTCGAGAGGAATGTTGTCATAGTGGCCGTTCTTCAGAACCACCAGCCGACCGCTCACATTTTTGAGAAGAAGATCGAGCGCCAGATTGCCGTAGGCCATGGGAGCAATGGAGTCAATCGCGTCGGGATCGCCGCAGCGGACGAGATAACCGAGCTTCTGGTTGATGACGTCAATTCTCTTGCCACCGTTGAACTGGGCGGAAAGCTCGCGGACCCTTTCGGCAACGATGTCGCCGATGCCGCCGAGCTTTTTGTGGCCGAAGGCATCTGCCTCAACGCCTTCGAAGACCATTTCGCCACCTTGAAACATCGCTCCTTCCGAAACAAGAACGATCGAGTAGCGGCTGGGATTCTTGCGGCGGTCTTCGACCAACAGCTCGGTCAGACGCTCAATATTGAATTTAAACTCTGGAATGACGCAGCGATTGGCGGCCCCTGCCATGGTCGGAAGCATGGCGGTGAATCCTGCGTAGCGGCCGAAAACCTCCAGGACCATGAAGCGCTCGTGGGAGCCGGCAGAGGTCCGCAGGCTATTGACCATCTGGATGGTGCGAGTGACGCAAGTGCTGAAGCCGATGCAGTAGTCGGTGCCCGGAACGTCGTTGTCCATGGTCTTGGGGATGCCAACGACGCGGAAGCCTTCCTTGTGGAGGCGGACCCCGTAGCTCAGCGTGTCGTCGCCGCCAATGGGAATGAGCGTGTCGATCCCGAGCCAGGAAAGATTCTGTAGAACTTCGGGCGTTAGGTCGTTCTTTTCCGCGGTGTATTTGTCTTTGAAGTGCGCCGGGACGGCAGACTTGCCGACGCGGGCAGGATTCGTCCGCGAAGAATGGAGAAAGGTGCCTCCGGTGCGTCCCGCGCGATCGACGGTTTCTTCGTCGAGCAGGAAATAATTATCGGAATTGTCGTAGTCCTTTTCGCGAACCATGTCGACCAGGCCGGCCCAGCCGTGGCGAATGCCGATGACCTGATAGCCTTCGCGCAGGGCGCGCAGAGTGACCGCGCGGATGGCAGGATTGAGGCCGGGAACGTCCCCTCCGCCGGTCAGGATGCCGATGACCCCCCTTTTCGCCTTGACGTTTGGCATGAATCGATAGAACGCCCTTTCGCGGGATGTCGAACCGAGAATTATCCACTTTGCCGATGAATTTAGGAAGGGCTTCGAGAACGATTCGTTTTTTCGCACGAATAGATGCAAAAAAAAGGCGGATCGGAGTCCGCCCTTTCTGCCTTCTTGGAGAAAGCGAATGCGGTTCTTCTGGCGAAAACGGCTACCCGTTGTGCTAGGACGTCGGCGTAGCCGCCATCGGCTCCGCCGCTTCCTGGATCGTCAGCATATCGGTGCGTACCTTTTCCCACTCGAGCAAGGTAAGCCCATGGGATGCGAAGAACTTGCGAATCTTGGCCGAGTCCCAATTCATGACTTTTTCCATCAACGGCACGAGCACGCTCATGGTGTTGTCGCTCAGTACCGTGCGCTTGGCGACGCGCGTGATGAACTTGGCCTCGCTGACCGCGATCGTCAAGCCGTCGTACTGATTGACGTGCATCATCACCGGTAAGTCCGAGCTGCCGTCGCCCATGTAAATGATCTGATCGTGGCTGATGCCGAGCCGCGAGCGAAGTTCCTCGAGCACGGTGATTTTGCCCCAGCCCGCCGATGCGCGAATGATGGAAGCCACTTCGCCCGCTTCGTTGTAGCGGAAACGCGTGCCAAAGATGCGGTCCGGAGGAACGATGCCCTCGAGCGCGGATTGAATAATTTCCTGCGGCGCGGCGGAGATCACGCTGAAGTGGAACTTGTAACCTTCACCAAGGTTATCGAGGGCGCGGGCGAACAGTGCTACGTCGTGCTTCAGGCGGATGCGTTTGCCGGTTTCGATGAGATGCTCGCGCCGGACGTGGCGGAAGTCCGGGTCATGAAGAATCAGATAGCTTAGCTCGGCGCCCTGTTGCACGAGGTTGATCTCCGCCAGGCCTTTCACTTTGTCGTGAAATCCGTGAAAGCCGATGAGCTCGCTCAGAACGACCCCAGAGTCGTTGAAGCTAAGCGTCTGGTCGAAGTCGCTGGCCAGCAAGTATTGTTTCACCATTTACTAGTACTCCTTTTCGGCGCTTCTTCACTAGGGTTGGCTCTTGCTTAGCCCGCACCCCTTGAGCAAACACGTTAACTGCATTGGCCCTAGAATCCCGCACGAATTATTTTGATGGGTGCGATGCGAGAAAGATGTGAAGATTCCGTTATACCTAC
>Ga0182036_10000032_pt1 | contig 50695 bp, 52 predicted proteins | sample sta12Cox44000080_FD_125966 | JGI IMG/M metagenome (GOLD analysis project Ga0182036, IMG submission 125966) | Lab enrichment of tropical soil microbial communities from Luquillo Experimental Forest, Puerto Rico - statoxic.12C.oxic.44.000.080 | ecosystem: Environmental > Terrestrial > Soil >...
GCCATATCATCAACATCGCGCTTGCTGCGGCACTGATATTCTTCGTTTACGGGTTCTTCGTATCGCAGAGCCAGATGGACTTCTGGCTGATCACCGGGATTTCGCTTCTGCTCGGCGTGCTCATCATCATTCCGATCGGCGGCGCCGACATGCCGGTCGTGATTTCGATGCTCAACTCCTATTCGGGATGGGCCGCTGCCGGCATCGGCTTCACGCTCGGCAATTCGGCATTGATCATCACTGGTGCGCTGGTTGGTTCCTCGGGCGCGATCCTCTCGTACATCATGTGCAAGGGGATGAACCGGTCGTTCATCTCGGTCATTCTCGGCGGCTTCGGCGGTGAAACGGCCGGTCCGGGCGGCGGCGCCGAGCAGCGGCCCGTCAAACTCGGCTCGGCCGAAGATGCCGCTTACATTCTCAAGAATTCGTCGAAGGTCATCATCGTGCCGGGCTACGGCATGGCGGTGGCGCAGGCGCAGCACGCGCTGCGCGAGATGGCCGACAAGCTCAAGAAGGAAGGCGTCGAAGTGAAGTACGCCATTCATCCGGTGGCGGGCCGCATGCCCGGGCACATGAATGTGCTGCTGGCGGAAGCGAATGTGCCCTACGACGAAGTGTTCGAGCTCGAGGACATCAATTCCGAATTCGCGCAGGCCGACGTCGCCTTCGTCATCGGCGCCAACGACGTCACCAATCCCGCGGCGGAAGAAGACAAGACATCGCCGATTTACGGTATGCCCGTACTGCAGGTGTGGAAAGCCGGCACGGTGATGTTCATCAAGCGCTCGCTGGCATCCGGCTATGCTGGAATCGACAATCCCTTGTTCTATCGCGACAACACGATGATGCTGCTCGGCGACGCGAAGAAAATGACCGAGAGTATCGTCAAAGCGATGTGATCCGCGACATCGCGCGGAACAACTTTATCCAACTGATTCAAATTTGAAAATTAACGTAATCCTTCCGTTAACCGCGGAAGGAATCGTTCGGAGGATTGTGCAATTTTGCGTATGGCGCGCGTCGGCGATGGATGGCATATGCGCCGGCGCAATTTGCGATTGTGATTTTGTGAGGATGGGACCATGACGGGCGACCACAATGGGCACGGCGGCTGCGAGATCATCCAGTTCGGGCGGAGGCCTGTTCCGCCGCGCGCATGGACCGCAGGCTCGTGCGTGGTGGTGCCGATGATGGATCAAGCAGGCCCATTGCGCGGACATCGTTGCAATCGCGCGCAACACCGGCGCCAAATCAGTCGCCGACGGCGTGGAGACCCAGTCAGACTTCCTCGCCGTTCGCGAACTCGGCTTTGACCTGCTTCAGGGTGAGATGTTCGCCAAGCCGATGACGCCGCGCAAATTCGAGCGGACGATGCTCGTCCGGAATTACGCGGCTATCTGCCTAGTCGGCCTTTACTTCGCCCACGGAAACAGGACCGTCGGAAAGTCGGCCGCATAACGCCGCTCTTTCCGCTCTTCCGGAAGCGTCGGCGGCAGGCTGCCTTCGGGCTCGACGACCTTGCGGTACAGGTGCCAGGTGGCGTGTCCGAGCAGCGGCATCACGACCGTGAGGCCGAAAAAGAGCGGCAGCGATCCGACGACCAGCAGCGCCGCCACGATGAGGCCCCAGACCATCATGGTCACGGGATTGTGCGCTACTACGCGAATCGACGTCAGCACGGCCACCGCCGCTCCGACGTCACGATCGAGCAGCAGCGGGAACGAAACCACGCTGATCGACAGCACCAGGATGGCGAAGAGGAGGCCAACAAGGTTGCCGACGAGAATGAGATTCCATCCGGCGCGCGTGGTGAACACGTCTTCGACAAAGGCCTCAATCGACGATGGCGAGGCATAACCGAAATTCGCGACATAGATCGCGTTGGCGACCGCGACCCAGATCACGAAAATAATCAGAAGCAGAATTCCCAGCGCCGCAATGGCGCCGATCGAAGACGATTCAAACACGTTGAAAGCACGCGCGGCCGATGTGTCGAGCCCGGCTTCCCTGCGGCGGCTCAGTTCATAGAGGCCAAGCGCGGCAATCGGACCGACCAGGGCAAAGCCGCTGGCCAAGGGATAAAGCAACGGCAGGATCGAGTAGCCGAAAGCGAGCCGTGCCAGGGCAAAGCCAACAATCGGATAAATGATGCAAAGGAACATGGCGTGGGTCGGCATTGCATAGAAATCGTCGGCGCCCTTCGCCAGGGCATCCTGCAAGTCAGCCACGCCGATTTTTCGGATCGCGGGTTGAGCTGGACGGCTACCGGCGCCGACCAGAATGTTTGAGTAGGCCATGCTTCACCTCCCGAGACTTTGACCCGGATGGCGTGGCGCACGGACTTCAGAGCGCTTTTTTATGGGCTCTTGATCGCGTCACGTCATGAGCCGTGGAAGCGAGTGTAGCACGGCGTGTTACGGGGCGCGGATCACAAATCCGCGCGCGCTTTGACGGTGTGGGCTTCCACCGGTAACGGCAGTTCGCAGTGCACACGCATCCCATGGGGAGCAAAATCGACGCGGCTTCTGGCCTGGATTTGCACGGGCAACACGTAAGCGAGCAACCTTGAGCCGAATCCCTGACGCTCCGGTTGTGGGACAGGTGGGCCACGGCTTTCCACCCAGTCGAAACGCAAGGTACGACGCGTTGCCTCGATTGTGACGTTCCAGCTCACATCGACCTTGCCACCATAGACCGACAGTGCTCCGAACTTCGCCGCATTGGCGGTGAGTTCGTGAATGGCCATGCCAAGCGACACCGCGAGTTGCGCACTGAGAGGAACATCGGGCCCGCTCAGGACGATGCGTTCACCGCTGCCGTCATCGAAGGCGTCAAGTTCGCTGCGCAGAATGTGAGCGAAACTGACCGCACGCTCTTCATCGGACAAAAGGAGATGCGTCTTGGCCAGTGATTGGATGCGGCCAAAAAGTGCCGTCTTGAAATCTTCGATGTTGTCGGTGGCGCGCGCAGTCGATCCGGTGATCGCCTGCACCATCGCGAGCGTATTCTTGACGCGGTGGTGCAGTTCCCGCACGAGCAATCCATGCTGTTCTTCGGCGCGCTTGCGATCGGTGATATCCACCAGCATGTTCACCGCTCCGACCAGCTTGCCGGTCTCATCATGGATAGGGGTCGGGTAGGGGATGAACGGCACCCGCGTTCCATCAGGCCTTTCCGCAGCAGCCTCAATGCCGCGCACCGCGCGGTCTTCTTTCAGCGCGACGGCCATAGGGCATTCGTCGTGCGGCAGCGGCGTTCCGTCGGGCCAGAAGAGCTTCCAGGATCCGCACCACTCGCTCGAACCAAGCGCAGGGCGATGCCCCCAGAGATCGGCGGCGGCATTGTTGTAGTAGGTGATGCGGCCGGCAGCGTCGGTCGTGTAGACAGCCGCCGGCAGTGCATCGAGAAGTTCGCGGAACCGGCGCTCGCGCTCCCGCAGCGTCGCTTGAGAGCGCAAGGTATCGAGGGCAACCACGTTGGAGCTGTCGCCGGCCGCATTGAACCCGAATGCGGCCACCGCGCGGTCAAGTTCGCTTTCCAGAAATCCTGTCGCCTGATCCACTCGCTGGTTCCGCGTACGCAAACTTGGGCCCGATTGCTTCGTTTCCGGAGCAATCTGACAACCCGCAGCGGCAACGCGGCTTTCGCCAAAAAGTTGCGCCACCCGCGGCAAATTTTCGGCCGCTTCATGGCTTAGCCTTAACGAATGGTGGCCGGCGGGATCGGCCCGTAAAATCAGATATTTCGTGACATCACGTAGGCGTCGACCAGACCCAATCGCGGATGCTGGAAAGCCCCCGGCAGGCGCCCGGCGATCGCAAATCCCATGCGCTGCCACAATCGAACCGCGCGTTCATTCGAGGCGATGACGAAATTAAACTGCATGGCGGTGAATCCACGGGCCTTGGCCTCGCCGAGTGAGTGTGAGCACATGGCTTGCGCCACGCCGTGGCCAAACGCCTCCGGCGCGACGACGTAACCGCAATTGGCGACGTGGGCGCCGCCCCCGCGGTTGTTTGCGCGCAGATAGTAGGTTCCGACGATGGCGCCAGCATCCTCGGCTACAAACACGGTGTGACCCGGCGTGCGCCAGTAGGCGAGGGCCTCCTCGCGCGATATGTCACGCGGGATGGGGTATGTCTCCCCGGCGCGGAAGGTCGGCTCGAGGATGCGCCAGATAGCGTCATCGTCTCGAGGTTCAGATTGGCGGATCAGCATGACCGGCTGTCAGCGTACCGAAAAGGAGTCACTCCGCCGCTTCGTGCACGGTGCTTTGCGACAGTCTAGGATTGAGCGCGCAGGCATCTTCCCAGCTCAAAACGTTGAGAGACTTCACGAGCTTCCCGACGCCGTCGGTCTGGGCGCACAACAACCCGAGCTCAATGATTTCCTCATCACTGAAATGTGCCGAGAGGTCCTGGTAAACCTCATCCTTGTCTATGGCGTGTTCGCCCTGCTTGAACAAGTCGGCATAGCGCAGAGCCGCTTTCTCGCGTGGCGTGAACAACTCGCTGGTCTGATAAACGGACACCGCGTTGATCATGTCCTCGGTCAAGCCTTCGCCCTTGGCAACATTCGAGCGAACGGTCGAGCAATAGCCGCACTGGTGCGCGACGGAGATCTTGATTCGGCACATTTCTTTGAGCTTGTGCGGCAGTACGCCCTGGTAGAGCACCTTGTTCCAGTATTCGACCCAACCGGTTCCAACCTCGCTGCGTGTCATGATGCTGACGACACGAGGATCCGGTGCGCCGGTGCGCTTGGCGGATTCGATAAGCTCGCGGGCGTGGGGGGTTTTCTCGTTCTCTTCGATGTAGCGCAGGCGCGGCATAGTGGTTCTCCCTGGCGGCTCTCGCAAGGCTAGGGGGAACGGTTCGCGGCGGCAACCCGCGATCAGAATCCCGTGTTATGAGAGCACATGACCGCACTGAAGTGGCTGCTTTTGATCGCCGTCGTCGGCTACGGCGGCGTGCTGGGCCTGATGTACGTGTTCCAGCGTGCGTTGATGTATTTCCCGGATCCGACGCGCACCCCGCCGGCGGCGGCAGGCTTGCCGCAAGCGCAAGAGGTGACGCTCACCAGCAACGACGGTGAAAAGCTGATTGCATGGTTCGTGCCGCCAAAGGGCACGAAGCCGCTGATCATCTATTTTCACGGCAATGCCGGAGCGCTCGATTTGCGTGCCGGGCGGTTCAAGTGGGTCATCGAAGACGGTACCGGCCTTCTTGCCTTGTCCTATCGCGGCTATGGCGGTTCGACCGGCAAGCCCAGCGAGACCGGTCTTATCAGCGACGGCATGGCCGCCTATGATTTTGCGTTTGGGCGCACTCCCGCGCGAAACATCGTGCTCTGGGGTGAATCGCTTGGAACCGCCGTTGCAATTGCTGTCGCGGCAGAGCGCCAAGTTGCCGGCGTCATCCTCGATGCGCCCTTTACCTCCATTGCCGATGTGGGGGCCGCTGCCTATCCGTTCGCGCCGGTGCGCTGGTTGATCAAGGATCCCTTCCATTCCGACGAACGCATTGCGCGGGTCACTGTGCCCTTGCTCATGCTGCATGGCGAGCGCGATCGAATTGTGCCGATCTCTTTCGGGGAGAGGCTTTTCGCGTTGGCACGGGCGCCCAAGCGCTTCGTACGCTTTCCGCTGGGCGGGCACGTCGATCTCGACGATTACGGCGCGCAAAAAGCGGTCAGAACATTCCTGAGCGAGCTTGAAGGTCGGGCCGGCTGACGAAAGCCGCGATCAGGCAGCGTTCCGCAGTTGCGCCCGCGCTGGCGGCGTTCGGGCGGAAAAGGCCCCTAAAAACAATAGCGCGGGCGAACCAAGGCCCGCGCCACTCAACAATAGAGAACGGTCGTAGCTTCAGCCCATCCGTGGGGCGCGATGATGGCCGCCGTGGCCACCATGGCCTCCGCCGCCGGGGCCGGCGCCAGGAGCCGGACGTGGCTTGGCCGGCAACAGGCCTTCGCGCTGCATCTTCTTGCGCGCGAGCTTGCGGGCCCGGCGGATCGCTTCCGCCTTTTCCCGCGCCTTCTTTTCCGATGGTTTTTCGTAATGGCCGCGGAGCTTCATCTCGCGGAAAATTCCCTCGCGCTGCATCTTCTTTTTGAGCGCCTTGAGGGCCTGGTCGACGTTGTTGTCGCGAACGAGAACTTGCACGCTTGCTCCTTAGTTGATGTTCCGACGGGTTAAGGCAAAAGCCCCCCAAAACGGGGGCTTTGAGTCGGGCGGCTCTAGCAGAAAAGGCCTTAAGAGTCCATTCGGACGGTGCCGCCAGGCATTTTCACCCGGTCATTTCCCATATGGGAACAGGGGTTAGCACTTGCCAGTTTCTTGCCAGGTTCAGCGCGGCCAGACCCGCGTGACGTGACCCATCTTGCGTCCAGCGCGGGCGTCGCCTTTGCCGTAAATGTGCGCGGAGGCGCCGGGCACGGTCAGCCAGCGCGCCACGTCATCGATTTCAGCGCCGATCAGGTTCACCATCTCGACGCGCCTGCCGAGCAGGGCGGGCCTGGCCAGCGGCCAGCCCGCTACGGCCCGGATGTGTTGTTCGAATTGTGACACCGTCGCGCCATCGATGGTCCAGTGGCCGGAATTGTGCACGCGCGGCGCGATCTCGTTGACCAGAACCGTGCGCTCACGGCCTTTGCGCACCACAAACATTTCCACGGCCAGCACCCCGACATAGTCGAAAGCCTTGGCGATCCGCGTCGCGACCTGGCGCGCCTCGCGCGCGAGGGTAGGCGTCACCTTCGCGGGCACCCGCGAGAACTTCAGAATGTGATCGCGGTGTTCGTTCTCGGTCACTTCGAAGCACTCGACGGCGCCGTCGCGCCCGCGCGCGGCCACCACGGACACCTCGCGCTCGAAATTGATGAAGCCTTCGAGGATGGCCGGCGCATTTTTCACCGATCGCCAGGCGGCGATCGCGTCGCCGCCTTTGGCGATCTTCGCCTGGCCCTTGCCGTCATAACCAAGTTGCCGTGTCTTGATCACGGCCGGCAGGCCGATCGCCTTCACGGCCTCGGCCAATTGCGTTGCACTGTGCACCGACGCATAGGGCGCAGTGGCGATCTTCAGTGCGCTGATGAAATTCTTCTCGATCAGGCGATCCTGGGTGGTTTCCAGCACCTTCGGATCGGGCAGCACCGGTTTGCGACGGGCGAGAAACGCGGCAGTCTTCGCCGGCACATTTTCGAACTCGTAGGTGATGACATCGACCGCGCTGGCGAAGCGGGCGAGGGCAGTTTCATCTTCGTAGGAGGCGCAGGTGCCGGCGTGCACGACGTCGAAGGCGCAGGAATCCTTTTCCGGCGAATAGACATGGCAGCGCAGCCCGAGCGGTGCCGCCGCAAGCGCGAGCATGCGCGCGAGCTGACCGCCGCCGAGAATTCCGATGGTGGCTCCGGGCTTCAGCAAGGTTCAGTCTTTTGGCCGCCGCGCGACGGCTTTGGTCTGGCGCGCACGCCAGGCGTCGAGCCGCTTGGCGACTTTCGCGTCCGACAGGGCAATCACGGCGGCCGCGAGCAGCGCCGCATTGGTTGCGCCCGCTTTGCCGATCGCCAGCGTGCCAACCGGAATCCCGCCTGGCATCTGCAGGATCGAGAGCAGTGAATCCTTGCCTTCCAGCGCATGCGTGTTCACCGGTACGCCGAGAACGGGCAGAGGCGTCATCGATGCGGCCATGCCGGGCAGATGCGCGGCGCCTCCGGCACCGGCGATGATGACCTTGAACCCGGCCTTGCGTGCGCCGCTCGCAAACTCATAGAGGCGCTTGGGCGTGCGATGGGCGGAAACGATGCGGGCGTCGTAACCGATTCGCAGGGCGTCAAGGGTTTTGGCCGCGTGCTTCATCGTGGACCAGTCCGACTGGCTGCCCATGATGATCGCGACCGGTTTTGACGCCATTTTTGCTCCCCGGACTCCGCATTTTCCTGCGGAAGGAAGCGCCGGATTATAGGTTGAGGCTCCCCGCTGGCAAGGCGAAAGGGGTATTCTCTCGCGCAAGGTTAAGATTCGCGAGACGCAGACGAGGTCCAGACATGGGATTGCCGCAAGCTAAACCAAGCGTGCGCGAAGAGTTTCCGCCGGAGACCTCGCTGGTGGCCGAAATCGAGCGTCTCAAGCGCGAGCTCGCGGTGGCGCGTGCCCGCATCGGCGAGCTCGAGGCGCGCGCCGACGTCGACCCCCTGCTCGATATCCTCAATCGTCGCGGGTTCGAGCGCGAACTCAAACGCGCGCACGCCCATGCCAAGCGCTATGGCACCCCGGCCGCGCTGATGTTCGTGGACCTCGACAATTTCAAGTCGGTCAACGACCGCCACGGCCACGGGACCGGCGACTCGCTGCTCAAGGCCGTCACGCGCGAGATCACCCGCCATGTTCGCGCCTCCGATGTCGTGGGCCGGCTGGGCGGCGACGAATTCGGCGTGTTGCTCTGGCGGGTCGACGAGGCGCAGGCCGTGACGAAAGCACGCGAGCTGGAAGGACTGCTCGCACGCGTGAGCGTGGTGCACGGTCAAGTGCATGTACAGGTGGATGCCAGCGTGGGTGCTGCGCTGCTCCGCGCCGACGCCACTCCAGCTGAGATCATCACAGCCGCGGACCGGTCGATGTATGCGCGCAAGGATGAAAGACGGGGCCTGCCGTCGGTCGATTATCCGGGCACGAACTGACGGAAACGGCTAGGCGATGATGTCCGGCGTGAGCTGGTCCTCGATCAGGCGGATCTTGTCGCGCAGGATGAGCTTGCGCTTCTTCAGTCTCTGTATCTGAATAAGGTCAGAACCGGGCGAGGTCACCAAGGCCGATATCGCCGCGTCGAGGTCACGGTGTTCCTGCAGCAGGCGCGCCAGCTGCTCCCGCAACGCGCGTTCTTCCTCGTCGGTCATTGCCACCGCTGGTATTTTTGCTTGGCCGCCGTCTCTCGGCAAAAGCATGGCAATTATTGCGTTTTCCACAAGCGCGTTCAAGCTCGCGGAAAACCGGTGCCGATCAAAGGTTTGCGCCTGTTTGCCGCAGCGCTGAGGAGGGTGTACCGTCGCTCTTGTGATGAGTCTGCGCTAGACTTAAATCGTAGAGAGCCACTGATTGAGGAGACATACTGCATGTCGATGCAATCGCACCTTGCGGAATTGGAAAAACGACATCAGGCGCTCGAAGAAGAAATAACCGAATGCCTGACCCATCCCGCGGTCGATGATCTGAGAATAGTGGAACTCAAAAGACGCAAATTACTGGTGAAGGACGAAATCGAACGGCTACGCCATAACGGCCCGGCCAGCGTTCACTAGCGGTCAGATTTCGGACGCCAGGTTTTCGATCAGCCGAGCTCGGGTAAGCCCGAGTTCGGCTCTATTTTTTTGAGTGCCACAGGGCCAAGGAATGACGGCGTTTCGCGCAGGATTTGCGCTATAGTCAGGCAAACAAAACGTCTTCGGGAGAGAAGCGCCATGCCCCGATCTGTCGCCGCCGTGGTGTCGGCGTTTGCGATGCTGTTTGCGACGGCGAACGCGGCTTTCGCCGCGCCGGATTATCCGACGCGGACGGTCACCCTGGTCGTTCCGTTTCCGCCGGGCGGCGGTGTGGATGCGATGGCGCGTGTGGTCGCCGCCAATCTGTCTGAAGCGATGCATCAGCAATTCGTCGTCGATAACCGGGCCGGCGCCGGCGGCACGATCGGGACCCGGGCGGTCGCGCAAGCCGCACCCGATGGCTACACGCTGTTGCTCGGGCACACCGGCACCATCTCGATCAACCCAAGCCTGTACACCCATGCCGGCTATGATCCGCGCAAGGACTTCGCACCGGTCGGGCTTGTGGCTTCGATGCCTGTTGCGTTGCTCGCAAACCCTTCATTCCCGGCAAAATCGATTGGCGAATTCATTGCCATGGCCAAGAAGGACCCCGGCAAATTCAATCTCGGCACCTCGGCTGTCGGCACTGGCGGCTACATGTGCGCCGAGCTGTTCAAGTCCGAAGCGGGGGTTGATGTCGCGATCATTCCATACAAAGGCACGGCGCCGGTGATGAATGACCTGCTCGGAGGTCACGTGCCCATCGCGTTTGGCGTGCTGCCTCCCGCGCTCGGCAATCTCCAGGCGGGCAAGCTGCGCGCCGTCGCGGTCACGAGCAAAAAGCGCTTTTCACTGTTGCCCGATGTGCCGACCTTCGATGAATCCGGGATGCCCGGATTCGAAGCCGTGCTTCACTACGGTCTTTTGGCTCCCGCCGGCACACCGAAAGAGGTTATCGAGCGGCTCAGCGAAGAATTGCGCAAGATTGTCGATATCCCCGAGGTGCAAGAGCAGATTCACAAGGAAGGCGGCGATCCCTTGACGTCGACACCGGCCGAATATGGCGTGGATATCGACAAGGAAGAAAGCAAGTGGGGCGCGCTCGTGAAAAAGCTGGGGTTGAAAGTCGAGTGACGATGCGGCGGTCAATTCTCCGCGCGTTGATTCTTGGCTGTCTCGTATGCGTTGCCGGTATTTCCAATGCCGAGGATTACCCGAGCCGGCCGATCACTCTGGTCGTGCCATTTCCGCCCGGCGGCAGCACAACGGTCATGGCCCGCATTGTCGGTGACAAGCTTTCAGCCGCACTTGGCCAGCAGATCGTGGTGGAGAACAAAGGCGGAGCCGGTGGCACGATCGGAACCCGTTTCGTCGCAAAGGCCGCACCCGACGGGTACACCATCCTGCTGAGTTACACGGCGACTATGGCGATCGCGCCGGCGATGAACGCCAATGCCGGCTACGATCCACGCAAGGATCTGACGCCTATCGGGATGATCGGATTTGCGCCGAATGCGCTGGTCGTGCACCCGTCACTGCCGGTCCACTCGATTGCCGAGCTGATTGCGTACGCGAAAGCAGCTCGCGCGCCTCTGCAATATGGTTCGCCCGGCGTAGGCACTGTGAACCACCTGGCCGGCGAATACCTTGCGAACGAAGCCGGCGTGAAGTTGCAGCATGTGCCGTACAAGGGAAACGGCCCGGCGATAAGCGATCTCCTTGGTGGTCATATTCCGATGATGTTTCTCCCGGTCCCTGTCGCGGTCGGCAATGTGAAAGCGGGAACGCTGCGCGGTCTAGCGATCACCAGTGCGACACGATCGAGCCTGCTCCCGGATCTGCCGACGCTCGCCGAAAGCGGCGTGCCTGGCTTTGAAGCCATGCTGCGGTATGGTCTTGCCGCTCCAGCGGGGACGCCACCCGCGGTCATCGCGCGCCTGAACAAGGAACTCAACGCGGCGCTTGCCAGCGACGATGTAAAGAGCCGTCTTGCTACAGAAGGCGCCGAAGCCTTGCCGGGAACGCCCGAGGCCTATGCCGCCGATATCAGCGCTGATGAAAAGAAATGGGGTGGGCTGGTGAAGAAGCTCGGTTTGAAGGTAGAATAGCGCTTCGCCGCCAAGCAGCCATATTGTGCTGCTCGGATTCGCAGGGGACAGGGCACATAATGACCATCGAGGCCGCCATGAAATTCCGCACGACATCTCGGGCGCTCATCGCTGCTGCGTTTCTCGCCGCGCTAGGCGCTGCGCCAACTGCGCAGGCCTTCACCATTCAGGATTCGAATGGTTCGAGCGGTGGCGCGGGCTTCATTGATTTGGACAAGCCGGCGGCGCCGCCGGACCGCCTTGGGACAGGGTCGCGCTTCGACAGCGAAAACGGCAAGTCAACGATGAAGCAGGGCAACACGACCTTCCAGTTCGGGTCGCAGCGCTCTTTCGATGAGCGCTACAACACCAATAACCTGTTCGACCCCTACGCCCGCGAAGGGCGTTAGCGTTTAGCGCTTCCGGGTCAGGAAGGCCGCGAGCGCCTTTTGCGCTTCGGGCGAGGCGAGCCGCGTCTTGAAGGCCTCGACCTCTTCGTCGATACGCGCGACGATCTCTTCGAGCGAGCCGCGCATCAAACGGCGTGCCGCGACGACGCTCTCCGTCGGCAGTGCGGCAATTTCGTTTGCAGTCGTGAGCGCGCGTGCGTCCAGTTCGGCAGCCGGCACAACAGTGTTGACGATACCTGCATCCCTGGCCTGGTCGGCGTTCAGGGGCTTGCCCATCACCAGCAGCGAGAAGGCGCGCGCGTGACCCATCAACCGCGGCGCAATCAGGCTGGAGCCTCCTTCCGGCACCAGGCCGAGTGACACGAAGGGCGTTAGCAAAACAGCGTTGTCGCTTGCGATCACATGGTCGCAGTGCAGGAGCATGGTGGTACCGACGCCGATGGCGGCACCGCTCACAGCGGCGACCAGCGGTTTTTCGCAGCGCGCCAGTGCGTGCAGGAACCGGATGATTGGCGTGGCAAGTCCGCCTGCTCGCGCCATCGTCACGAAATCATTGAGGTCGTTGCCGGCACAGAAAACGTCGGGCGCGCCGGCGATGATCAGGCATTTCACGCTGTCGGACTTGCCCGCATCCTCGATGGTCGAGGCCATCGTTTCATACATTGCGAGCGTGAGGGCGTTCTTCTTGTCCGCCCGGTTCATGCGAATCTTGCGGACCGGACCTTCGTTGCTGATCAGAATGTCGGGCATCGATTCTTTCCAAATGTCGAACAAATGAGTCGGAAATCAGGTGAGACCAAGTTGGGCTGTTAAATAACCGGGAAAAGCCACACGCATCAGCACGGCGATGGACGCGGGCGAATGGCCTATAGCGCCTTCGCCATCTCCCGCAGCCTGAATTTCTGGATCTTGCCGGTGCTCGTCTTCGGAATTTCCGCAAACACGACGTAGCGGGGGCATTTATAGGATGCCAGGTGCTTGCGGCACCATTGCATCAATTCGTCGGTGCTCGCCTTCGTACCCGGTTTCAATTCGACAAAGGCGCAGGGCGTTTCACCCCATTTGTCGTCAGGCTTCGCAACGACTGCGGCCGCGGCAACCGCGGGATGCTTGTAAAGCGCGTCTTCCACCTCGATCGACGAAATATTCTCGCCTCCGGAAATGATGATGTCCTTGGAACGGTCCTTGAGCTGGATGTAGCCGTCGGCATGCATGACGCCGAGATCGCCGGTATGAAACCAGCCGCCGTCAAACGCCTTGTCCGTCGAGGGTTTGTTCTTGAGATAGCCTTTCATGACCACATTGCCCCGCATCATCACTTCGCCGAGCGTCTCGCCGTCGCGCGCGACAGGTGTCATTGCCTCCGGATCGAGCACGTCGAGTGCCTCAAGCGCGCCGTAGCGCACGCCCTGGCGCGCCTTCTTCACCGCCTGTTCGGCCGGCGTGAGCGCCTCCCATTCCTCGTGCCAATCGTTGACCACCGCCGGTCCGTAGCTCTCGGTCAATCCATAAAGATGCGTGACGCTGAAGCCCGCTTCCTTCATGGCGGCGAGCACGGCTTCAGGCGGTGGCGCCGCGGCCGTGAAGAATTCGAGGACGTGCGGCAGCGGTTTCTTTTCGTTGGCCGGCGCATTGAGCAGCGTCGCCATCACGATCGGCGCTCCGCACAGATGCGTGACTTTGTGATCGGCGATCGCCTCATACATCGCCGGCGCACGCACAGCCCGCAGGCAGACATGCGTGCCGGCAACGACAGAGATCGACCAGGGGAAGCACCAGCCGTTGCAATGAAACATCGGCAAGGTCCAGAGATAGACCGGGTGTTTGCCCATGGAGCAGGTCACGACGTTGCCGACCGCGAGCAGATGCGCGCCGCGATGGTGATAGACGACGCCTTTGGGATCGCCGGTGGTGCCCGAGGTGTAGTTGAGCGTGATCGCGTCCCACTCATCATCGGGCATTTTCCAGCTGTAGGCAGGATCGCCCTGCGCGACAAACTCCTCGTATTCTATTGAACCGAGCCGCTCGCCTGAGCCGTTGTATTCCGGATCGTCGTAGTCGATCACCAGCGGCTTTGCCTTGCAGAGCGCAAGCGCCTCTTTCATCACCTTCGAGTATTCGCGGTCGGTGATCACGATTTTTGCGTCCGCATGGTCGAGCGAGAAGCCAATGATCGCCGCGTCGAGCCGCGTGTTGAGCGTGTTGAGCACGCCCTGGCACATCGGCACACCATAGTGGCATTCGAGCATGGCCGGCGTATTGGCGAGAAATACCGAAACGGTGTCGCCGCGCTTGATGCCATGCTTGGCCAGCGCGGACGCCAGCCGGCGCGCGCGGGCATAAAATTCGGCGTAGGAGCGGCGCAGAGGGCCGTGGATGATGGCGGTATGATCGGGGAAAACCGCGGCCGCGCGTTCGAGAAAACCCAGCGGTGTCAGCGGCTGGTAGTTTGCCGGATTGCGATCGAGATCGATGTCGTAGGGCGTTTTCGCCATTGGGCCGCTCATTCCCCCGATTATGACACTATTGAACAGTGTTGCGTCCCGATAGACAATCTGGACGAGCAGATCCCGGCCGGCGACTTTGATCCGTGGGGGATGGGCGCTAGGCGAGGGAATCGAGTTTCGACCCAAATAGCTACAAATTCCGCGACCGCGTCTTCTTCGCCGGCTAGTCCGGCGCGCGCAACGGCTTGTTTGCGTGCACGGGTGGCGACACAATAACCGTTCGGAGGAACGCCGATGGACGCCCGAAGCAGCCGCTATCACGAGGTCTACGCGCACTGGCAGCGCAGCCCGGAGATTTTCTGGGCAGAGGCTGCGGCCGAAATCGACTGGTACGAGAAGCCGAAAGAGATTTTCGACGCTTCGACCGGCATCTACGGCCGCTGGTTTGTCGGCGGCACCTGCAACACCTGTTACAACGCGCTCGATCGCCACGTTCTCGCCGGCCGCAACGACCAGCCGGCGCTCATTTACGATTCCCCCGTCACCAATACGGTGAAGACCTTCACCTACGGCCGCATGCTGTCAGAGGTGCAACTGCTCGGCGCCATACTGCGCGAATTCGGCGTGGAAAAAGGCGATCGTGTCGTCATCTACATGCCGATGATTCCGGAGGCTGTCTTCGCCATGCTCGCCTGCGCGCGCATCGGTGCCATCCACTCGGTCGTGTTCGGTGGCTTTGCGGCAAAAGAGCTCGCAACCCGCATCGACGACTGCCGGCCGAAGGTGATCCTCTCCGCGAGCGGCGGCATCGAGGGCGCGCGGGTCGTGCCGTACAAGCCGCTGCTCGATGAAGCGATCAATCTCGCGCAGCATAAGCCGAAGGCGTGCATGATCTTCCAGCGCCCGCGATGCGAAGCCGCGCTGACGCCGGGCCGCGATCACGACTGGCGGACGGTGTGGGAGAATGCGGTCAATTACGCCAAGACCAGCGAATGCGTGCCGGTCGCCGCCACCGATCCGCTCTACATTCTCTACACGTCAGGCACGACTGGCATTCCGAAAGGTGTCGTGCGCGACAATGGCGGCCACATGGTCGCGCTCAAATGGTCGATGCAGAATCTCTACGGCGTTTCGCCCGGTGAAGTCTGGTGGTCCGGTTCCGACATCGGCTGGGTGGTCGGCCATTCCTACATTGTCTATGCGCCGCTGTTTCACGGCTGCACGACGATCCTCTATGAGGGAAAGCCGGTCGGTACGCCGGACGCCGGCGCGTTCTGGCGTCTGATCGCGCAGCATGGTGTCGTGGCGCTGTTCACCGCGCCGACCGCGTTCCGCGCCATCAAGAAGGAAGATCCGAAAGGCGCGCTGATCGGGAAATACGATCTCACCAAATTCCGCACGCTGTTTCTTGCCGGCGAGCGCGCCGATCCGCCGACCATCCAATGGGCGGAGGAAGTGCTCAACGTGCCGGTGATCGACCACTGGTGGCAGACGGAAACAGGCTGGTGCATCGCCGGCAATCCGGTCGGGCTCGGCGCACTGCCCGTGCGTTACGGTTCAGCCTGCGTGCCGATGCCGGGTTACGCGATCGATATCGTCGACGAGGCCTGCAAGGTGCAGTCTGCGAACAAGATCGGCTCGATCGTGGTGAAGCTGCCGCTGCCGCCGGCCTGTTTTCCGACGCTGTGGCAACAGGACGAGCGCTTCAAGGAAAGCTATCTCGCGGAATTCCCCGGCTACTACAAGACGGCGGACGCGGGCTACAAGGATGACGACGGCTACGTCTATGTGATGAGCCGCACCGATGACATCATCAATGTCGCCGGCCACAGGCTCTCCACCGGCGGCATGGAGGAAGTGCTCGCCGGACATCCCGACGTCGCCGAATGCGCCGTGCTCGGCATCAGGGACGATCTCAAGGGCGAAGTGCCGTGCGGCTTCATCGTGCTCAAGGCCGGCGTGAACCGCCCGCCGTCTGAAATCGAAACGGAAATCGTCGCGCTGGTGCGCGAAAAGATAGGACCGGTCGCGGCATTCAAGCTTGCCATCACCGTAGCGCGTCTGCCCAAGACGCGTTCGGGAAAAATCCTGCGCGGCACGATCAAGAAAATCGCCGACGGCGAATTCTGGACAATGCCGGCGACGATCGACGATCCGGCGGTTCTCGACGAGATCGGCAGCGCGCTGAAGGGCCACGGTCTTGGCGGCAAGCGAACGGGTTCGTAACGGACCGGGTGCGGTTGCTAATTACCGAAATCGCCTCCGCGCGCGTGACAAATCGATCACACAAAAACTCAAAAGCAGGTTTCGTCGTACCTTTGCGGCAATGCAGCCACGGTCTCGCCCCGATTCGCTGTCGATTTTGACACACGGGGACGCGCAACATGTGTTTTTGTGGTCGTGCAGTAAATCCGACAGCGACGAATGATCGCGTCGCGAATTTCCGCTTCCGCAAAATCGTAGGTCTTGGTCCTGTCGCGCTTGCAGCGATGACGCTCGCGGCCTGCAATCAGTACACGGTCGCCACCAACAAATCAGGCGTGCCCGGCGCCAACCGCCAGGTGGCGCTGCTGGAGCAAAGTGGCGAGCCGACGATACGCCACGTTGCAGTCAGGCGGGTGAGACACACGCCGATCAAACGTCCGGTCGAGACGCAATTTGCCTCGCATGGAATCGCCAGCTTCTACTCCGATGAACAGCAGACCGCCAATGGCGAAAAATTCGATCCGAACGCCATGACCGCCGCGCACCGCACCTTGCCGTTCGGCACAAAGTTGCGGGTAACGAACCTCGCCACCGGTCGCTCCGTGATGGTTCGCGTCAATGATCGCGGCCCTTACATTTCGGGCCGTGTGGTCGATGTGTCTTATTCTGCAGCTGAATCTTTGGGGATCGTGGGGAGAGGTATCGCGAAGGTCAAACTTGACGTCGTTCACTAAATGGGGCGCCGCCCGGCAAGGGGAGGCGAGCCGACCGCCCGAGCGCGATCAGGGGACGTCTGCGCTCGGGCGGGGCTACCCTTTCCGCCGGGTCCCGGTTCGGGAAATCCCTGGGGGCAAATTAATTGATGTAGTCGGGAACCACTACGTTCAAACGACATTGGCTCAGTTACATCGCCCCAACGAGAGGAGATTTTCGTGCCCTCGCGTGTCATCCATCTAATTAACCCCAAAACAGATTCCCTCACCACCCGCCCGCTTTACCTGAACCGAGCACTCTACTCGCCCCTTGCGGGGCTGCTCGCGGTCGCGGCTTGCATTCCGCGCGACAAGTACGAAGTGGTGCTGACGGATGAAAACATCGAAACGATCGATTTCGATCTGAAGGCCGACCTCGTCGGCATCTCCGCGATGACGAGTTACGTCAACCGCGGCTACGAGATCGCCGACGAATTCCGTGCCAAAGGCATTCCTGTCGTCATGGGCGGCGTGCATCCGAGCTTCATGCCGCAGGAAGCGCTCAAGCATGCCGACGCGGTGGTCATCGGCGAGGTCGAGCTCGTCATCGACAAGCTGCTCGACGATCTCAAGCAAGGGCAGATGAAAGGAATGTACAAATCGACCAAGCTGCACCCGATGGTCGGCCTGTCGATGCCGCGCTACGACCTGCTGAAGAAGCATCGCTACGTGAACAAGACCTTTGTGCAGACCTCGCGCGGCTGCCACCAGGGCTGCACGTTCTGCGCCGAGCCGTTGATGAACGGGCTGAAATTCCGCTATCGGCCGGTCGATGAAGTGATCCATGAGATGGAAAACTGCGGTTCGCGCATCATCTCGATCAACGACGCGGATTTTTTCGGTACGCCCGAGCGTCCGAAGCAAGTGATGCGGGCCCTGAAAGGGCGCAACATTCTGTGGCAGGCCGGGGTGACCTCGAAGCTTGCGCAGGATGATGGCATGCTCGAGCTCGCTGCGGAAAGCGGATGCACGCTGCTCAGCATCGGCTTTGAATCGATATCCCGCTCGACGCTCACCAGCGTGCACAAGCACGTCAACCGGCCGGACACATTCGCAGCGTTGGTCGAAAAAGTGCACTCCTACGGCATCATGGTGTTCGGCCTGTTCATGTACGGCTTCGACGGTGACGATCTCTCCGTGTTCGACCAGACCGTCAACTTCAACATCGATTCGAGATACGACGCCTGCGCCTATTCGACCTTGACCCCTTATCCGGGCACGCTGACCTGGTACGAGATGAAAAAGGCGAACCGCATCGTTTCCTTTGACTGGACGATGTATGACCAGGGCCACGTCGTCTACCGTCCGGCACAGATGTCGGGCGATGAACTGCGCATCGGCGTCGACCGGGCCTATAGAAATTTCTACGCAACATCCTCGATCGCCAAACGGTTTCCAATGAGCGGCAAACGCCATCGCGCGCAATGGGTGGTCTACAACTTGATGATGCGTAGGGGCTCAAAGACCGAGAACATTCAGTCGATCGCCGCGCCGACAGCGGAGCCGGACAACGCTCCGATACCCCCGATTCTGCCGATCAAGCGCGAGTGGCGCGAAGCCGTGCTCGAAGCGGTCGGCGGCGGGCCTGGTCCGCATCTGAGCTAGCTCAGATCGACGCGTCGTCAATGCCCCGCTTGAGCTTTATGGCCGCGAGAAACTCCTGGCGGGTTTTGAAATTCGTGCGGAAAACGCCGAGCATGCGGCTTGTCACCATCGTGACGTCGGAGCGGCGAACGCCGCGCGTCGTCATGCACTCATGTGCGCCTTCGATGACGACGGCGACGCCAGACGGCTTGAGCACACTGTTGAGGCATGAGGCGATTTCGGCCGTCATTTTTTCCTGCACCTGCATTCTTTTTGCGAAGACATCGACCAGCCTCACGAGCTTGGAAATCCCGACGACACGCCTGCGCGGAAGGTAGCCGATGTGAACGCGGCCGATGATCGGTGCGATGTGATGCTCGCAATGGGATTCGAACCGGATATCGCGCAACAGCACCATCTCGTCGTAGCCGGCGACTTCCTCGAAGGTGCGGCGAAGATATTCGCTCGGGTCTTCGAAATAGCCGGCAAACCATTCTTCGTAGGCGCGAACTACACGGGCCGGCGTGCCGCGAAGTCCTTCCCTGTCCGGGTCGTCCCCGGCCCATTGGATGAGGGTCCGGACGGCGTTCTCGGCCGCTGCCCGCGACGGCCGTTCGTCCTTGCTGCGCACACCTTTTGTCAGGCGACGACCGGATTTCATGCTGAGCTCCCAGCCTCTGGCATTGCCGATGGTGAAAAGAATACCGCGACTGCCTCGGGTATGTCCCGGGGAGCCTTTCAATCAATGCGGTGATCGGAAGGGCGTTCCTCGCGGCGGGGACGCCTCGGCAGTGTCAGCGTTTCACGCAGGTCTTCACGTAGCTGCGACGCTGCATGAAGCTCAATTTCTATTCGCGCGCCTCACGCTGGCAGACGGCACGTTTTTCCATGGCAATTCTGTCGGCCTTGGCGATCTCGCCCGGACTTCTCGGTTTTGCTGGAGGCGATTGCGTTTGCGAAAAACGCTAGCGTGGCGCTCAAAAGAAACAGACCGATGGCGGTGAAGATAACCAGGGATCGTGACACGGGAGAGCTCGATATTGCTGGACTGTCGTCACGAGCAATATCGCTTGTGCTCTCTACATCGGCAACAGCAATTCGAGCTTTTCACAGTCTGAATCGTTCGCCATGCCGCAGACGATCACACCATGACGATGGGGAGATGCGGTCTGGTCGGAGGATGGGGCGGTGACTTTGCCACTTGTGACGTGTGCCGCAGCTGAGGGCGTATGCGTATGCACAGTGCGGGCGACTGCTACTGATGCGAGCAGGGCCAAAGCGGCAGCAGCAGTGATAAATCTGATTTTGCGCGATATCATTTTGGTTACCTCGCGAATCCGTCGCGTTTGAAATCGAAATAACAAAAATTTTGCTCTGCACAAGACAAAGCGTTCTCACATTAAATTGTTCAGTGGCATTAACTGCTTGTTTGAATATTGCACCGCCACCGGCCCGCATCGGTCGTATGGCTTGCATAGCGGCTTTGCAGAATGCGAATGCGTCGAGCGCCACAGTCGCGTCACCGTGATGATAGCCAAATGACATTCATGCCCCTCTACATCTGTACGGCATGCGGTACCCAATATCCGGACAGCGCGAAGGCGCCCGGCGAATGCCCTATCTGCGAGGAGGAGCGGCAATACGTTCCGCCGCGCGGGCAAACCTGGACTACGCTCGAGGCCCTGTCGCAAAGCCACATGAATAGCTTCCGCGAATACGACACCGGTATGATCGGAATCAGCGCCGGCTTTGCCATCGGCCAGCGCGCACTGCTCGTGCGCACGGAAGGCGGCAATATTTTGTGGGACTGCGTTGCTACTCTTGATGCGGCAACGATCAGCATGATCAAGGGTCTTGGCGGCCTGAAGGCGGTCGCGATTTCGCATCCGCATTTCTACACGACAATGAACGAATGGGCGGGGGCCTTCGACTGTCCGATCTATCTCAATGCTGCCGATCGGGACTGGATCATGCGCAAAGGTCCGGCGGTGAAATTATGGGAGGGCGACACGCTCAAGCTTTGGGACGGCGTCACGCTCGTGCGCTGTGGCGGACATTTTCCCGGCGGAACGGTGATGCATTGGGCCGGCGGCGCCGGCGGGCGCGGGATCGTCTGCGCAGGCGACATTCTGACGGTTGCCACCGATCGCAAGTGGCTTTCCTTCATGCGCAGCTATCCGAATTTCATTCCGTTGTCGGCGCGCGAAGTCGAGCACATCGGCAAATCGCTCGAGCCGTTTCGGTTTGACATGATCTACGGTCACTATTTCGACCGCGTCATTCCCAAGGACGCCAAGCAGGTCCTGGAGAAATCCGTCGCACGCTACGTCGCTGCCATCAACGGAACGCGCGGATACTGAAAAGCGTCACAAGTCCGGCCGCGCGAATACCGGGTGGGGGGGTTGGCCCGCGCGGCCGGGTGAGTACGCCTCAGATGAGGACGACCCCACAGCCACGAATCGAGTCATGGTCCAATACCGGCGAAAATTGTCAGCCGCGATTACTCGCTGTCTTTCTCGCTTTTGGCGCCGAGCTGCTTGAGCTTGGCGAAAACGGCACTGACATCGAGTTCTCCCGGCTTCTTCTCCGGCTCCGCGGTGGTCGCGACTTCCGCTTCCTTGCGCGCGGTTGTCTCGGCGGCCGGCAGCAGAGTGGCGCCAGTATCGGCCGGTGAGGGCTTTTCCTTGTTGGCGCGTTGCACTTCGAGGTCGAGGTCAATTTGTGAAGCGAGACCGAGTGTCACAGGGTCCATCGGCGTGAGGTTTGCCGAATTCCAGTGCGTGCGGTCGCGGATCGAGGCGATCGTCGACTTCGTCGTACCCACAAGGCGCATGATCGCGCTGTCCTTGAGTTCCGGATGGTTGCGCACCAGCCAGAGGATGGCATTCGGCCGGTCCTGGCGACGCGAAACCGGCGTATAGCGCGGGCCCTTCTTGCTGCGCTCGGCCGTCGGAATGGCCACCTTCGGCTCGGTGAGCTTCAAACGCGATTCCGGATTTTTTTCTGCTTCCGCGATCTGCTCGCGCGTCAGTTGGCCCGTCACGATGGGGTCGAGGCCTTTAATTCCCTGTGCGGCGTCTCCGTCGGCAATTGCCTTCACTTCAAGCGGGTGCAGCTTGCAGAATTCTGCGATCTGGTCGAATGAGAGCGCGGTGTTGTCCAACAGCCAGACGGCGGTCGCCTTTGGCATCAAGGGTCCTGCGGTCGCCATGGCAAAATCTCCTCTATGCTTCGCCCGCCCTCAGGCGAAGCTTTTAGATCATCTTTGATGATCGGAAAGTGGCGGGAATATAGGGGGACTGGCGGAGTCATGCAACCGTTCCGCTTGACAGAGTGGGTCCGCGCACCCCATGTCGATACCGCGATTGCGCGCCAAAACCGCGTCCTTTGAGGTTAATAATGCCGCAAAAACCGGCCAAGCCTGTTCTGAAAGTGCTGCTCTGCTCGCCGCGCGGCTTCTGCGCGGGGGTGGTGCGAGCCATCGAGTCGGTGGAGCGGGCGCTCGCCATCTATGGGGCGCCGGTCTACGTCCGTCACGAGATTGTGCACAACCGCTATGTCGTCGACAGCCTGCGCGCCAAAGGCGCGATTTTCGTCGAGGAACTCAGCGAAGTTCCCAGTGACCATGCGCCGGTGATCTTTTCGGCGCATGGCGTGGCGCGCGCGATACCCGAGGAGGCGCAGCGTCGCAATCTCTTCACGATCGACGCGACCTGCCCGCTGGTCACGAAAGTGCATCGCGAGGCCGAGATTCATAACCGTCGCGGGCGCGAGATTGTCCTCATCGGCCATGCCGGTCATCCGGAAGTTGTCGGAACCATGGGGCAGCTCCCGCCGGGGAGCATTACGCTCGTCGAGACGCTCGAGGATGTGGCGCAATTCACCCCGCGCGATGCCAACAAGCTTGCTTACGTCACACAGACGACGCTTTCGGTCGACGACACGGCGGCCATGGTTGATCTTCTGAAGCAGCGTTTTCCGGACATCTCAGGTCCGCACAAGGAAGACATCTGCTACGCGACCACAAATCGTCAGGATGCGGTCAAACGCGTTGCACCAGTCGTCGATGCCATGATCGTTGTCGGCGCTCCCAATTCATCGAATTCGCAGCGGCTGAAGGAAGTGGCCGAGAAGTCCGGCTGTCCGCGCGCGCTGCTGATGCAGCGTGCTGCCGAGATCAAGTGGAGCGATTTCGATGGCGTCGCGCGCCTCGGCATCACCGCCGGCGCTTCCGCTCCTGAGGTCCTGGTTGAGGAAATCATGGGCGCGTTTGCCGAGCGCTATATCCTCGATATTGAAACTGTCACTGCGACGGAGGAGGGAGTCTTCTTCCCGCTACCCCGTCCACTGCGTGACCACGAGGCGGCGGAGTGACGCTGCATGGCGGTCTACACCGACGTCTCGGCGGACGATCTCACCCGCTTCCTTTCGGTTTATGACATCGGCGAACTGCTCTCGTACAAAGGCATCGCTGAAGGCGTCGAGAATTCGAATTTTTTGGTGCATGCCGGCGCCGGCAATTTCATCCTCACCCTCTATGAAAAGCGCGTTGCCGAAGACGACCTGCCTTTTTTTCTGGGGCTCATGGAGCATCTTGCCGCGCGCGGGATCACCTGCCCCCAGCCGGTAAAAAACCGGCAGGGCGGCGTTCTCGGTAAGATCGCCGGCCGACCCGCTGCGATTGTGACCTTTCTCGATGGATTGTGGATCAGACGGCCCAGTCCCGCCCACTGCTCGGCCGTGGGGGAGGCCTTGGCGCGCCTGCATCTCGCCGGCGCTGCCTTCAAGCAGAAACGCGCCAATGCCTTGTCGATCGAGAGCTGGCGTCCGCTCTACGAACACGCCAAGGCACGTGGCGACAGCGTACGGCAAGGGCTTTGCCGCGAAATTGAGATGGAGCTCGACGAGCTGGAAAAATCCTGGCCGCGCCGGCTGCCGCAAGGCGTCATCCACGCCGACCTATTTCCCGACAACGTTTTTTTCCTCGGCGACAAGTTGTCCGGACTGATCGATTTTTATTTTGCCTGCACCGATACGCTCGCCTACGACCTTGCGGTCTGCCTCAACGCCTGGTGCTTCGAGTCGGATCATTCCTACAACGTCACCAAAGGGCGATCGCTGCTCAATGCCTATGGCAAGGTGCGGGCCCTTTCCGAAGCCGAGCGAAACGCTCTTCCCGTCCTTGCGCGCGGTGCGGCGATGCGCTTTCTGCTCACGCGCCTGGTCGATTGGCTGGCGGTGCCGGATGGCGCCCTGGTGCGGCCAAAAGATCCCCTGGAGTACTATCGCAAGCTGCGGTTTCACCAGTCGGTGAAATCCGTGCAGGATTACGGCCTCGGGGCATGATCGCGAAAAGCAAACGCCGTCGTTCCGCCTGCGTGCGCGAAGGAAAATCCATGTGAGCGAGCAGCGCGTCACCATACACACCGACGGTGCCTGTTCCGGCAATCCCGGACCTGGCGGCTGGGGCGCGATCCTCACCTTCGGTGACAATGAAAAGGAACTCAAGGGCGGCGAACCGCACACGACAAACAACCGCATGGAGCTGATGGCGGCCATCTCGGCGCTAGAGGCGCTCAAGCGGCCTTGTACGATCGATCTTCATACCGACAGCGAATATCTCAAGAACGGGATCACTACATGGATCCACGGCTGGAAGAAGAATGGCTGGCGGACTGCCGACAAGAAACCGGTGAAGAACGTCGATTTATGGAAGCGGTTGGACGAAGCACTTGCCCGTCACAAAGTGCATTGGCACTGGGTCAAAGGCCATGCCGGTCACGCGATGAACGAGCGTGCGGACGAACTTGCGCGTGAAGGTCTGGTCGCGGCGCGTGCCGGTGCGATCGGCGCAATGAAGACAAAATAGTCGACTCCGGGCGCGCGGTTCGACCCGCAAACCCGGGATCGCAAATTTCGATTAAAGCTGCGCGAGCAAAGCCTGACCGCCAGAAAGTTCGCACTTGCCGGGTGCATCTTCGATATTGAGTTTTTTGACGACGCCGTCTTCGACCAGCATCGAATAGCGTTTTGACCGGGTGCCGAGACCGTTGCCCGAACCATCGAAGGCCATGTCGATGGCCTTCGCGAATTCGCCATTGCCGTCCGCAAGAAAATCGATCTTGCCTTCGGCACCCGTTGATTTCTTCCAGGCTTCCATGACGAACACGTCGTTGACGCCCGTCACCGCGATTGTGTGCACGCCCTTCGCCTTGATGGCGGCAGCATTATTCAGAAAACTCGGAATATGCAGGTTGTTGCAGGTTGGAGTAAAAGCGCCGGGCACCGCGAAAAGAGCGACCTTCCGGCCTTTGAAAACGTCATCCGTGGTCTTCCAAACGGGACCTTCGGTGGTCATGACGCGGAATTTTACTTCGGGCAATCGGTCGCCGACCTTGATGGGCATAGATATCCTCTCTCGCGTTACGGACGGGTATTTTTTCTTGTGAGGGCTAATTACGCCCTTGCCGCAAATTAGTCGAGACGGGACTTGACCTCGACCGCGCGGTCGCCGGTGACCACTGTGTAGGTCAAATCGACCTGGCTCTTTGGATCGACACCGGGAGGCATCCCGTCAAGGTCAAAGCTGAACTTGGCGCGCCCATCCGACCCCGATTTTGCCGATTTTGGGATAGGCAATGCCCAGTTCGGGGTCGGTCCTTCGACAAACAATTCCACCGGCTGGCCAGGGGGTGCCGCGAGGTCGACAGTCACCTGCGGCTTCGATCCGGCGTTGACGCGTCGTGCGGTGAGTCCCGCCTGCGCGGGGGTTACTTGCTTCGGTACGCGCGCTTCGGCCGCGCTCAGATCAGTGTTGTGGGCACTGTTGCCAGGACTGAGAACGAGTTCAGCGCGTCCTTCCGCTGGCACGCATAATTTCTCGCAGACCGCGTAATCGACTTTCAGGCGCAATCGAACCGGCTTGCCTGCCTGCTGCGGCGAAACAACAACCGGAAAAATGACGCGCTCCTTGTAACCGAGCGTTTGCCCGGTCTCGTCGGTGAAAAGGTGCGGCACGGGGTAAAAGACAGTTGCCGTCTTCAGGTTTTCAGAACCAGAAAAATCGAAGTGCGGTGGAACTCCGGAATCGCCAGGATAGCGCCAATAAGTCTTCCAACCGGGCTGCATCTTGATCTCGACGCCGGCGCGCAGTTGCGCGTCGCCATTTTTGCCGCTTCCCGCGACAATTCTGGTCGCCGAGCGAACATCGTCACTCCAGGGTGATTCGTCGGCAGCATGGCCCACCGCGGCCCAAACGGCGGAAATGACGCAGGCGGCCAAAACAGTGCGCGATGATCTGTGAATATCGTTCATTTGCGAGGCTCTAGTCGGTTACCGCCCCCCGCACCACTGAATTCATCGTGAGCAAGCGTTGAACACGATCTCGGCAGGCGGCCGCCACAATTGTCGTATCGAATATGACAGTGATGGATTGAACTTTCGTCGGCAAGGTTCGTTTGCAAAGACGGGTCGTTCAGGTAACCTTTTCCCATGAAGATTGCACGCAACAAGACCGCGCAGCAGGGACCTGGACGAGGTTATCTCGACGGGCAAATGCTGATTGCAATGCCGGCAATGAATGACGAGCGTTTCTCGCGCGCGGTGATCTATGTCTGTGCGCATTCGACTGAAGGTGCCATGGGCATCATCGTCAATCATCCTGCGGCGAACATAAAATTTCCTGACCTTCTCGTGCAGCTCGAAGTGATTCCGGCGAGCGAACGCATCCAGTTGCCGACGCGCGCCGAAGAGGTGAAAGTGCTCAAAGGCGGTCCGGTAGAAACCGGCCGCGGCTTCGTACTTCATTCGGCGGATTTCTTCATCGAGAATTCCACGTTGCCGATCGACGAGGGCATCTGCCTGACGGCGACGCTCGATATTCTCAAGGCCATCGCGCGCGGCAACGGTCCCGCCAGTGCCATTCTCGCATTGGGCTATGCCGGATGGGCGCCTGGTCAGCTCGAGCAGGAAATCCAGCAGAATGGGTGGCTGCACTGTGCGGCCGATCCCGAGCTGATCTTTGGCCAGGATACCGGCACCAAATACGAGAAAGCCCTGCGCAAGATCGGCATCGATCTGGGCATGTTGTCGAGCGAAGCCGGCCACGCCTGATCGAGTTTGCGGAGATAATCCGTCTATTCAGATGCGATCTTGAGCGCGCGCAAGCGCGTCGGTTTGTCGATCAGCAGATCGCGGGCGCCCTCGGCGCTCATGGGTTCGCCAAAGGCGAAGCCCTGCGCATATTCACACCCGAGCTGGTAAAGCTCGACGGCATCGGAATCCGTTTCGGCTCCTTCCGCCACGACCTCCATGCCGAGATCGTGTGCGAGCGCGATGATCGACCGCAGGATGACAGGTCGCGTTCCCCGGGGCGTCGTGCGCACGAATGACTGATCAATCTTGATCGTGTCGAAGGGGAAACGCTGCAAATAGGCGAGCGATGAATGCCCCGTGCCGAAATCGTCGAGCGACAGGCCAGCGCCGAGCTCCTTGATGCGGGTCAGCATTTGCGCGGCGTGTTCCGGATTTTCCATGACCAGGGATTCGGTGATCTCCAGCTTGAGCGTGCCGCGCGCGAGCGCCACGCGTCCGAGCACGCCGCGAAGGTCTTGGATCAGGTCGTGCCGCAGCAATTGCCGCGAGGAAACATTCACGCTCGCAAACACTGGCTCGCGTGAGCGGGTAGCCGCTTGCCATTGCGCCAGCTGGCGCGCCGTGTGTTCGAGGACGAAGAGGCCGAGGTCGACAATCAGGCCGATTTCCTCGGCGATGGAAATGAATTCCGCGGGCGACAGGTGGCCCAGCTTCGGGTGATCCCAGCGGGCGAGTGCCTCGAATCCGGCGATGGCGCGATCCTCCAACCTTACGATTGGCTGGTACAGTACCTTGATTTCCTCGCGCTCAATGGCGCGGCGCAATTCCGATTCCATGGCAAGACGGTCGGTCTTGCGCGAGCGCATGGCCGGCTTGAAGATCTCGATGCGATCGCCGCCGATGCGTTTGGCGTAATACATCGCAAGCTCGGCATCCTTGAGCACTTCATCGGTTCGCTGTGTCTGATTTTCGGCAAGTGCCATTCCGATTGAGGCCGTCAGGAAGATTTCCCGGTCGTTGAAGGCGATCGGTGCGCGCAAGGTGCGACGGATGGTTTCGGAAAAGCCGACAATGCGCGCAGGCTCGCGCTCCGAAAGGAGGATCATCGCGAACTGATCGCCCGAAAGACGCGCCAGCGTATCTTGTGGCTTAAGCAGGCGTGCAAGCCGGCGGGCGATCGTGAGCAGAATCGAATCCCCGACAGCCATGCCGACGGAGTCGTTGACCTGCTTGAACCGGTCGACATCGATCACGATGATCGAGGGCCGGATCTGCGAGTCAGCCCGAGCAAAGCCGAAGGCCGCTTCCATGCGATCGATGAACAATTCGCGGTTGGGCAGGCCGGTGAGGTTGTCGTGAACTGCGTCAAACAGCAGCCGTTCCTCGGCGGTCTTGAAGTCGGTTACGTCGGTGAGCGTGCCGACGAGCCGGACAACCTCGCCATCGGAGCCGACCACCGGGCGCGCTTTCAGCGCGAACCAGAGATAGTTGCCATCGGCGGTTCGTAGCCGGAAATCCTGGGTCAACCGGCCGCGACGCTGCTCGACGACGCTGTCGAGGGATGCGCGGAAGCGATCGCGGTCGAGCGGATGCAGAACCTCAAGCCAGGTCGCCGCCGGTCCTTCGAGCGAACCGCGCTTCATGCCGAGCATGCTTTCGGTTTCCGGGCTCGTGAACACCTTGTCTGCGGAAACGTCCCAGTCCCAGATCAGATCACCCGCGCCGGTAAGCGCGAGCGCCCGGCGTTCGACGTCGGATACGATGCCGTGTGTGATGCCGCCGGCGAATGCGTGCTGCATCACAGTGAAGCCGATCAGCATCACGATCAGCACCAGGCCGCCGAGCAGCGCCGGACCGATAATGTCATTCGTTACGAGACCGGTGACCGCGAGGCCGGCGGCCGTGGTCCAAGCGACGAGCAGCAGCCAGGTCGGTATCAGCAGCACCGCACGGTCGAAGCCGTGCGTCGAAAGATAAATGACAAGCGCGAGCCCGAATACCGCAATGCCCGCAAGCGACATCCGCGCGATGCCGGCGGCAACGGCAGGATCGAACACGGCAACGGCGACAAGCGCTGCGAGTGCGGCGAGCCAGGCGATGGTGATGTGCGCGTAACGAACGTGCCAGCGCGACAGATTGAGATAGGCGAAGAGAAAGACCAGCAACGTCGCCGACAGGATTGCCTCGCCGCAGGCGCGCCATACGCGCTCGGCGCCCGCCGACATATCAAAGACTTTGCCCCAGAAGCCGAAGTCGATGCCGATGTAGATCAGGACGGCCCAGCCAAGCGCGGCCGCGGCCGGGAACATGATCGAGCCTTTCACGACAAAGAGGATCGTGAGAAACAGCGCGAGCAGACCGGCGATGCCGATAACGATGCCATAATACAGCGTAAAGGAATTGACCTTGTCCTTGTACGCGTCGGGCTCCCACAAATAGATCTGCGGAAGTTTGTCGGAGCGCAGCTCGGCGACGAAAGTGATGACCGTGCCCGGGTCGAGGGTGATGCGAAAGACGTCCGCGGTCGAACCTTCCTGACGGACAGGACGATCGCCGGTTGACGGCGTAATGGCTGCGATGCGCGAAAGTCCGAGGTCGGGCCAGAACAGGCCAGAACCGACCATGCGATAGTGTGGGACGACAACGAGGCGATCGATCTGTTCGTCGCTGTTATTTGTCAGCGCGAACACCGCCCAGTTGTTGTTGCCTTCGCGCGCTCGCACCTCGATACGTCGAACGATGCCGTCAGGGCCGGGCGCGGTCGACACCTGGATGCGATCGCTCTCCGTATGCTGCACCTCTGTCGCGGCGGTCAAATCGATCGCGGCCGCGTCGAGCCGCACATTCACCGATTCAACGGCGCGCGCGACCGGAACGGTCAACAACACAGCGGTGATGACGACCGCTATTGCGGTCAGCCAACGCGTCATAGGCAATACAAAACCCCCGGCCGCGGCATCCCCTTGCAGCCCGGGCCCCTGGCCTCGCCGACGGTGAGAATCCGCAAACAATCGCACCCTCTGTTTAAGTCCGACATTACGCCGTTTTCGCGGCTTTTGCCGAAACGGACGGTCAATCAGAATGTTAGCACGATCTTCCCGATATGGGCGCTGGTTTCCATAAGGGCGTGGGCAGCCGACGCGGCATCCAGTGGGAACGTCTTGTAGATGACGGGTTTGACCTTACCGGCGGCGATAAGGGGCAAAACATTGGTTTCGACGGCCCGCGCGATTGCGCCTTTGTCGGGTATCGACCGCGAACGCAAGGTCGAGCCGGTATGGTGCAGCCGCTTGAGCATGATGCGACGAAAATCGACCGTCGCCTTTGGACTTCCCTGAAACGCGATCTGCACGATGCGCCCCTCAACCGCGGCGGCTTCGTAGTTCCGTGCGATGTAGTCCCCACCCACCATGTCCACTATAACCTCGGCGCCCTTGTCGCCGGTGGCTGTCTTCGTGGCGCTGACGAAGTCCTCGGTCTTATAGTTAACGGCGACGTCGGCGCCGAGCTTGCGGCACGCATCACACTTTTCCGCCGAGCCCGCAGTTGTGATCACGCGCGCGCCGAATGCCTTGGCAAGCTGGATGGCGGCGGTACCGATGCCTGACGAGCCGCCGTGGATCAGCAGAGTTTCGCCGCGCTTGAGTCCGCCTCGCTCGAACGTGTTGTGCCAGACCGTGAAAAAAGTTTCCGGTATGGCCGCCGCCTCGATCATCGAAAGATTGCCGACCGGCAAGGCATGACTTTCGTGCGCGAGACAATATTCGGCGTAGCCGCCCCCGACGACCAGCGCCATCACCCGATCACCGAGCTTCCAACGTTTGACGTTCGCGCCCAACGCGACGACCTCGCCGGCAATCTCGAGTCCGGGAATATCCGGCGCACCCGGAGGCGGTGGGTAGAGGCCCATGCGCTGCATGACATCGGGACGGTTCACGCCCGCGGCCGCGACCTTGACGAGGATTTCGCCATCACCCGGCGTCGGCACGGGACGCTTTTCCGGCACAAGCATATCGGGGCCACCGGAAGCCTTGATGCCGATCGCTGTCATCTGAGCTGGAACTGCGGCCATTGATTCCTCTGTTTTTGTGTAATCGGAAGCCCTTTTAGGCGGGCCTTATGGATGTGACAACCACAACTGGCGCAGCTAGATTTCGGACAGGGAGCCTGCGATGCCGGCGATTGACGAAGACGACAAACCCAAGAAAAAGGTCGCGCACGAGATCGGTCAGGACCTGACGCTTCTGTCGGTCGAGGAGTTGGGCGCGCGCGTGCAATTGCTGCGCGACGAGATCAGCCGGCTGGAAGCTGACATGACGCAAAAGCGCGCGTCGCGCGCGGCGGCGGATCAGTTTTTCAAGCGCTGAATCGACCGGAACGGCAAAGGTAATTGCGTGCCGAGAGGTCTTAAAAAATTTTTTGGAATTGCGCCAACTTCTTAAACTGTCGTTAAGCTTTCTCGACCATTACTGGCATTGTCCATCTTCATGTGGACATTGAGTGGCTCCTGTCCACTCTGTTTGACGCCTCCCTGTTATCACCTCGAGCCGCCGGCAACGGCGGCTCTTTTTTGTGTCAATTTGGGTCACGGTTGAAATTTGGGCGGCAACTATATCGCGATATTAACCATAGCGCCGTCTTTACAGAGGCGGCCCAAGCGCGCAATGCTTACTCAAACGTATACGGGGTGTGTATCTGCTCCGTGTGAGTGAGGGCGTCGCGTATGTCCGAAAAATCATTCAGCGAAACGCAACCGGTGTCATTCGGTGAGCGGCTCGCAAGCTCGCAGGCATTTGCCGAGCTGTTTCGTGACGGCATGGCGCTGGTCGAGGAAACCGCAACCTATCTTGACGGTCCCGGGCGACAGCAATCGAAAAAACTCGAGCGCGCGGCGGCGCTCGCTTACGCGACCGAAAGCATGCGGCTGACCACCAGGCTGATGCAGCTGGCGTCATGGCTCCTGCTTCACCGCGCGGTCAAAGAAGGCGAGATGTCGCTCGCGCAGGCCAGCAAGGAAAAGACCAAGGTCAAGCTTGCAACGACCGATACGTATGATGCCAGCAACGTTGAGCTGCTGCCGGCGACGCTGCGCGGCCTCATCGAGCGATCGCAGAAGCTGTACGCTAAGGTTCGGCGGCTCGATGCGACGATATACAATCAAAGTGCGGCGGAGCGTCAGCCCACGACCGCCAATCCTGTCGAGCGCCAGCTTGGTTTGTTGAAAGCGGCTTTCGGAACAGAGAACGTCTAGCGCCAGTTCGGCGAGAAAAACAAACCCCCGCGTCATGCGGGGGTTTTCGCGTCTCTATGGAGAGAAGCTTATTTCTTCTCGTCCGTCTTGAGAAAGCCGGAGAACTTTTTCTGGAAGCGCGACAGGCGGCCACCGCGGTCGACGAGCTGCTGTTGGCCGCCGGTCCATGCGGGGTGCGACTTCGGGTCAATGTCGAGATGCAGAACGTCACCCTCTTTGCCCCAGGAGGAGCGGGTGGTGAATTCGCTGCCGTCTGTCATCACCACTTTGATGGTATGGTAACCAGGATGGATATCTTGTTTCATCGTCAGTTTCCGGGGGCGCGTCAGGCGCGCCAAATGGGGGATGAATTTGGGGGCTCTATACAGCAGCCGGTTACAGGCGGCAAGCCGCTACGATTGACCGCTGTCGGCCTCGCGGGGCATTAAGACAGCGCGAAATGAACTGTTAAGCACAGGTTTTGCATGAGGTTTTCCAGCGACGGGCGGGGGCTCGATGTGGAGGCTGCGCCGCGGCCGGAAGAGCCGCGCAGGCTGAAACTCAAACCGCTCACGCGGCTCGCGCCTTATATCGTGCGCTATCGCGGCCGCGCGTTTGCCGCGCTGATAGCGCTCATCGTCGCTGCGCTCACCACGTTGATCGTGCCGGTCGCGGTACGCCGGATGATCGATTTCGGGTTCTCTGACAAGGCGGTGCAGCTGATCGACAGCTATTTTGCAGTCATGATCGCGGTCGTGGCCGTGCTCGCGATCTCGAGTGCGATGCGTTACTACCTGGTCACGACGTTGGGTGAGCGTATCGTGGCCGATCTGCGGTCGGATGTCTTCGCGCACCTGACGCAATTGTCGGCATCATTTTTTGATACGGCCCGTACCGGTGAAATCGTTTCGCGGCTGACCGCGGACACGACGCAGATCAAATCGGCGGTCGGCGCCTCGGTTTCGATCGCATTGCGCAATTTGCTGCTCTTCCTGGGTGGTGCCGCCATGATGGTGGTCACCAGCCCACGCTTGTCCCTGTTCGTGCTCGGGGCGATACCGATCATCGTCCTTCCGCTCGTCGGTTTTGGACGCGTGGTGCGCAGACGCGGGCGAGCTGCGCAAGATACGCTTGCCGAAGCGTCGGGCTATGCCGACGAACTCATCGGCGCCGTTCGTACGTTGCAGGCCTTCACCAACGAAAAACTCGCGCAGTCGCGGTTCTCCGCTGCGGTCGAGGGCGCTTTTGCGGCGGCCCGTGACGCCACAAAGGCGCGCGGCGTGCTGACGGCCGTCGTCATCTTTCTGGTTTTTGCCAGCATCGTGGTCGTGTTGTGGGTCGGCGCGCAAGACGTGCTTGCCGGTCACATCACGCCAGGTCGCCTCGGGCAATTCGTTCTCTACGCCGTGTTTGCCGCCGGCGGCCTCAGCGAGCTGAGCCAGGTCTGGGGCGAAATCGCGCAGGCATCCGGAGCGGCGGAGCGGTTGTTCGAAATCCTCGATGTGGAGCCGCAGATCAAGGCTCCGCCTCGGCCACTCGCCTTGCCGACGCCTGCCCGTGGCGCCGTCGAATTCAAGGATGTGAGTTTCGAATATCCCGGCCGGGCCAATGCACCAGTTCTTAATCATGTGTCGTTTCGCGTCGCGCCGGGCGAGAAGCTCGCCCTGGTCGGCCCTTCGGGCGCCGGCAAGAGCACTGTCTTTCAGCTGATTCAGCGGTTCTACGATCCTGTCGCGGGAGCTGTCAGCTTCGACGGTGTCACTGTTACCGACGTCGATCCGGCCGCGTTGCGCTTGCGCATTGCGCTGGTGCCGCAGGATGCGGTGATCTTCGGCACCAGTGTAAAAGAGAACATTCGATTTGGCCGACTTGACGCAACCGACGGGGAAATCGAGAAGGCGGCGGCGGCAGCGCACGCGTCCGATTTCATCCGCCGACTCCCGGACGGTTATGAGACCCAGGTCGGCGAGCGCGGCGTCACGTTGTCCGGCGGACAGCGTCAGCGCATCGCGATCGCACGTGCCATTTTGCGCGAAGCACCGCTCTTGTTGCTCGACGAGGCAACCTCTTCACTCGACGCCGAAAGCGAAACGCTGGTCCAGCAGGCGCTTAGTGAACTAATGCGCAATCGTACCAGCATCGTTATCGCTCACAGGCTCGCGACCGTGCAGAACTGCGACCGAATCCTGGTGATCGATCGTGGCCGCATCGTCGAAGAGGGCACGCACGCCTCGCTTGCTTCCTCGGGAGGACTGTACGCCCGCTTGGCGAAACTTCAGTTCGAGATGGCGGAAAGTTAGGGGCGCCACGCCATGCGGTTGACTGCGATCCCCGACACGGGATTTTTATCGTCGCCGACGTAGACAAAACCGTGCTTGGCGTAGAAGCCGATTGCTCGAAAATTGTCTTTGTTGACGAGCAGATCGAGTCCTGTGGGCGACAGACGCTTGGCCTCATCGAGCAGGGTTAGCGCGATGTCAGAGCCCCAATGTTCGGGCGCGACCACAATCTGATCGAGGTATTTCGTTTTCGGATCCACCGTGACGAACCCGACCAGCGCATCGCCTCGTTCGGCAAGGACGATTTGCGCAGTCGGCACGAGTTCATTTCGCCAGCGTTCGCGCCACCATGGGACGCGAGCGTTGAAATCGAGATGCGGATAGTGCTTCGACCAGGTGCGGCGCCAGAGCTCGATCGCGGCGTCCTCATCGGCGGTCGCGTAGGGGCGAAGGGTGACGTGAGACATCAGCGGCGCATCGTTCATGTGCCGGACGAATCCCGGCCACCTGTGTCCAGCCTTGTCATTGTATCAAATACGCCGATGTCAGACACAAGCCCGGCACGAGGCGAGGGCTACCGCTCGGTCAGTTTGAATTCGATGCGGCGATTGCGCTGGAAGGCCTCTTCGGTCTTGCCGAGGTCGATCGGCTGAAACTCGCCAAAGCCGGCGGCGACCAGACGTTGCGGCGAAACACCCCTGGCGATGAGATATTGCACGACGGCGATGGCGCGCGCGGCCGACAGATCCCAGTTCGACTTGAAGGCGCCGCCAGCCGAGAGCTGGCGCACATCGGTATGGCCGTCGACGCGGAGAACCCAGGCAAGGTCAGGCGGGATCTGCCTTTCCAGTTCGACCAGGGCGCCGGCGACCTTGTCGAGTTCGACCCGGCCTTCTGGCTTCAGATCCGCTCTGGCGGTGTCGAAGAACACTTCGGATTGCAGCACGAAGCGGTCGCCCACCACACGCACGTCAGCACGGTTGCCGAGGATCTCACGCAGCTTTCCGAAAAAATCGGAACGATAGCGTTTGAGTTCGTTGACTCTCTCGGCTAGCGCGAGATTGAGCCGCTGGCCAAGCTCGGTGATGCGCGTCTGCGATTCCTTGTCTTTCTTTTCGGCGGCGTCGAGCGTCTGCTCGATCGCGGCGAGTTGCCGGCGCAGCGCGGCAATCTGCTGGTTGAGCACTTCGACCTGCGCCAGAGCGCGCGTGGAGATCTTCTTTTCGCCCTCAAGCTGGCCGGCAAGCTCCGACGCCTTGCCCTGCGCGGCGGCCGCGCCGGCGCCTGCGCTGTCGGCGGCGCTCTTTAGACGATCGCGCTCGCTTTCGGCGACGGCGAGCGTGGCGCGCAACTGCGCGAGTTGATCTTCGAGGCCGGCCTTGCCCGATTTCTCCAGTCCCAGCAATTCAGTGAGCTGGGCAATCTGCGCGTTGAGGCGATTGAGAGCGGTGTCTTTCCCTGCCACTTCCTGCTGGAGATAGAACTGGACAACCACGAACACAGTCAGCAGGAAAATAATACCGAGGATCAGCGTCGACAGCGCATCGACGAAACCCGGCCAGTAATTCATGCCGCTTTCGCCGCGGCGGACTCGTGCCAACGCCATGGAGTTCAACTCAACGGTTAGCGTGCTCGCGCACCATGACCTCAAGGAGCTTCTTGATCTCGCGCTGCTGCGCAGCCTGCGAGTCCACCCAGTCACGGATCATCTGCTGTTCAGTACGCATATGGTGGACGAGACCCTGGATCGCTTCGGCGAGATTGGCCATGGCGGTCGAAGCCGACTTGCCGGCCTCGACCTGGTCGACGGCGCCACGCAAGCGCTCGATCGCGGATCGAACTTCGCCGGTCACGCCGGGCACAGCCGTCGGTTCAGCGGCCTCATCGTAGACGGTGGTGGAAAGCCAATCCTCGAGTTCCGTGTAGAAGCGGTTCTGCGCCTGACTCGATTGCAGATCGAGGAAACCAAGCACGAGCGAGCCGGCAAGCCCGAACAGCGACGAGGAAAACGAAATGCCCATGCCCGAGAGGGGCGCGGCGAGGCCGTCGCGCAACGAGTCGAACATCGAACCGGCATCGCCGCTTGCCTTCAGACCCTGAATGACATTGCCGACCGAACTGACGGTCTCGATGAGGCCCCAGAAAGTCCCAAGCAGGCCGAGGAAAACGAGCAGCCCGGTCATATACCGGGAAATATCGCGCGCCTCATCGAGGCGGGTGGCAATCGAATCGAGAATTCCGCGCATCAATTGCGGGGACATGGCCATGCGTCCGACGCGACTGCCAAGGATCGCTGCCATCGGCGCGAGAAGGACCGGCGGCCGGTCGACCGCCAGTCCGGGATCGGCAAGGCGGAAATTGTTGACCCACGCGATTTCCGGATAAAGACGCAGTACCTGACGCAACGACAGCACAATTCCGATTGCACCGACGCCGAGGATGAGCGCGTTCAGGCCCGGATTGGCCATGAATGCGACTTCAATCTGCTTGTGCAGCACAAAGCCGACTAGACCGACCAGAATGACGAATACCAGCATCCTGATCAGGAAGATGCGGGGAGACGACAGCTTGAGAGGATCGAGTTCTTTGGCCATGAGCTTTGAAAATGGAAATACGTCGACGCCGCCCTGTCGAATACTATGGCACAGACCCGTGACAGGGAAAAAGCAGTTGTCGTTGGAACTATGAGGACCGATTAAGCCACTGATTGAGTTGAAATTGCGGTGGACCTCAGCTTTTGCTGGCCTTTTTCAACACGCTCACCAGCTCTTTTTGCACGGCCTCGTTGCCGGCGACGATGTGCCCCTTGCTGAAAATATTATCACCGCCATCACAATCGGTTACGAACCCGCCGGCTTCGCGCACCAGGATCACGCCGGCCGCCACGTCCCACGCATTGACATCGCGTTCCCAGTAGCCATCGAGCCGCCCCGCCGCGACCCATGCCAGATCGAGGGCGGCTGCGCCAAAACGGCGCAAACCGGCAACATGTTCCTGCATGGCGCCGGTTTCTTTCCGCGACAGCCCGATATCGCCGCGGCCGTGATGCGGCAGCGCGCAGGCGATGACCGCATCGGCGAGGCGTTTTCGCGCGGCAACCCGGATGCGCTGTTCATTGAGGAACGCGCCTTTGCCGCGCTCGGCAACGAACATCTCGTCCGTTGCTGGGTTGTAGATCAGCCCTGCCACCACCGTGGATTCGCGCTCGAGCGCAATCGAGATGGCGAACTGTGGAATACCGTGGAGAAAATTCGTGGTGCCATCGAGCGGATCGACGATCCACGTGTGCGTCTTATCGGCGCCTTCACGGTGGCCACCTTCCTCACCGAGAAAGCCGTAACCGGGCCTCGCCTTCATCAATTCCGCGTGCAGCGTTTCCTCGGCACGGCGGTCGGCGGCAGACACGAAATTGCCGGGACCCTTCAATGAAACCTGCAATTTTTCCAGTTCGCCAAAGTCGCGTTTGAGTGCGCGCGCGGCCTTGCGCGCGGCGGCGATCATGACGTTAAGCAGGGCGGAATGCTGCATGGCGCGTGCGGTCTGCCTGTGATGGCACGCGTCGTCAAGGGCGGGAGGGCGCTACGTTCGACAGCCATTTCTTGGCGGCTTGGTCTGCGGCATCGCGCACGTCCGGCGTCTGCTTGGCGGTAAACACGTCGAGATCGGGGTCGCTCGCGCCGGCGGCCTTCGAGATCATGTGCCATTTGAGCGCTTCTATAGGATCAGCGGGCAGGCCGCGACCGGCCATGAAGATACGGGCGACGCGGTTCTGCGCGACCGGATTGTTGAGGTACGCTGCTTTCAGGAACAGTCGTCCGGCCGCTGCCTCGTCCTTCGGTGTGCCGTCCCCGTTGAATTGTGCAATCGCGAACTCGACCATGGCATCGACATTGCCGGCGATGGAGGCCTGCTGCATGAGCCGCATCGCCTTGCTCATGTCTTTCGTCACGCCGCGACCCTCTTTGTACATTGTCGCGAGGGCGTACTGCGCTTCCGGATTACCCCCTTCCGCGGCCAACGTGAACAATTCACCCGCGCGCATGAAATCCTGCCCGACCTGTTCGCCCTGCATATAGAGAAGGCCCAGGTTGTAGGCCGCGCCCGCGTGACCGAGCTTGGCGGCAGATTCAAGAAGCCGCGCCGCCTCCGACAGATCGCGAGCGCCGGCGCGGCCCTGGAAATTGAACATGGCCAGCGCAAACATCGCGTCGCGGTCGCCGCCTGCGGCGGCAAGCTTGTACCACTGCGCGGCCTTTGCATCGTCGCGACCGACTCCAAGCCCCTGTGCGTAAATTTCTCCGAGCAACGTCATGGCGGTGGGGTCGTTCTGCTGAGCGCGCTTGCTCGCCTCATTGAACGCCGTGATGTAGTAGCCACGCTGGAAGGCGCCGTAGGCAATATCGGTGCTGGGCTGACTCGCAGGCGCCGCTACGGTCGGAGCCGGTGTCGCTGGCCACGGTGGTACGTTTTTGGGAGCCTGTGCTCCCGCCGGCACGGCGAGCAAACCGAGCGCGAGCGCACCGAACGCAACGAAGGCGCGTGTCCTTGCGCTCATGGCGTCGGCTCCGGCAGGCGAAGATCGCGAGCTACAGCGTTCATCGTTGTCGCGATTGAATCCGGGTCACGCCAGAGAAAATCCCCGAGCGCGACGAAATCGGCACCCGCCGCCACGAGCGGCGCTACGTCCTCGACTGACGCCGCGAATCCGACGCACGGGATCTCAAAAACTTCCGCCCACCAGGCGACGCGGTCTTCCACCGCCGCTTTCGCGGGACGTTCACCTCCGGCCGGCGGTTCTCCGAACATCACATAGTCTGCACCCTGTTCGGCAACGAGCATCGCATCGTGTCGCGTGACGAGGCCACCCGCACCGACAATACGTTCAGGTTTGAGATCGGCGACTGCGTCGCTGAATGCCGCAAGGCCGGTCAGATGGGCTCCATCGGCGCCGGCGCGGGCGACGAGATCCGGACGACCATCGAGCAGAAGTGCGGCGTCCTTGCTTTGCACGGCAGGTGCCAGTGTCTTCGCGCAATTGATCAATGTACGTTCATCGATATCGGCCAGACGCAGTAGCACCGCCGCGACATCGCCCTCGAGAGCGGCGGTCAATTGGCGAGTGAACCCCGACGGGTCCGCAAGCGGCGGTGTAACGAGATAGAGGCGCGGCGCCGGACGAGGCGCCGCCTGTTTGGGTCGCGAAGCCATGGTGCTCGCATGCTAGCCCAATCCGGCAGAAAATTGACCCAATTGGGATTACTGGTCGCGACGAATCTTCGCGGCCGCGGCATCTACGGTATCGGCACAGGGCCCATGTCCTTCGGTACCTTGTAACCCTTCTGAACTGCTGGACGCGCCGCGATCGTTTCGTACCAGCGCTTCACATTCGGGTACCGCTTCAGGTCGATCGTCTGCCATTCGAAACGGGAGATCCATGGCCAGATCGCGATGTCTGCGATGGAGTAATGATCGGCGACGAATTCGCGACCCTCGAGCCGGGTGTTGAGCACCTTGTAGAGGCGATGCCCCTCCTTGAGATAACGCTCCTCGGCGTAAGGCGCTTTGCCTTTGTTGTATTTCACGAAGTGGTGCACCTGACCGAGCATGGGACCGGGCCCGCCCATCTGCCACATCAGCCACTCGATGACGCGATAGCGCGCTTCGCCCGATTTCGGCAGCAGCTTGCCGGTCTTGTCCGCGAGATAGATCAGGATCGCGCCCGACTCCATGAGCGCGATATTGGTGTCGCGATCGACGATTGCCGGAATTCGGTTATTGGGTGCGATCTTGAGAAAGTCAGGCGCGAACTGCTCGTCCTTGGAAATATCGATCGGATGAACGGTGTAGGGGAGGCCAAGTTCTTCAAGCGCAATGGAGACTTTGCGGCCGTTGGGGGTGGTCCACGTATAAAGGTCGATCACGTTTAAGTCCTTACTTGGATACAAAACAGGGGAACGTCGGGACGGGCAAAAGCGTTTGGCAGGGGAGGCTTCTTACAGGAGAAGACCCGGCCGGGTCGACAAGGATTTAAGCAGCGATTGCGACTGATCCCGCACGCAACGGGGTAAGCGCGAAAGGCCGTGTCGTGACACGGCCTTTCGCATATCTCGTTCACGCTGCTTTTTTCTCCATATCGGCTTTCCACTGACCCAGGGTGGCAAGTCCGTTCATCTTTGCACGATGAGAGAAGGCGCGTTGGGCGGCCGCGACATTTTCTGTTTTGCCTTTCCAGGTCGTCTGCGGTGCATGCTGGAGCGCGCGGCCGTATGAGAACGTGAGTTTCCAAGGCAGATTGCCGATCTTGTTCATGGCGTCGAGATGGGCGGTGGCCTCTTCGTCGCTCTGTCCGCCGGACAGGAAAGCGATTCCGGGGACGGCCGCCGGCACACACAATTTGAGAACGGTTACGGTTTTCTCGGCGACTTCCTCGACCGAGGCGCGATTGGTGCACTTTTTCCCGGAGATGACCATGTTCGGCTTGAGCACGATGCCTTCGAGCTGCACGCGCGCTTCGAATAATTCATTGAACACCGCATGCAGTACACGCTCGGTCACCGTGAAGCATCGATCGATGTCGTGATCGCCGTCCATCAACACTTCCGGTTCGACGATCGGCACAATCTGCGCCTCCTGGCAGAGCGCAGCGTAACGTGCCAGCGCATGCGCATTAGCCTTAATGCAGTTGGTGGTCGGAATGCCCTTGCCGATATCGATGACGGCGCGCCATTTGGCGAAGCGCGCACCCTGCGCGGAGTACTTCGGCAAGCGGTCGGCGAGTTTGTCGAGGCCAATGGTGACGAGCTCGTTCGGGCAGAACGGAAGCGGCTTTGTGCCTTCGTCCACCTTGATGCCCGGAATTGCGCCCGCCTTCTTGATCAGTTCGACCAACGGCGTGCCATCCTTCCCTTTCTGCCAGATGGTCTCGTCGTAGAGAATGACTCCGGAAATGTGTTTCATTCCCTCCGTCGAACGGAAAAGCATCTCGCGATAATCGCGACGACTGTCTTCAGTTGATTCCACTCCGATGGCGTCGAAACGCTTCTTGATCGTGCCGGAGGATTCGTCGGCCGCGAGAATGCCCCTGCCGGGCGCGACCATCGCCTGTGCGACCTTGTTCAATTCATCGAGATTCATGTTTTCCTCCATCGCATCCGCAGCAATTCCCCCGGATGGCATTGTTCGACTTCATTTTATCCGCAACACCTCGACCCCGGGCAAGCGCTTACCCTCGAGCCATTCAAGAAATGCACCGCCTGCGGCCGAGACGTAGGTCAGCCGATCGGCGACCCCGGCGACATTGAGGGCGGCGACGGTATCGCCACCGCCCGCTACCGAGACAAGCTTACCGGCCTCGGTCAGTTCCGCAGCTGCTTCCGCGACTTCGACGGTGCCATTGTCGAACGGTTCCACCTCGAAGGCGCCGAAAGGTCCATTCCACACCAGTGTCTTGGCGCGCGCCAGCACGGAAACGACCTGTTCGATGCTGCGCGGGCCGATATCCAGAATCATGTCGGTACCGCCGACCTTGTCAGCGTCGATCACGCGCGAGGACGCATTCGTCTCAAGCTTTGCCGCCGTCACCACGTCGACAGGAAGAATGATCTCGCGCTTTTCCGACCTGGCCTTGTCCATGATCGCGCGCGCGGTAGGGACAAGATCGGGTTCGGCAAGCGACTTGCCGACGTTCTTTCCCTGCGCGAGGAGGAACGTGTTCGCCATGGCGCCGCCGATGATCAGCGCGTTCACTTTGTCGAGCAGATTGCCGAGCAAATCGAGCTTGGTGGAAACCTTGGCGCCGCCGACGATCGCGGTGAGGGGGCGCTGCGGATTCTCAAGCGCGTTGGCCAGCGCTTCGACTTCGGCCTGCATCGTGCGTCCGGCGTAAGCGGGCAATTTGTGACCGAGTCCCTCGGTGGAAGCGTGTGCGCGGTGTGCGGCTGAAAAGGCGTCATTCACCCAGATATCGCCGAGCTTGGCCAGGGCGGAGACAAACGCGGGATCGTTTTTCTCTTCACCTGCGTGAAAACGCGTGTTCTCCAGACAGAGGATGTCGCCGGGCTTCATCGCGGCGACCGCCTGTTCGGCAACTCCGCCGATACAGTCGTCGGCGAACTTCACAGGCCGCTTGATGATGCGCGACACTTCAGCGGCAACCGGCTTCAAGGATTGCTTCGGATCGCGTCCCTTCGGCCGGCCGAAATGCGAAAGCAGAATGACCTTGCCGCCTTTGTCGGCGATTTCGGTGATCGCCGGCGCCACACGCTCGATGCGCGTTGAATCCGACACGACGCCGTTCTCAACGGGCACGTTGAGATCGACGCGCATCAGGACGCGTTTGCCTTTTACGTCGACCTGATCGAGCGTTCTGAACGCAGTCATGACCCGCCCGACGCCTGGCCGCTAGAGAAGTTTGCCCATCGCCACGGCGGTGTCCGCCATGCGGTTGGAGAAGCCCCATTCATTGTCATACCAGGACATCACGCGCACCAGCGTGCCGTTCATGACCTTGGTCTGGTCCAGGTGGAAGGTGGACGAATGCGGGTCGTGGTTGAAGTCGATCGAGACATTCGGATCGTTCGTATAGGCGAGAATGCCCTTAAGTTGCTGTTCCGAAGCCCGTTTCACCGCGTCGTTGACCTCTTCCTTGGACGTCGCCTTCTTCGCGACGATCTTGAGATCGATCACCGAGACATTCGGTGTCGGCACGCGGATGGCGACGCCGTCGAGCCTGCCTTTGAGTTCAGGGAGCACGAGACCGATCGCCTTGGCGGCGCCGGTGGAGGTCGGGATCATCGACAACGCCGCGGCGCGCGCGCGGTAGAGATCCTTGTGCATTGTGTCGAGTGTTGGCTGGTCGCCCGTGTAGGCGTGGATCGTCGTCATGAATCCGGTCTCGATGCCGACTGCATCGTTGAGCACCTTCGCCACGGGCGCGAGGCAATTGGTCGTGCACGAGCCGTTGGAAACGACCTTGTGGTCCTTGGTCAGCTTGTCGTGATTGACGCCGAAGACGACGGTCAGATCGGCGCCATCAGCGGGAGCCGAAACCAGCACGCGCTTGGCGCCGGCGGTCAGATGGGCCGAGGCCTTGTCCTTCGCCGTGAACAGGCCGGTGCACTCGAGCGCGATATCGACGCCCAGGTCCTTCCACGGCAGTTTGGAAGGGTCGCGTTCGGCCGTGACCTTGATGGCTCCGTTGCCGACGCTGATGCTGTCGCCCTTCACCGTCACCTCGCCCGGGAAGCGGCCATGGACGCTGTCGTACCGAAGCAGGTGCGCGTTGGTCTCGACCGGGCCCAAATCGTTCAAGGCGACGACCTCGATGTCCTTGCGATCGGCTTCGGCGATGGCGCGGAGAATGTTGCGCCCGATGCGGCCAAACCCGTTGATGGCGACGCGTACTGTCATGAAAACACTCCCGGCTTTTCAACTTGCTGTGGCCGCGGTCGACCACGCCAGACATATAATCATTCGTCAGCTCTTCCCAAGTTTCGCCAACGCCGCGTTGGCCACTGCTTCGGCGGTAATCCCAAATTTCTTGTACAGTTCCTTGTAGGGCGCGCTCGCGCCGAACGATTGCATTCCGACAAAGATCCCGTCGGAACCGATAATGGCATCCCAGCTTTGCCGTATCGCGGCCTCGACGCCGATCTTCACGCGGGCATCCCCGATGATGGCGCGACGATACTGCGCGTCCTGTTCCAGGAACAATTCGAAACACGGGACTGAAACCACGCGCGCCGCGACGCCATGCTGGGCGAGCAGTTTTGCGCCTTCGACCGCGACCGAAACTTCGGAACCCGTGGCGAAGATCGACACGTCCGAACGACCATCGGGGCCCGCGATCGCATAGGCGCCGCGCGCGCAAATGTTGTCCTCGTCGAGGCGGTTGCGCAATTGCGTCAGATTCTGCCGCGTGAGCGTCAGTATGCTCGGCCGGTCCTCCGACTCGAGGGCAAGCTGCCAGCACTCGGCGGTCTCCACCGCGTCGCAGGGACGGAACACGAGCAAATTCGGAATTGCGCGCAACGCGGCAAGGTGCTCGACGGGCTGATGCGTCGGCCCGTCTTCGCCGAGGCCGATTGAATCGTGCGTCATGACGTAGATGACGCGCTTGCCCATCAGCGCGGCGAGCCGGATTGCCGGACGGCAGTAGTCCGAGAACACAAGGAACGTGCCGGAGTAGGGGACGATGCCGCCGTGCAGCGCCATGCCGTTCATGGCCGCGGCCATGCCATGCTCGCGCACGCCGTAATGGATGAAGCGGCCGGAGAAATCGGCGGGCGACATCGCCTTCATGCCTTTGATGCGAGTGTTGTTGGAGCCGGTGAGATCAGCCGAGCCACCGATCATTTCGGGCAGCGCGGGGATCAGGCTTTCAAGCGCAAATTCGCTGGCCGTGCGGCTTGCTATGTCTTTCGGTTGCGCCGCGAGTTTTTCCTTCACTGCGCGCACCGCGTCGGCGAGCGCCTGCTTCGCGAGGTCGCCTTTCATGCGACGTTCGAACTCGGCGCGCTTGCCGCTCTCGAGGCCGGCTAATCGCTTTTTCCAATCAGCATGCGCGGGCTTCGAGCGCGCTCCGAGCGTGCGCCAGGCTTTCAGGACGTCAGCCGGCACATCAAACGGCGCGGATGTCCATCCGAGGATTTTGCGCGCACCGGCAATTTCTTCCGCGCCCAAGGGCGAGCCGTGCGATTTTTCCGATCCCTGTTTGGTGGGAGCACCAAAACCGATCTTGGTCCTGCAGGCGATCAGCACCGGTCTTTCCGATGCCTGCGCCTTTTCGAGCGCCGCATTGATCGCCGCCGGATCCTGGCCATCGATGCGCGAAGCATTCCAGCCGGCCGCTTCGAAGCGCTTCACCTGGTCGACCGAATCCGCGAGCGACACCGCACCGTCGATGGAAATGCCGTTATCGTCGAACAGCACAATCAGCTTGTTCAACTTGAGATGACCGGCGAGCGCGATCGCTTCGTGGCTGATGCCTTCCATGAGATCGCCGTCCGACGCGATAACGTAAGTTTTGTGATCGACGACGCTATCGCCGAACACAGACGCGAGATGCCTTTCGGCAATCGCCATGCCGACGGCGTTGGCCAATCCTTGACCGAGCGGACCCGTCGTCGTCTCCACGCCGGGCGTGTGGCCGTATTCTGGATGACCGGCCGTGTTCGAGCCGAGCTGACGGAATTTTTTGATCTGATCGAGCGTCATCGCCTCGTAGCCGGTGAGATGGAGCAACGCATAGATCAGCATCGAACCGTGACCGGCCGAGAGAACGAAACGGTCGCGATCGGGCCAGGCCGGAGCGGTCGGGTCGAACTTCAAGAAGCGTGAGAACAGCACCGTCGCCACGTCGGCCATGCCCATCGGCATTCCCGGGTGGCCGGATTTGGCATGTTCCACGGCATCCATGGCCAGGGCGCGAATCGCGTTGGCCATGCTCGCGTGGGCAATGGCAGGAGCAGCGGGCGCTTGCTCGCGACGCTCCGGGGGCACCGCGGCTGCCGTCGAAGAGGCTTTTACACTCATGAAAGGGCCTTTTGGCCGGTGGATACCATGTAAGTCCCTTGAGTCAATGTGACGGCCCCGGCGCGCACCCCCCATGCACAGGATGACGAAAACAGCTGGGCAAATCCTCCACCAAGCGTTGACTGTGTGGTCGTGCAGCACGTAAGATTCTTCGCCTAAATAGCTGCTGCCGCACAAGTTTTTGGTGTGGGCCAAAGGCGATGACGGAGCAAAGCGCAATCGATACCGCGGTCAAGCGTCTCGCCCTCGCATTGGACGCGCTTGATGCCGCAGTCGAACGGCGAAAGCACGCTGACCGCAACGAGGAGGGCCTCGCCGCCCAGGTGCAGGCACTTGGCGTCGATCGTACGCGGCTGGCCGCGGCGCTCGACGGCGAGACCGCGCGTTCGCGCCGACTCGAAACGACCAACCGGGAAATCGCGGAACGACTGGACAGCGCGATTGCGACAATCCAATCGGTGCTGGACGTGCACGAGTAAGCCATGGCTCAGATCAACTCCACTATCGCCGGCCGCCAATTCCGCCTCGCTTGCGAAGACGGACAGGAAGAGCACCTGCAGGAGCTCACCAAGGACATCGACCAACGCATCATCAGTCTGCGACGCAAGTTCGGTGAGATCGGCGATACACGTCTCACGGTGATGGCTGCGTTGATGGTCGCCGACGAACTGGCAGAGATGGTGCAAAAGATGCATCGCCTCGAGGAGGACATCGCCTCGTTGCAGGATGCGCGGCTCGTTGCTTCCGACCGGGCCAGGGCCGCATCCGATGCGGTGATCGGTGCGTTCAATTCCGCAGCCGAACGCATCGAAGGCATTACCCGAAAGCTCAATCAGACGGTTGGCAACGGCGGCAGCGTGCCGATCGGCTGACACATTCCACAAAGTGGCGTGTGCGCCACATAACGACTACATTGAGCGGGCGGGGCTGCGGGGCGCGTCAGGAGACACAATCCCCGGGGCCTTATCGATCCTTCAGGGAGCTGTCCCTGGCCGGGCTCGTGGGTTCGGTCATATGGCGCCCACCTACTTTCGTAGGGAACCCGGGATCGATGCTCCAACGGCCATCGCGGCTCCGCACTTGATTGCAATGACCAAAATTGCTGACAGCGATTCTCCAAAAGCGCGACTGCGCGAGCAGGCCCTGGCCTTGCGCGATGCCTTGCCCGCTTCCGAGCGCGCGGCAGCGGCCGCAACGATTGCGGCTCGCCCGTTTCCGTTGAAAGTCGATTCAAGTACCGTGGTCTCCGGCTTTTCGCCGATGAAAAGTGAAATCAATCCAATTCCTTTGATGCGCCGATTGGTCGATGCGGGAGCCAATCTTGCGTTGCCTGCGATTGCCGGTCGCGGCAAACCTTTGACGATGCGCGCCTGGGCATTCGGCGAACCTCTGAATTCCGGCCAGTGGGGCATTCGCGAGCCCCTTCCAGATGCGCGCGTGGTCGAGCCTGACATTCTCATTGTTCCGCTTGCGGCCTTCGACAGAGCCGGCCACCGCATCGGCTACGGGGCCGGTCATTACGATATGACCATCAACGCGCTGCGCGCCAGGAAGCAGGTTGTCGCCATCGGCATTGCATTTGCCGCGCAGGAGATTCCGTCGGTGCCTGCGACTGAGCGCGACGCACGGCTCGATCTCGTGCTAACGGAACGTGAGACCATCGATTTCCGCGAGCAATAACTGCATGCGCATTCTTTTCATCGGCGATGTTGTCGGGCGCTCAGGGCGCACAATCGTTATCGAGCGGCTGCCGGACCTGATCGGCAAATGGAAGCTCGATCTGGTGGTGATCAACGGCGAAAACGCAGCCGGTGGTTTCGGCATCACCGAGGTCATCTACAATGAACTGATCGATGCCGGTGCGGATGCCATCACGCTCGGCAATCACGCCTGGGATCAGCGCGAAGCGCTGGTGTTCATCGAACGGGCGCCACGGCTGATCCGTCCGCTCAATTATCCGAAGGGCACGCCCGGTCACGGCGCTGCGCTCGTCGACACGAAAAACGGCAAGCGCGCTTTGGTGATCAACGCCATGGGGCGCATTTTCATGGATCCACTCGATGATCCCTTCGCCGCAATCGAACGCGAGCTTTCGGCTTGCGCGCTGAAATCAGGTGCGGATGCGATCGTCATCGATTTCCATTGCGAGGCGACGAGCGAGAAGCAGGCCATGGGCTATTTCGCCGACGGGCGCGCGAGCCTCGTCGTCGGCACGCATACGCATGCGCCCACCGCCGACGACCGTGTGTTGCCGGCCGGGACCGCCTTCATGTCGGATGTCGGCATGACCGCCGATTACGATTCCATCATCGGCATGAACAAGGACGAGCCGCTCAATCGCTTCCTGCGCAAACTTCCCGGCGCGAAATTCGAGGCTTCGAACGGCCCGGCGACGTTGTCTGGGCTCGCTGTCGAGACCGATGACGCGACCGGCCTCGCGCGCAAGGTCGGCGCCGTTCGGCTCGGAGGTATCCTGCAGGAGGCACGGCCGAAGTTCTGGGAATGAAAATTTTCAATTGCGCGGTTGACCGCGAATCGCGGCGATGATTCGTTAGATGACGTTGATTCGCCGGTTGTGCTCGGGTCCGGCACAGCGACCTTCGGCACAGGTCTCCATGAATTTTCAGATCAACGCCAATCTGGCACTGGAACTTCATCCCGACCTCGCGTGCCAGACGCCGGACCCAGACAAGAGAACCGATCGGCGCGTTGAGCTTGCCGCGCAATTCATCCCGGCCGGCGCGCGCGTTTTCGATCTGGGCGAAGGTACGGCGCTACAGGCGCTTCTGCCGAACGGATGCAGCTACCGCGGCATCGATCGTCCGCTCGCGGCATTCATCCGCGACCTGAAGACGGGCGACTTCCCGACCAGGGCGGCGACGGATTGCGATGTCATCGTCATGCTCGGCGTGCTTGAACGTACAACGGACGTCGAAAATCTTTTTACGCACCTGCGGTTCTGCCGGCACGATATCGTCCTCAGCTATTGCGCGACCGACCTGACCAAGGGTGTCGATCGCGCCGCGCTCGGTTTTGCAAATCACCTGAGCTTCTACGAGCTGGCGCGTCTGTTTGATCGCTACGGTTTCCGCATCGAGTGCACGACGCCGATCGACGAGACGCAGGTGCTGATGCGGCTTAAGCCGAGCGAATGGCTGTCGGCGCCCGCAACCAGCAACGTTGCCGTGATCTCGGCTGACGATGCGGGAGATTTCGGCGCGCGGCTTGGCCGCCAGATGGTCAACGCGCTGCTGCCCGGCGAAGCCGAGGTGCATCATCTTAACTTGCGCACGCTCGGCGAGGCGCGCGCGAACTATGATCTGGTGGTGCTCGGCACCGGCGGCGGCCTGTTTCCGACACTGCTCGGCGAAGAGGTGCTCGAGATCGTTTCGCATGCCAAGGCGGCGATCGGCATTTTCGGCACGCACAGCCGCGAGCTGATCTCCCGGCCCGCTTTCGATCGCCTCATCGACCGGCTCGATACCTGGTTCGCGCGCTACGAAGACGACGTGCTGATGTACGGGCGCGGCCGGCGCAATGTCGTTCACATCGGCGATTGGCTGATAGACCAGTTCCCGCTCGCGCGAGCGATCCATGACGAGCCGCTGATGATCAGTAACGACGTTGGTCAGGAATTCGCGCTCGATCGTGCCATTCGCACCATCCAGCAGCACAAGCAGGTCTATTCGACGCTGCCGACCGCGTTGCTGTGCGCGCTGACATCGGCCGAGCTTGCGGCCTACGCCGAGCTGCAGCGGTCGGTTGCGGGCGGTCAGTTCCGCAGCATGTTGATCGATATTTTCGGACGCGCCTTTCCGGAGCAGAAATTCTTTATGGTCGACCGCGATGCCGTCACCCGTTACAAGGCGCGCGTCCACTGCAATGTCGGCAAGGCCGGCGCGCGCATCGGCGCGATCCTGCGTGACGTTGCGGTTGCAGCCTGAAATTGCGCTCAAATATATTTATTTTCTTCAGCTGACGGCCTATATAGCCGCCGGCATCAATACATAAGCGCACGTTTTCCTATGGCAGGTCATTCCCAATTCAAGAACATCATGCACCGCAAGGGGCGCCAGGATAAGGCGCGCTCCAAGCTGTTCGGCAAGCTCGCGCGGGAAATCACGGTCTCGGCCAAGCTCGGTCTGCCCGATCCCGCATTCAATCCGCGCCTGCGCGCCGCGGTGATCGCGGCGCGCGCCGAGAACATGCCGAAGGATAATATCGACCGCGCCATCAAGAAATCGCAGGGTGCCGACACGGAAAACTACGATGAGATCCGCTACGAGGGTTATGGCCCCGGCGGCGTGGCGATCATCGTCGAGGCGCTGACCGACAATCGCAACCGAACCGCGGGCGAGGTCCGCGCGATCTTCTCCAAGAACGGCGGCAACCTCGCGGAAACCGGCGCGGTGTCCTTCATGTTCAGCCATGTCGGCATCGTCGAATACGACGCGAAGGCCGCGAGCGCCGATGCCATGCTGGAAGCGGCGATCGATGCCGGCGCCGAGGACGTGACCTCGAATGACGATGGCCATCAGATCATCACGGCGCCCGACACGTTGAACGACGTCGCCAAGGCGCTCGAGGCCAAGTTCGGCGAGCCGCGCAAGGCGTCGCTGCTGTGGAGGCCGCAAAACACCGTCGCGCTGGACGACGAAGCCGGCGAAAAAGTCCTGAGGCTGATCGAGTCGCTTGATGACAGCGACGACGTGCAGAACGTCTACGCCAATTTCGAAGTGTCTGACGCGCTCGTCGCCAAGATGAGCGCTTAGCTCTCA
>Ga0182036_10000034_pt1 | contig 50288 bp, 38 predicted proteins | sample sta12Cox44000080_FD_125966 | JGI IMG/M metagenome (GOLD analysis project Ga0182036, IMG submission 125966) | Lab enrichment of tropical soil microbial communities from Luquillo Experimental Forest, Puerto Rico - statoxic.12C.oxic.44.000.080 | ecosystem: Environmental > Terrestrial > Soil >...
AGCGGAATGGCTCATCAAGAAAGGAATGAAGTGGGCAAATACGCCAGGGGAAGTGGTGAGCGCGAGCGACATCACGCTTTCCATGGTGACCAACTCGGCGGCGTTGGCGGCGGTGATGAACGGGCCCGACGGAATGCTCGCGGGAGTGAAGCCAGGCAAAATTCTTGTGGATCTGAGCACGGTCAGTCCGGCATTCAGCCGGGAGATTGCCGAGAAGGTGCGGGGAAAAGGCGGCGACCTGGTGGACTCGCCGGTTTCCGGGAGCGTGATCACTTTGCAGGAAGGCAAGCTTTCGGTGATGGCGGGCGGGCGCAAGGAAACGTTCGAGAAAGTGAAGCCGCTGCTGCTGGACATCGGGCCGAAGGTCACGCATGTCGGAGAGAACGGGCAAGCGCTGGTAATGAAGATTGGCGTGAATTTGAGCCTGGCGGTGCAGATGCTGGCGTTTTGCGAAGGCGTCCTGCTTGCGGAAAAGAGCGGGATCAAGAGAGAGACCGCCGTGGATGTGCTGACGCACAGCGTGATCGCGTCGCCGATGGTCCAGTACCGCGGGCCGTTTGTGCTGAAAATGCCGGAAGAGGCGTGGTTCAACGTCAACATGATGCAGAAAGACATGCTGCTGGCGCTCGAACTGGGGCGGCAGTTGGAGGTGCCCATGCCGACCACAGCGGCGACAAATGAATTTTTGACGGCGGCGCGAGGCATGGGAGTGGCGGACAAGGATTTCGCGGTGGTGTTCGAGGTTTTGGCGAAGATGGCTGGGGTTTCCCAATGACCATTGCCACGGATCAAAGCAGGGTGATTGCAGGCGTCGAAGCGGAGCAGTGGACGCGCATCTATCGGCGCATGGTGATGATCCGCGAGTTTGAAGAGCAGGTGAACGAGCTTTATACCCGCGCGCTCATGCCGGGACTGGCGCATTTGTATATTGGGGAAGAAGCGGTGGCAGTAGGGATTTGCGAAGCGCTGCGGCAGACCGACTACATCACCAGCACGCACCGCGGTCACGGGCACTGCCTGGCAAAGGGCGCTTCGCCCGACCGCATGTTTGCCGAACTGCTGGGAAAAGCAGCGGGTTATTGCCGGGGCAAGGGCGGGTCGATGCACATTGCCGATCCGGCGACGGGGAATTTGGGGGCGAACGCCATTGTGGGGGGTAGCGCGGGAATTGCGACCGGCGCGGCGCTCTCATCGAAGCGGCTGGGCACGGGGCAAGTGACGGTGTGCTTTTTTGGCGAGGGAGCACTGGGACAGGGCGTTTTGTATGAAGTGATGAATCTGGCGGCGCTGTGGAAACTGCCGGTCGTCTACGTTTGCGAGAACAATCTTTATAACGAATACACGCATTATTCAGAGACAACAGCCGGAGACATGCTCGCGCGCGGCGCCGCCTTTGGTGTGCATGCGGAAGGCCTGGACGGGCAGGATGTGCGCGCGGTTTACGCCGCAGCGCAACGGCTTGTCGAACGTGCGCGCCAGGGTGCGGGGCCTGCGTTTTTGGTTTGCAACACCTATCGCTATCACGGGCACCATGTAGGCGACATCAACCGCGAGTATTACCGCTCGAAACAGGAAGAGCAGGAGTGGAGGACGAAACGCGACCCGATCAAGAACTTCGCCGAGTGGATGGTCCAGCAAAAAGTGGCGGAGCGAGTGGCACTCGAAGAGATCGGGAGGAACGTGCGAGCGGAGATGCAAGCGGCAGTTGAGTTTGCTATTGCTGCGCCGTACCCCAAGCCGGAAGAGGCGGGCGAGGACGTGTATGCCTGAGGTGGCCGCACGCGACTTGACCTTTGCGCAAGCGGTGCGCGAGGCGCTGGCGGAAGAGATGCGCCGCGACAGGCGCGTGTGCATTTTCGGCGAGGATGTGGCGGAAGCGGGAACACCGTTCAAAGTTCTTTCGGGGTTAGTCGAGGAATTTGGCCGGGAACGCGTGCTCGACACGCCGATTTCGGAAGCGGGATTTACGGGGCTGGGAGTCGGTGCGGCGATGACCGGACTGCGGCCCGTGGTGGACATCATGTTCGGCGACTTTCTGACGCTGACGATGGACCAACTCGTGAACCAGGCCGCGAAAGTGCACTACATGTCCGGGGGAACCTGGAAGGTGCCGCTGGTAGTGCGAACGACGCTGGGAGCAACAAGGCGTTCGGCGGCGCAGCACTCGCAGTCGCTGCACGCGTGGTTAAGCCACGTGCCGGGACTGAAAGTGGCCATGCCTTCGACTCCGTATGACGCGAAGGGGCTACTGAAGACCGCGATCCGCGACGAAAATCCCGTGGTCTTTTTTGAAGACAAGATGATGTACAAGATGAAAGGGCCGGTACCGGAAGGGGAGTACACGATTCCATTCGGCGTCGCAGATGTGAAGCGCGAAGGCGAAGACATCACGATTGTGGCCACAAGCAGCATGGTGCAAGTGGCGCTAGGGGCGGCGGAAATGCTCGAGAAGACTGGAATCAGTGCAGAAGTAGTTGATCCGCGGACGACCTGGCCGCTCGATGAGAAGACCCTGGTAGAGTCAGCAAAGAAAACTTCACGGGCCATCGTCGTGGATGAAGGTTACGGGCGGTACGGCGTGGCGGGGGAGATTGCGTCGGTGATTGCGGAAGGCGCGTTCTATAGCCTGGACGCGCCGGTGAAGCGCATGGGCGCGATGCACGTGCCGATTCCATTTTCGCCGCCGCTAGAGGATGTGACCGTGCCGACCGAGCAGACCGTTTTCGAGGCGGCGCGGGCGATGTGCGGCAAACGGTGAGCGCGCTAGAGGAGGTGTGATATGGCGCTGAAAACGTATGGGCCGATGGCCGTGGATTGGGAGAACCGCATTGATTTTGACCGGCTGCGGCGCGAGCGCCTGGCGCGCGCGAAGGCGCTGCTCGGGAAATCGGAGATGGGTGCGCTGCTGTGTTTTGACATGAACAACGTGCGGTATATCACGGCAACGCACATTGGAACATGGGCGCAGGACAAGATCAGCCGGTTCACTTTGCTGCCGCAGAATGACGAACCGATTTTGTGGGACTTCGGGAGCGCGGCGCGACATCACCAGCAGAATTGTCCGTGGCTCGGTGAGCGTTCGCGTGCCGGAATTCCGCTGCTGCGCGGCGCGATGTCGCCGGAGATGGGTCGCGCAGAGAATGTGGCGCGGAAAATCAAAGTGGAACTGGAGAAGCGCGGGCTCGACAAAGAGCCGCTGGGAATCGACGTGGTCGAGCCGCCGATTTTGTTTGCACTCGAGAAGGAAGGCATCAAGGTTGTGGACGGGCAGCAGCTGATGAGCGATGCGCGGGTGATCAAGACCGAAGACGAGATTTCACTACTGAACCATTCGGCGATGATGGTGGACGCGGCGTACGACGAGTTGTACCGCTCGATGAAGCCGGGAATAAGCGAGAACCAGGCGGTGGGGCTCGTGAGCAAAGTGTTGTACGACCTGGGGTCGGAATTTGTCGAGGCGGTGAACGCGATTTCGGGCGAACGGTGCAGCCCGCATCCGCACGTGTTTTCCGACCGCGTGCTACGGCCCGGTGACCCGGTGTACTACGACATTTTGCATTCCTACATGGGATACCGCACCTGCTACTACCGGTGCTTCACGATTGGCTATGCGTCGCATGCGATGCGCGATGCCTACAAGCGGTGCCGGGAATATCTTGATGCGGCGATCGAGTTGGTGCGGCCGGGAAGAACCACGGCGGAGATCGCTTCCGTGTGGCCGAAAGCGGAAGAGTTCGGATTTCCGGATGAGGAGGCGGCGTTCGCGCTGCAATTCGGGCACGGCGTCGGGCTGGCGATTTGGGAGAAGCCGGTGATCAGTCGGCTGGTTTCGCTCGAGCATGCGCACGAGATCAAGCCGGGGATGGTGTTTGCGCTGGAAACGTTCTGGCCCTCGACCGACGGATGGAGCGCAGCCCGCATTGAAGAAGAAATCGTGGTGACGACCACGGGCCATGAAGTGATCACGCGATTCCCGGCGGAAGAATTGATGGTGGCGGGAGCTCACTACTACACCGTAAACGGGCCGCTCTCGACCACGCGCGAAAACGAACAGCCGCCAAGCCGGCGCGTGAAAGAAATGGTGGAATCGAGCGCCAAAGCGGAGGGAGTAGCGGCGACGGACTGAGGTCGGCTCAAGAGAGAAATTATGGCAATCAGCGTGGTGATGCCGGCGCTCGAGATGGCGCAGGAAACCGGCAAACTGCTGGCGTGGCGAAAAAAAGAAGGCGAGAGTGTGCGCAAAGGCGAACCGTTGCTCGAGATTGAAACCGACAAAGCGGTGGTGGAAGTGGAAGCGCCGGGAGACGGGATGCTGGCAGGTATTACTGCGGATGTGGGCGCGGTGATTCCCGTGGGGGAAACCATTGCGTGGCTGGTGGCGCCGGGAGAACAGCCGCCGGTAAAGGTTGCTGCAGCTCGACCGGCGGCGCGCTCGATCGGCGGCGTGCCGCAGCAAACTCGAGCGGCGGTCCAGGCTGCGGCTGCGGCGAAGACGACAGTCGCCAATGCGCCTCCGCAGATTTCCCCGAAAGCGCGGCGTCTCGCGAAAGAATTGGGAGTGGACTTTGCGATCGTGCCTGGCACGGGGCCCGATGGCGCGATTACCGCCGAGGACGTACAGAAGTTTGCGGATTCCAAGGCGGTAGTTCCTGCTTCCATGACACGAGCCGCGGCGCCGGGACTCGAGAGGCCCGGCCAAGTGGCGCGGCTCACCGCCGAACGCACCACCGAGAGCTGGACAACCGTGCCGCACTTCTTTTTGGTCCGCGAGGTTGACGCAAGCAAATTGCTTGAGGCGCAAAAGGATGTGAGCGATAAGGCGGGAAAGTCGCAGGGTACGGTTCGAACGATTACGGATTTGCTTATTGCGCTAGTTGCGCGGGCGCTCGCAAGACATCCGCGAATGAACGCGAGCTGGACCGGGGAGGGCATCCGTTCGAATCGAGACATCAACGTGAGCGTCGCTGTGGCGGTGAAGGATGGGGTCGTCGGCGTGGTGGTTCACAAAGCGGACACACTCGAGATCGAAGAAATTTCGACCGAGCGGCGCGAGTTGACGGAACGGGCGAGAGCCGGAAGGCTGCGCCCCGCGGACATCACCGGTGGGACCTTCACGCTGAGCAATCTGGGAATGTACAAGGTGGACGCCTTTAGCGCGATTATCACCGCGCCACAAGCCGCAGTCCTCGCCGTCGGAGCGATTTCCGAGCGAGTGGTGGCCCTCCAAGGCAAGCCTGCGGTGCGGCCGATGATGACGATAACGCTTTCGAGCGACCATCGCGTGGTGGATGGCGCGCGCGCAGCGGAGTTCCTAAGCGATCTGGCGGAAGCGATTCGCGAACCAATGAAGTTGCTTTAGCGGTCGGCGCGACGGCGTACTTGTCGCGGTTCTTATTCGCCAGCCCGGGCTTCAGAGAAAATGAAATCCATCGTCAAAGCCTGTTTTGAGGGGAGTGTTTCATGAGCAAAGTGAGCCGGCGCGAATTCGTGAAGACGACGGCACTGGCGCCCCTGGCCGCGCCGCTTTCCTTGGGCGCGCAAGGGCCCAAAGAAGATCGCTTTGACATTGTCGTGGCCGGCGCGGGCCACAACAGCATGATCACGGCTGCCTACTTGGCGAAGGCGGGCCATCGCTGTTTGTTGCTTGAAGGGCGGCCGATCGTTGGAGGCGGCGTCAAGACCGCGGAATTGACGCTAAGGGGCTTCAAAGACGACGTTTGTTCCACGTCTCACGCATTTCTTCTCGACAATCCGATGATCAAAAACGATGAACTCCGATTGCGGGACTACGGGCTCGAGTACATCGATCCCGATCCGATCTTTCATGTTCCTTTTGCCGATGGCAGTTACCTGACGCAGTGGCGCGACGTGGATCGAACCTCGGACGAGTTCGGTAAATTCTCGAAGAAAGATGCGGCGGCTTATCGACAAATGCTCGAGGAGTTTGACTCCATCAAACCGATCGTGATGGGTGCTAGTTTTACGCCGATTGGCTTCGGCAAGCCGCTGAACGATCAGTTAGGACAATTACCGCGCGGCAAATTATGGCAGCGGCGGATGGCCATGTCCGCGTGGGAAATCATTCGCGACACATTTGAGGACGAGCACTCTCGAACGTTCTTGCTGTTCATGGCCCATCTGGCGGCCGAGCCGCCGGAGGCGCCGATGACGGGACGGCTGGCGTACGGCGCAGCGCGCCAGCAGCATTCCGGGCGCCCCATTCCGAAAGGCGGATCGGGAGTTTTGACCCAGGCGCTGGCGCGGCTCATCGAGGCGCACGGAGGAGTGCTGCTGACCGACAAATGGGTGAAACGATTGATCGTGGAGAATGGCCGGTGCGTTGGGGTGGAGTGCAGCGATGGGAGTTCCTATCGCGCGGAAAAAGCGGTGGTCTCGACCGTCCACATCAAGCACTTGGTGGACATGGCTCCGCGCGAACTGTGGGGAGCGGACTTCATTGACGGCGTGGCTACCTGGCAGGCAGAAAACCCCATGTTCGTGACGCACTACGCCACAAGCGAGCCGCCAAAGTTCGCCGTTGAAGGAGGCACGCTTGCGCCGATCGAGGCAGGCATTTTGGTTTCCTCGGAACGGGCCCTGCGATTTGCCTACGATGATGCGCGTGGCGTGGTGAATCTCGAGGATCCCCCGATGCAGGTTATAAGCTGCACGGTGGCGGACCCAACGCGCGCGCCCGCAGGAATGCACACCGTCAAAGTGGTCGGGTGGCAGCCGTACGAGTTGAAAAAAGGCCCGGAACATTGGGACGCCATCAAGAAAGAGGTTTCCGACGCTTACCTCCAGTCCCTGCGGCGGTACGCGCCGAATTTGACGGACGACAAGATCCTTGCGCGCTTCATCGAAAGCCCGCTCGACTTGGAGCGCATGAACCCGCACTTCTGGCACGGCAGCGCGCACGCTGGCGCGCAGTGCGCGTCGCAAGTTGGACCGATGCGGCCAATGCCCGGATGGGCGCAGCATCGCATGCCGATTCCCGGTTTGTATCAAACCGGAGCTACGACGCATCCTGGCGGGTCGGTCACCGGAGGGCCTGGACGCAACGCGGCCGCGGTCATCCTCAAGGATTTCGGGACCAGCATCGAGGAAGTCGTGAACAAGAAAGCGTAGCCGCGCAGGCGAAAGAAGAAAGGTCCCGACGCGAGGTGAAGCACGATGAAGGCGAGAAGGCCGGTCCGTTGGACGATTCCTGGAATGATTCTGGCGGCGCTGGTCATCTCCGTTCGAAGCTTGGCCGGAGAACAAGTAACACCGCCGCTCGCGGCAAAGAGCGTGGTGCCAGACAATTCGAGCGAGCATCCGGCGCCGGTGCAGCCGATTCCATACAGCCATAAGAAACACTTGGCGCTTGGTTTGGACTGCAAGACGTGCCATACGAATCCCGAGCCCGGTAAGCTGATGACGTTTCCCGATACCGGCCGGTGTATGCAATGTCACGCCACCGTCGCGAAAGACAAACCCTCGATTCAGAAGCTTACAGGTTACGCGAAGTCGAAGCGGGCGGTTCCCTGGGTCCGCGTGTACACGGTGTTGCCGGGAGTGGCGTGGAGTCACGGGCCGCATCTTCAAGCCGGATTGCATTGCGAGACTTGCCACGGCCAGGTGCGCGGGATGGAACAAATGTCGGAGGTCACCAGCGTGACGACGATGTACGTCTGCCTGAACTGCCACGAAATGAATCACGCCAAAACGGCATGCGACACTTGCCACAAATCTTGATCGGGCGGAAAATTTGTTGTTGAGGAGGGTTCATGGCCAAGTCGATGGAAATCGAAGTTAACGGCAAACGTTACGCCGTCAGCTACCCTCCGGACACGCCACTTTTGTTTGTCCTGCGCGACGAACTCGGCCTCGCGGGTACCAAATATGGCTGCGGAGAAGGGCAGTGCGGCGCTTGCACGGTGTTGCTGGCGGGAGCGCCCAGGCGTTCCTGCCAAGTTCCTTTGAGCGCAGCGGCGGCCAAACCGGTCACCACGATCGAAGGGTTGGAGAAAGACGGGAAGCTGCATCCCGTGCAGCAAGCGTTTCTCGACGCGGGCGCGTTTCAGTGCGCGTATTGCACTTCCGGAATGGTCATGAGTTCGGTCGGTTTGCTCGAGACGAATGCCAATCCGAGTCAAGCAGAGATTGTTCGGTTTCTCCAAGGCAATGTCTGCCGGTGCGGAACGCACGCACGGGTCATCGAGGCAGTCGAGCACGCCGCAAAGATGATCGGGGAGCGTGCGCGATGAACACCGCAAGAAAAAGAATCGTCGCCGAACCGGAGCGTTACGAATTCAATGCGCTGCCCATCCATCCATTTGAACTGGCGCGTCGCGAGTTCTTCAAGGTTTTGGGTGCGGGGATCGCTGTGTTCACGGTGGCCAAGGATGCGCTCGCGGCGCAAGAGACCGCTCCTGGCTCGCCGTCGTTCCACAACGAGGAACTGTCAAAGGAAATCACATCCTGGCTTCATGTTGGGGAAGATGGAACGGTGACCGGGTTTACCGGCAAGGCGGAAATGGGGCAGAACATTCGAACGTCCATTTCGCAAACCATCGCGGACGAGTTGCGCGTGCCTTTCGCAAGCGTGGGTTTGGTGATGGGGGACACGGCGTTGACGCCGTTTGACGCCGGCACGTTTGGCAGCCGAACGACCCCGACGATGACGCCACAATTCCGCCGCGTGGCCGAAGCAGCGCGCAATCTGCTCATCGGAGTGGCGGCCAAGGAGTGGAATGTTGCGCCGGAAGGGTTAGTCGCTGCGGATGCAAAGGTGACCGATCCGGTTTCCAAACGTTCACTGACGTATGCGGAACTCGCCCGCGGCAAGGCGCTCGCGCAGAATCTCCCCGCGGAGGATCCCGTCACACCCGCGACGGAATGGAAGATTGCGGGGAAGCCGCTTCCGAAGGTGGATGGCCGCGCGTTTGTCACCGGAACTCATAAGTATGCGAGCGATATCCGGCTCGAAGGAATGCTTTACGGAAAAGTTCTGCGGCCGCCGTCGTTTGGCGCGACGCTCGCTTCCTACGATGACAGCGCCGCAAAAGCCATAAGCGGCGTTGTGGTCGTTCGAGATGGCGATTTCGTCGGCGTTGCCGCGCCGAGCGCGCACGAAGCGCGACAAGCGCTCGACGGCATTCGCACACAATGGAAAGAAGTGCCGCAGGTTTCGAGCAAGGAAATCTTCTCGTACCTCAAGAACAGCGCGGAGCCCTCGTCAAACGAGCGGTTCCGAAGGGAGAAGGGTTCCGTAGCCGCAGGGCTCGCCGCGGCGGCACATCGACTCGAGGCGACCTACAACGTGGCGTATATCGCGCACGCTCCGCTCGAGCCGCGTGCAGCGGTTGCGCAATTTGCCGATGGCAAGCTGACGGTATGGACCGGAACGCAGCGGCCGTTTGCGAATCGCGACGAACTGGCGAGCGTTTTTCACATGCCGGAGAGCGACGTTCGGGTCATCGTTCCCGACACGGGGGCGGCCTACGGGGGGAAGCATACCAGCGACGCGGCTATCGAAGCCGCACGATTGGCGCGGGCGGCGGGAAAGCCCGTAAAAGTTGTCTGGACACGCGAAGAGGAGTTCACCTGGGCGTACTTCCGCCCCGCGGGCGTGATCGAAGTCAAAGGCGGCATCGCGGCCGACGGCAAGCTGACGGCTTGGGAATTTCACAACTACCATTCCGGCATGTCGGGGATCGAAACGCCCTACGATGTGGCGAATCAACTGACGCAATACCATCAGGTACCGCTGGTTTTGCGCAGCGGTTCTTATCGCGGTCTGGCCGCGACGGCAAACCATTTTGCGCGAGAAACGCACATGGATGCCCTGGCGCGCGCGGCCAAATTGGATCCCGTCGAATTTCGTTTAAGGAATCTCTCCGATGCACGAATGCGGGCCGTGCTGGAAGCGGCAACGAAATCGTTCGGCTGGCCGCGCAAGAAGACGCAGGACGGGCAAGGATTCGGCCTTGCTTGCGGCGCCGAGAAGGGGAGCCAGGTCGCAGCGTGCGCCGAAGTTGCTGTGGACCGGGCTTCGGGTGACGTGCGCGTTGTCCGTGTCGTCGAAGCCTTCGAATGCGGCGCGATCGTCAATCCTGATGGCCTGCGCAATCAAGTGGTGGGTGCAATCATCCAAGGTCTGGGCGGAGCGCTCTTCGAGGCAATCGAATTTGTGAATGGACGGATTAAGAACCCGCACTTTGCCACCTATCGTGTGCCGCGCTTCCGTGATGTGCCGGTGGTTGAGGCGGTTCTCCTCGACCGGAAGGACATCCCGTCGGCAGGAGCGGGAGAGACGCCGATCATGGCGGTGGCGCCAGCCGTCGGCAATGCACTGTTCGATGCCACGGGTATCCGTCTGAACGATTTGCCGCTGGTGCCGAATGGGTTGCGCAAGGCCTGAAAGGAAACGCAATTCATCGTTTAGAGAGGATCCCGAATGAAGCACCTGGCTCCGGCCGTAGGAATTTTTGCCCTGCTCATCGGCATTGCTGCGTGCCAAAAGCAAGCGAATGACAAAGACGCGATCCGCGCCGGCATTCTGCAGCATTTGACTTCCATCGGTACGTTGAATATGAGCGCTATGGACATGGATATGCGGAGCGTTTCTGTCAACGGAAACCAGGCTCACGCGGAAGTGGAGTTTCGACCCAAGAATGGCGCGCCGGGCGCCGGCATGCACGTGGCCTACAATCTCGAGAAACGCGAGGGCGCTTGGGTGGTGCTGAAAACGCAATCGTTGGGAGGCATGATTCAGCATCCCGATCCCGGTCAAAATCCGCACGCGAATCCGGACGTGCATTCCGGGGCGATGCCGAATTTCAACGAAATCCTGAACCAGCCCGCGCGCCCCCCGCAGGGGACAAAGCCGAATCCCCAACCTAGCGGCCAGCGCCAGACTACTCCAAGCAAGCCGAACTAAGGATGAGTCTCGAGGCCTGTCATCCGCCCGCTTGCCAAGGTTCGCGAAACAAATGCAGAATGGATTCTGGCGGCGTCCTGCCTCGCGGAGCCCATTTCTCTCGCTGGCCAGATGTTCCGGCGTCCATTCGAGCAATCCCGTCCACCAAAGCCTCGAACCTGGGTGGTGACGAAGTACGCGCCGAATAGCAGAGTGCCTTTCAAGCGTAGTTCTGCGGGATGCTGGATGCCGTGAAAATCCGGAACGAATAACTGACCAATTCCGTCTTAACGCCGCGAATACGGGAAGAAGCCGGATCCGGGCGGCGCCGCCGCCGCACCGCCTGAGATACAAGGCGAGCAAAGAAGCGCGAACCCGGCGATGTAGATTTCTTTGGCTAGGCTCGAAAATGCCTTCGCGGCCACCTTCGTTTTGCTCATGCTATAAATGACAGGAGGTTGCTCCGATCAGCCGCTCCTTCCTCATCTGGATTTCAGAGGGTTTTGTCCTTTGCGTAGCAGAGCGATTCCAAGTTGCATTCCATGCACTTTGGCTTGCGCGCCTGACAAATCCTGCGCCCGTGCCAAATGATCTGGTGAGAAAAGAGGATCCATTTGTCCTTCGGAATAATTTGCATCAAGTCCTGCTCGATCTTCGTCGGATCCTCGTTTCGCGTCAGGTCTAAGCGCTTGGCGATTCGCTGGACGTGGGTGTCCACGACTATGCCGCTGGGGATCCCATAAGCGGTTCCCAACACGACGTTTGCCGTTTTTCGCGCTACGCCCGGCAGGGTAAGAATTGCTTCCATCGTTCGCGGCACTTCTCCGCCAAAGTTTTGCAAGATCCCCTTGCTTGCGCCCATTATGGACTTGGTCTTATTGCGGAAAAAACCGGTGGGGCGAATTTCCTGCTCCAGCTCGCTCGGCGTGGCATACGCGAACGCCTTGGCATCGGGATATTTCCCGAACAGGGTCTCGGTGACTTGATTCACACGCACGTCGGTGCATTGCGCTGAAAGAATCGTGGCAATCAACAGTTGAAATGCGTTTTTGTGATTCAGCTCACACGTAGCGTTGGGATACGCTTCATCCAGTTTTGCAAGAATAGCGGCCACGCGCTTCGCATCGGTGCCGGCGGGTCGGCCTTGCTTCCGCGCTTTGGCCGCTTCCCTCGCGGGCTTCCCTTTCACCAGCGGGGATTTTTTGTTCGCCGATTTCTTTTTCCTCGACTTTGTCGCCATAGGAGCCAAGACTATAGCATGGAGGAAAGTGCCACGAACAACTTCGCAAAGGCCTTTCCGCGATGGCTACACCGGTTTTTCTCTTCCTCCGATAGTTCCGCGAAAGTTTTCTCGAGGGGATTGAAGTAAAACACCGGGTCGTATCCGAACCCTCCCGCGCCCCGTGTCTCCCGCAGAATTTCTCCATCTGCGCGGTCGGTGACCACCGCTAAAGCTCCGCCTTGTCGCGCCAGCGCAATGGCACAGACGAAATGCGCAGCGCGTTTTTCGCCTGTGAGATCGCGCATCTCTTTCAAAAGCTTTTCGATGCGCTGAGAATTCGTGGCGTCCACACCCGCGTATCTTGCCGAAAGAACGCCCGGTGCGCCGCCGAGAGCGGGCACGACCAGCCCGGAATCATCGGCAAGAATCGGCCCGTCCTGCATTCGCGAATAATGCAGCGCCTTGCCAGCCGCATTCTCTGCGAACGTTGGGGCCTTTTCTTCAAACGCAGGAAGAGAAGCAAATTCAGGCACCAAGGCAAGATCGACGCGTAGCGAGGACGGACCGCTAGCTTCTGCCAAAATGCGGTACTCTTTCAACTTTCCAGGGTTCGAAGAAGCGAGAAACAACTTAACGGGCACGCGCACTGAATTTCAGGGGCAGGACGGCACGTTGTTCATCGGTGAGCCGGCGGATTCCCGCGGCCGCAAGAGCGAGCAGATCCTGCATTTCGCTCCCCGTAAACGCCCGGCCCTCGGCGGTCGCCTGGATTTCCACGAAGTGCCCGCTGCCGGTCGTGACCACGTTCATGTCCACCTCGGCGCGCGAGTCTTCCTCGTACGCAAGATCCAGCAAGACACGGTCGTCCACAATCCCGACGCTCGTGGCTGCAACCGAATCGATCAGCGGCGAACTTTTCAAGATGCCCGCAGCCAGGAGGCGTTCGAACGCCAGCGCCAACGCCACGAAAGCTCCGGTGATGGACGCAGTACGCGTTCCGCCATCGGCCTGAATCACGTCACAATCCAGCCACACGGTGCGCTCGCCCAGCGCTTCCTGGTCTGTCACCGCACGCAAGGAGCGGCCAATCAATCGCTGAATCTCCAAGGTTCGCCCCGACTGCTTTCCCCGCGTCGCTTCACGAGGCATGCGCTCTTCGGTCGCGCGGGGCAGCATGCCGTATTCGCTGGTTACCCAGCCTTTGCCGCTCCCCTTCAAGAAGGGCGGCACACCGTCATCCACCGTGGCAGTGCAAATCACGCGCGTATTTCCCAGCTCAATCAGCACGCTGCCTTCGGCCGTCGAGATGAAATCCGGCGTGATCTTGAGCGGGCGCATCTGGTCCGCGGCTCGGCCGTCGCTTCTCACTGCTCCTTGTCCTGGCTCTCTCACGTGTTCTCCGCTGTCGGAAATTTCCTCACCGCTCGGCCAGTTTGACGGTCGAGAAGCTCAGTGTCAACGGCGGGACAAGGAAGGCGCCCGTCTTGCCCACGGCCGGGCCCGTTGCGGGATTTGCCGGGGAAGGGCCCGCGTCGGCATTCACAGCAAACGTTCCCGTCAGGTCGACGTGGCCCGCCAGGGTCTCCACTTCCTGCCCATGAATGAGGATTTTCAGCCTTTTCAGCTGCGGCACATTCGCTTCGAGCGTATGTGTCAAGGAATCCACCGCCAATTGTTCGCTCTGAATTCCCGATGGAATCGAGGTTGCCAGGGCTTCGGAAAAATCCGCGATCGCCGTGCCGTCCGGCAAAATGTAAAATGCCAGCAGCACGGCGTCCGGCGGCAGCGTGCGTAGCTCAACATCCACCGGGCCGGCTAGCAGTGTGTTCAGCACCTGTTTGGAACGCAACACCGGATCGCTCGAAAGCGGCAGTTCCACGACCACTGGCGCCAGCATCGAACTATCCGCATCGGAAAGCCAGAAAAGCTCGGCCTTCACGCGAGGATCGCTCGGGTTCATCGGAACCGGCTGTATCAGCTCCCGGCGGGCCTGTTCTTCGCTTTGCTGCTGCAATTGCGCCGCTCGCTTCATCCGTTTCCGAAGAATCGGAACAAAAATCGCCGCGCCAATCACCGCAAATACCAGCAGCGTGGTCAGCCAGAATTTCCAGCGCCCCCTCGCCGGTGCTGTTGCCGGTTCCGTCACGGCATTGCTCCGCTCGGCGCCGCGATCGCGTACACCGGCTTGAACGCCGCGACCCCACGCGCGATGGCACCTGCAACTCCCGGCACCATATGGTCGAGGTCCGCTCGGTCGTTCACAACCACGCTTGAGACTTCCACGGCAATGGCCGGCGCGGCCGTCGTCCGAAGCTGCCGAATGGCTGCGGTTTGCGCTATATCCGGCGAGCCCTTGAATTGGTGCGTAAGCATTCCCTGTACCAGGTCTCCGAGCTTCCTACTCAGTCCAAGAAACGGGGCCTGCGCAAGATCCCAAGGTATGAACCCATTCGCCGCCGTGAGGGGCGGCAGGTCCGAATTGACATAAACGCGCACCGTTCCGGGTATTCCCGTTGAGGCAATGTGCAGCGTAATGAACACCGACCCGCGCTGCGCGTTGGCCATCGCCGAGCGGTCATCAAACGATGGGTTTTCGTTTCCCTGCCGGGTCCCGACGACTTGAAATCCCTGCTGCTCGAGCGCTCGCCGCACCCCCGTTGCGAATTCCAGCGTAATCTCACTTTCCTGGATGCCTCCGGTTCCGCGCGCGCCGGGGTCTGTTCCGCCGTGTGCCGGATCCAGCACAACGATGTTCAAGCCGCTCTGCGCGGGTTGCGAGCCTGGCGCAGAACCAGCCGGTGCTTGTGTTCCGCTTTGTCCCGCTGTCGCCGCGGAAGCGGGCGGCAATGTGGCAGCGCCGGGCGGCGCTTGTTGCGTTTGCGGGAAAGTTTCGAGTGCGAACGCCATCACCGCGCCGCCAACCACGAGCGAGCCTATTCCGACAGCCGCGAGGAATCTTAACCGTCTCGAGTTTTCCACATCGAGCAGCATATCAAATCCGCCTCACGGAGCCACCTGTCGTTCGAGGGAACAGCGTGCTCGACGCCGTGCCGCTAACTAACTTAACTAGGTCAGGTTGCATTCGTCTTGCGGGTTTGAGGCCGCGCGCACCGCCGATCGCAAACGGGTTTGCGCTAAGGATGCGTTCCGGCCGTTTCCGTCGTGGCCACCGGCTTCAGATTTGCCTTCTCGAGCAACGTATTTGTGTTTGCCAAAGCTTTGTTTTGAAAATCCGCCCACACTGCCAGCGTTTCTTCCGCGGCCTTGTCCCATTTCGCGCTCGCCGTCTCGGCATCTTCCGTGGGCGCCGCGTCAGCGCTTTCCACGATGGTCATCAACCCGGTGAGGGCCGATGCGACTTTCGGCAGCGGCTCCGCTTCTTTGCCCGGCAGCGCCAGCCCGAACAACCCGAACCCGCCCTCGCCTTCCGGCGGAACCATGGCCTCCAACTTCCGATTCAGCTCCTCCAGGGCCTTGAGGACATCGGCCTTGTCGCTCGCTTCCTTCCGGCGTGCTTCGATCTGTCTTCGCAGCTCGGCAACCTGCTGTAGCGCCAAAGAAACCTCGCCCTCCCGCGCGGAAAGCTTTGAAGCCAGCGCAAACTGCCGGGTCAGTTCTTCGGGCGTCGTCTTCACGCGCGGATCCATTTTGACGGTCAGCGTTTGCGTCGTGTTTTTGCCGTGCGCGGTCAGTTGCACGGTGTACTTTCCCGGCAAGGCGAGCGCTCCGGAAGGCCGCCGAAACGAGGCGCGCACGCCTTTTGCTGGCGGAAACCGCAGATCCCACACGAAGCGGTGCATTCCCGCCTCGGCGGAAAGCCTTTGCGGTTCACGGACCCAGGAAGGGGGGAACGGCAAATCGTTCGGATTCACCTTCACTGCCGCGTCGTCGCTCGAGAACCGCCGCACAAGCCTCCCGTCACTGTTGAAAATCTGCAATTGAATTGGCGCAACAGATTGTTCCTTCAAGTAGTAATCCAGCACCGCGCCATTCGACGCATTCGCGGCCAACGGCTCATCGTCAGGGATCGGTGTGCTCTGGTCGCTTCCCGATCGCACGCGATACGCCGCCGCCGGCTGGAACAGCCATACATCGGCACCAGCTACGCGTGTATCGAGCTGCCGCAGCGGCGTCACGTTGTCCAGAACCCAGAACGAGCGCCCAAACGTCGCAATCAGCAAATCATTTTCATGCACCATCAGGTCGCGCACCGAGGTCATCGGCAAATTGAGTTGGAGCGATTGCCAGTGGTCGCCGTCATCGAACGAAACGTACACGCCCCTCTCGGTGCACGCGTACAGCAACCCTTTGCGATAGGCGTCCGCCCGCACGCAATTCAAAAAGCTGCCATCTGGGATCCCGTTCGAAATGCGCTGCCAGCTCTTCCCGAAGTCCCGCGTGCGGTAGAGGTACGGCTGATAGTCTTCCAACCGGTGCCGATCCACCGCCGCGTAGGCGGTTCCTGGGTCGGAACGTGAGGCTTCGATGTGCGTCACTTTGCTCCAGGGCGTCAATTCTTTCGGCGTGACGTTCTGCCAGTTTTTTCCTTCGTCCTGCGTTAGCTGAATCTGCCCGTCGTCGGTTCCCGCCCAAATCTCTCCCTCCTTCACGTACGACGGTCCAATGGTGTAAATCACGCCGCGCCGTTTTTCTTTCGGAGCGTCCGCTGCCGTTGCCGGATCCAAGTTTGCCGGCACGCCGGGATCTTCGCGCGTCAAATCAGGACTGATGGCTTGCCAGGAGCTTCCCCCGTCCTCCGTGCGAAACAGAATCTGCGACCCGAAGTAAAGGGCGTGCGCATTGAGCGGCGAAAACACCAGCGGGAGCGTCCACGTCCGCCGGAACGAGCCTTTTTGCGCAACCGTCGGCGGCATCTCTTGGATCTGTTCGTTGCTCAGATCCTGACGCGCCACGAATCCGCCGAAGATCACTCCTGGATTTAGCGGATCGGGTGCGATATATCCGTTTTCATCGCCCGCCTCGAGCGGCCGCCAATCATGAAAGTTCAGAAAACGGTACTTGCTGGCGCTTGCCGTGGCCACGGGCCCGCTATCCTGCTGCGCACCGTACACCCAATAAGGAAACTGGTTGTCCGTCGCGACGTGATAAAACTGCCCCGTCGCCTGGTTGAGCCACGAGCTCCACGTCTCGCCTCCGTTATGCGTCACGACTGCCCCTTGGTCGCAACTCAGAACCATGCGCTTTGCGGAATCTGGATCAATCCAAAGTTCGTGATAGTCCGGTCCGGTTGGATCGCCTTTGAACACGGCGAAGCTCTTTCCCCCGTCCACAGAACGATAGATCGAAGTGTTCGGCACATACACGATGTCCGAGTTTTTCGGATCCACGGTAACTTCGTTGAAGTACCAGCCCCTCCCCCAAATCCGGTGCTCTTTTGAAACTTGTTGCCACATCTGTCCGCCATCGTCCGAGCGATATAGCCCCCCCTGTTTGGCGTCCACAATGAGATAAATCCGCTTGGGATTGCTGGGCGCAAACGCAATTCCCATCCGCCCAAGTCCATCCGAGGGCAATCCTTGTCCGTTCACCATTTGCCAGTGATCTCCGCCGTCATTCGAACGATACAACCCGCTTCCTGGGCCGTTCGAGGGTGGGTAAATGCTCCATGGGGGCCGGCGCGTCTGCCACAGCGCGGCGTAAATCGTCTTCGTATTGCCCGGATCGAACGCCAGGTCAATTGCGCCGGTGTTTTCGTCGTGAAACAGCACTTTCTGCCAGTGCATGCCTCCATCTTTCGAGCGAAAAACGCCGCGATCCGGGTTCGGCCCGTAAGCGTGCCCCAGTGCCGCCACAAAAACGCGGTTTGCATCGTGGGGATCCACCAGGATCCTTCCGATTTGTCGCGTTTCGCTCAATCCAATCTGCTTCCACGTGTTTCCCGCGTCGGTCGACTTGTACATCCCATTTCCTACCGAAATGGACGACCGCATGTCGGCCTCGCCTGATCCCACGTAAATTACGTTCGCATCCGAGGGTGCAACAGCAATCGCTCCAATCGAGGCAACCGGCTGCGAGTCAAAAATCGGCTTCCAAGTTCGTCCCGCGTCGTTGGTCTTCCACACGCCGCCGCCAACCGCGCCGAAATAATAAGTGTCGGGCTGGCCGCGCACACCGGTCACCGCCAGCACGCGTCCTCCGCGAAATGGCCCGATCAACCGCCAACGCAGTTCTTGAAACAGTTTTTGGTCGACCTGTTTCGGTGTGTCCGCCCCAGCCACCAGTCGCACGGACGCTCCAGCGAGCAGCAGGTACACAAAGGCAGGAACAACGGCGCGCAGTTTCAAAGTCGTCTCCAAAAGTAATTTAGCGTTTCGAACGAGTGTCGAGTATATCTCACCAGGGCAAAAGAACACGGCTCTCGCAAGTCTCGAGTTCCGGGTTGCGGGCAGCGTCAGCGTTGCAAATTGCTTTTGCAAACTAACTTGCGGCGGAAGCTAACTCCGATAGGTGGGAGCTCATCTTTGGCAAATCGTTTGAAGGGCGCATCAGATCCAGGCCGGGGTGAGCCTATGCCAGTTCTTCGATGTTCTCCGGCGGAAGCACGGGTTTGGCGCGCAGGACATGCAGTTTGCCGCTGACGAAGTAAACCATGAACCCCGCAGAAATGATCAGCGCCCCGAACACAAGTCCGTTCATCCCCAGGAGGGTTTCGTGGTCGCTCTCTACCACCGCAAGCAGGAGCAGCAGCAAAGGAAACACACCGGTCAGGATCGCACCAGTCAGACCACCAGGGACACGAAACCCACGCTTGAGTTCCGGTTCCTTGATGCGCAGCGCCACCAGCGTCACGAACTCCAGCATAAGACTTGCGCCATAAAGCATGATGTCCAGCGTGATGAGCCGCCTGAATCCCAGCCCGAGGCACAATGCCCAGCACGCTGCGCAAACTACGACCGCGAGCCACGGCGCGTTCGTCCGTTTGCTTGTTTTGGCGAACGCTTTCGGGAGCATGCCATCCCGAGCCATTGCCAAGGGCAAACGCGAGTAGCTCATCACCAGCGCATTGAACATTCCGAACCCACTCATCATTCCGCCGAGCACGACCAGGAATCGCAGCCAGGCGAATCCTGCGACGGTTCCGCCAAGTGCTCCCGCCACGCTGGCCCACGAGCCATCTTCCGCGAAAAGGGAAGACGGGGCGCCGGTCAGATACACGGCTGCAAAAGGCAGCACATAGCTCAGCGCAACAAGAATGACCGCAGCGATCATCGCCCGGGGATAGGTTCGCTGCGGCCGCTCCACTTCCTGCGCGATGGTCGACGCGTTGTCCCAACCCATGTAATTCCACATCGCCACCAGCACGCCGCCGACTAAGCCGAGCCCGGTCATCGCGGGTGCTCGGTGGGGATCTGCGAAGGTGCCCATTTTGAAAGGTGCCAGAACGACAACCAGCGCAAACGGCAACGACAGCAGGAAAAACAGCCACAGAGATGTCAGGCCCACCACGCGAATCCCGGCGAGGTTCAACGCCGCACAGGTCGCCACCACCGCGAGACCCGCATAGATTCCGTGATTGCCGACGCCAAACCACGGCGACATCTGCCGTAGATAAAACACAAACAGAGTTGGGTAAATCGCCATGTCAAAAATGCTTGCCGCCAGGGACAACCAAGCTTCCTGAAATCCCCAGAAGTTTCCCAGGCCGCGCCGCACCCATGCATAGTAGCCGCCCTCCGCCGGCAACGCGCTCGACAGCTCCCCGATCATGAACGCCGTTGGCAGGCTCCAGAACACGGGTAGAAACAGCAGAATTAGGATCCCGCGGCCATACCCCGCGCCATGAATGATTTCTTCGGTGCCATAGGTACCGCCAGACACCATAAAGAATGTCGCTGCCACGAGAGGCCAGAGCGTGAGTTTGGCGATGGACCTTTTTGTTGTTGGGACTAAGCGGGAAGGGAACTCGGCCGGAAGCGAACTCAATTCTTACTCTCGTCCTCCTTATCGAACATCGCTCTCGTCGCCAGGCTGAAGCGGGTTCGCAGCTGCAGAATACAGGAGTCCTCTGCGCATGCAAGAGAAAAATGCATGCGACCGAGATTTTTTGAAGCGCGCGCCAAGAACTTGCTCTCGTCGCTCCCGCGTCTCCCGCGGGCCATCCGCCTGCCGGTTGGCACTGCGTGCTAGACTGCTCGCTTGCCTTTGCTGTCGCGTTTCATCCATTCCTAAAGGAGCGCCCGAATGAGGCTGCCCTCCCGCGCTGCTTTCTCCGCACTCTGTCTGGTTCTGGTACCTCCTTTCCTTGTTCTAGCTCAGCAGCCCCGTCGAACCCTTCGCGCTGTCACCATTGACGACTATTTTCAAATCCGTGCGGTCAGCGACCCCGATCTGAGCCCCGACGGGCGGTTCGTTACTTATACGGTCGAGTCTCACCTGCTCAAAGACGACAAAAACGAAGATCGCATCTGGATGGTTCCCACAGCGGGCGGCGAAGCCGTCCCTCTCACGGCGGCCGGTGCCTCTTCGTCCCACGCGCGCTGGAGCCCCGATGGGAGATCCATTGCCTTTCTCTCCGCTCGAGACGAGGGCAAGGCACAGGTTTGGCTGTTGCCGCGGCGGGCAGGTGAAGCCGAACGCCTCACCGACACGCCCCAGGACGTCGAAGATTTCGCCTGGTCTCCCGACAGCCGCCACCTTGTTTTGGTTCTCCGCGACCCCAGCGCCGAAGACCTTGAGACGGCCAAAGCGAGGAAAGGCCGGGCCGCCGTCAGCCAAGAAAAGCGCAAGGTGCAAAAACCTTGGGTGATCGACCGCTTGCAGTTCAAAACGGATGAGATCGGCTATCTTGACCGGCGCCGTACCCACCTGTATGTATTCGACTTAGCGGCAAAAACGCTGAGACAGATCACCACTGGCGACTTCGACGATTCCGAGCCTGCTTGGTCTCCCGATGGCAGGTCCATCGCCTTCAGCAGCAACCGCTCCCAGCCGGACCCGGACGCAACTTATGACATCAACATTTGGGTCGTGGGCGCCGACACCCAGGAGAAGGAAGCTCGTCTCACGCAGATCACCACCAACCCCGGTGCGGACACCGCTCCCAGTTGGTCGCCGGACGCCAAGTGGATCACCTATGTCACACAACTTGATCCGCACCTGTTTGACTACGCCACGCGTCACGTGGCCTTCTCGCCCGCAAGGGGCGGCTCCGCCAAAGTCCTCACTCTCAAGCTCGACCGCAACGCGGATGAACCGCATTTTTCCTCCGACGGAAGAATCTTTTTCATCGCGGACGACGATGGGGCTCTCCAACTATACACAGTGGACACCACCACGGGCGCCATCACGTTTGGCGACGGCCAGCGCGGGGACCGTCCTCCCATCGGCGGGCGCCTAACGGTCAACGGCTATTCCATCGGCAACGGTTCCACCGGGAACATCGCCGCACAAATCTCCACGCTCGACCACCCTGACGAGATTTTCTCCGTCATCGGCGGCAAGCTCACGCAAATCACTCACATGAACGACGCCCTGATGAACCAGCTAAAGCTTTCCCGAGGGGAATATGTGCATTTCAAAAGCAAGGACGGGACCACCGTCGCTGGTTATTTGTACAAGCCGCTCGACTATGTCGCCGGCAGGAGGTACCCCACGATTCTTCGGCCCCACGGCGGGCCGGTGTGGTCCTATTACGCCGAATTTGACCATCTGCCGCAGCTTTACGCCGCCAACGGCTATGTCGTCCTTTTCCCGAACCCGCGTGGGTCTAGCGGCTATGGGCAGAAGTTCGCGCAGGCCATTTGGGCCGAGTGGGGCAATAAGGACTTCCAAGACGATATGGCGATGGTGGACTATGCTATTGAGCAGGGAATTGCGGACCCGGCAAAACTTGCCGTCGGTGGCTGGTCCTATGGAGGTATCTCGACCGACTTCATCATTGCGCAGACCAACCGCTTCAAAGCGGCCATTTCGGGCGCAGGCAGCGCCTTCTTCGCGAGCTCATATGGCCACGACGAGTACCAGCGCGATTATGAAACCGAACTCGGCCACCCCTGGGAGAATAAGGCCGTCTGGGAAAAGGTCTCGCCGTTCTATCGCGTAAGCAACATCGCCACGCCGACGCTGTTCATGGGCGGGGATATCGACTGGAACGTTCCGATCCTCGGCAGCGAGCAGATGTACCAGGCGCTCAAACGGCTGGGCCGCGCCACCGAGCTTGTCGTCTACCCGGGCGAATACCACGAATTCAAGGCGCCTTCGCACATCAAGGACCGACTCGAGCGTTACCTTGCCTGGTACAACCACTACGTCAAAGGCGACGCCGCTCCCGCTCGGCCGGTTTCCGCCGCGCAATCGGGAGAGTAGAACCAAGGCCCTTCGTCCATCCCGCTGCCCCCGTTGCCCTGATTTCCTGCGCCAAGCGGGGATTCCTCTGCTAAACTCGCTCCCGTTTCGAAACACCCTCTTTTTTTGAGGAGCGACCTAAATGAAGAATCGGCTCTCCAGCGCCATTCTTTTCCTGCTCGCAATTCCAGCGCCGGCCCTGGCTCAGGAATCTGCTCAGAAGACGCCGCGCGGGATCACCATTGACGACTTTTTCCAGATTCGGGATGTGTCGCAGCCAGAGATCAGCCCGGACGGCCAATGGATTGTTTACGCGGTGCGGACGAGAATACTCAAAGAGGACAAGAACGAGCAGCGCTTGTGGATGATTGCAACGCATGGCGGCGAGGCGATTCCGATGACGGCGGAAGGCGTCTCCTCTGGTCATCCGAGCTGGAGTCCTGATGGAAAGTATTTATCGTTTCTCTCGGCGCGCGACGGCGGCAAGTCGCAAGTGTGGCTGCTCGACCGCCGTGGCGGTGAAGCCATTCGCCTGACCGACACCGTCCAAGGCGTCGATGATTTCGAGTGGTCTCCCGACAGCACACGACTCGTGCTCGTCCTGCGCGATCCCAAGCCTGAAGATATCGAAGCCGCCAAGAACAGGGAAAAGCCGGCTCCGGCGACACCGCCCAGACCGAGGACTCCGCCCCCGTTGGTCATCGACCGACTGCAATTCAAGCGTGACACCGTGGGCTACCTGGATCGCCGCCGCGCGCATCTCTACGTGTTCAATGTGTCTGCAAAAACTACGGCGCAAATCACTTCCGGCGATTTCGATGACAGCGAGCCTGCCTGGTCGCCGGACGGCAGGTCACTCGCCTTTAGCAGCAACCGCACATCGGACGCCGACGCGAACTACAAGTCTCACATCTGGGTCGTTGCCGCCGACAATGCCGATAAGGGCGCGCGCCTCACCCAGCTCACGCCGGATCCCGGTCCTGACTCAGCACCCGCCTGGTCCCCTGACGGCAAATGGATTGCCTATGTCACCGAACTCGAGCCGCATCTTTTCTATTACAACACCCGCCATTTGGCGGTCGTTCCTGCCACCGGGGGCCAACCAAATGTCCTTACGCGTGCCTTTGACCGCAGCATTCGCCGCCTGCGCTTTTCGAGTGACAGCAAGTACATCTTCTTCACGGCGGAAGACGACGGGATGCAGAATCTGTGCCGCATCCCTGTCGGCGGTGGGGAAATCACGCGTCCCATAGGCGGCCGGCTGGTAGTCGGGACATATTCCCTTAGCAAAGACGATTCCATTGCTGCGCAAATCAGTACCATCGATCGTCCCGATGAAATTTTTTACCTCTCGAACGGCGCTGGTGAGCCAACGCGTCTCACAAAAACCAATGACGCCCTGTTCGCCGAACTGCGTCTCGCGCACGCAGACTACGTACACTTCAAAAGCAAGGACGGCACCAACGTCGCCGGATACTTGTACAAGCCTCTTGATTACACGCCGGGAAAGAAAGTCCCGACATTGCTGAATCCCCACGGGGGACCGGTGGGCCAATACGCTGCCGCCTTCTACCATCTCGCGCAACTGTATGCCGCCAACGGCTACGCGGTTCTGCTCCCGAATCCGCGCGGCTCTTCCGGCTACGGCCAGAAATTCTGCGCCGCGATTTATGCCGACTGGGGCAACAGGGACTATCAGGATGACGTGGCAATGGTGGACTACGCCGTGGCCCAAGGCATTGCCGACCCCGACAGGCTCGGCGTGGGTGGCTGGTCCTATGGCGGCATCTCGACGGATTTCATTATTGCTCAGACCCAGCGCTTCAAAGCCGCCATCTCCGGCGCGGGCGTTGCCCTTATCGCCAGCTTCTACGGTCACGACCACTATCAGCGCGATTACGATATCGAACTCGGCCATCCTTGGGACAAGAAAGCCGTATGGGACAGAATTTCACCATTCTATCGTGTCGCCAGCATCACCACTCCCACGTTATTCATGGGCGGTGACATCGATTGGAACGTGCCGATTCTGGGCAGTGAGCAGATGTACGAAGCCATGAAGACGCTGGGGCGCACGACCGAACTCGTCGTGTACCCGGGCGAATATCACGGTTTCACTATGCCAACGCATATCAAGGACCGTATGGAGCGCTTTATGGCCTGGTACAACCACTACGTCAAAGGGGACTCCGCTCCTGCGCGCCCACCTGAGCAGCCGGCGACAGCGTCCAAGCCCGCCGACTGAATCGCATGAGCATCCGAATCAGTTCGGTCGACTACTTCGAGGTTCAGACTCCCATCGAGGCGCAGTTGTTGAAGAAAAGAAGGGGCAGGAGAGCGCCACCATGCGATTGGATTGCTGTGCTCTCAAAGCCCATACGCTGTTGAACGATGGGCAGGAATCAGAAGTTACACGCATCGTTGCCAGGAGGCCGGTGGGCCGGGATGGAAATTGCTCCGGGAATGAAACAAATGCCTATGGCATTTTTGCGTGATAGACAGTTCCGCCCGGGACGGATCCTTTTCTGGACGTCAACAGGATCGCTTACGTGCCCATAAGTGCGACCGATAGCAGTTCACCTCGCTGGGAGGGTCAGATGTTTTACAAATCCGCCGTTCCGTTTGCAGCTCTTCTCCTAGCGGCGCTTCCCGCGAGCGCCCAGCAGACTTTTATCGTCGGTACCGCCTCGGCCGCACGTGGACAAAAAACCACGGGCTATCTTGAAGTGCCCGCGGGCGTGGATGCGGCCACGAATATTCCGGTGGCGGTCGCAAACGGGGCGAAACCCGGCAAAGTGCTCGCGCTCGTTTCGGGAGCGCATGGTACGGAATACGTGTCCATCATTGCTATTGAAAAACTCATCGCAAGACTCGATCCCGCCGAGCTCACGGGAACGGTCATTCTCGTTCCGCTTGTCAACATCGCTTCGTTTGAGCAAAAAGTTCCGCACGTCAATCCCATCGATAACAAAAGCATGAACCGCTTTTATCCCGGCAAAGCCGATGGCACGCAGACCGAGCGCGCGTCTTATCTCATCACCAAGGAAATCGTCGACCGTTGTGACTACCTCATCGACTACCACGGCGGCGATCTCGACGAGAGTCTGCGGCCGTACGCGTATTGGGGGCCAACGGGACGCTCCGAGCAAGACCATGTCTCCAAGGAAATGGTTCTCGCCTTCGGCCTCGACCACATCATTATCTGGAGTGAGCGGCCCACCGATCCGAACGCCACGCGCTATCTGGACAACACGGCCACGGTCCGGGGCAAGCCATCCATCGTAGTCGAGGCGGGCCACGCCGGAACGGTCGAGACCGACGATGTCAATCTTCTCGTGGACGGTACGCTGAGCACTATGCGCGCCCTTAAAATGCTGCCGGGCGAGCCGCGATTCATCGAAAATCCGGTTTGGATTGAAAGGCTGACGGACGTTCTCGCCGAAGGTCCTGGAATCTGGTATCCGCTCGTCAAGCGAGGCACGTACGTTTCTGCAGGAATGAAACTCGGCACGATCACCGACTATTTCGGAAAAGTCATCGCCGAGCCGCGCGCTCCGGTTTCCGGAGTCGTGCTCCACGTCAACGCAGTGCCTTCCTTGAAAAAGGGTGACAACATCGCTGACTTGGGAGTCGTTGCCGCTCACACTCCCTAGCCGCCCGAAGCCGCAATCCATTCACGAATTCGGCCGTGTGCCGATCCTGTTTTTGTGATGAACGCCCTGTCATTCCTCGAGGAAGGGGACCTATTCAACCCGGCCATCGCCTTAGTTGGTAGCGCCCAAATAAGATCGGCGCCCGCACCCTCGCGCAGCGCCGTCTTTTCCACTTCCAGAATTCTTAGTTCTTGCTCGCCACCGACTCACGGTGATCTTCCCGCGGAGTCATGGAGACGACGATGTACTCGCGCTCCTTGTCATCGCCTTCAGTCACTTTCAGCATAAACTTGTCCTTGTGCAGCCGAAATTGCGCGGTTTCGCCGATGGGCAGCAGCGCGGGATGCTTGTCATCTTTCGGGCGGATGCGATAAACGACCTTCTCGCCTTGCAGCACGTATTCCTGGCAGAGCACTTCCTGGGTCTTTTTGCTCTGTGAATCAGTCCCCAGAAGCTCGCCCGTCACGGACTTCCCGCCCTTTTCCTGCATGCCGCAAGGCGCCGAATCCATCCGCAGCAATGTTCCCTTTTGATAGTCCTCGTGGTCTTTCGCCGCACAGACACCGGCAAGCAATAAACAGCCCACGAGCGCGCACAACTTGGTATTCATAAGCTTGTCCCCTTCCTCACAAATTAAGGGAGCCGACCAGGCCAGAAAATAGCCCGAAGGTCCCCCTGTGCTCAATCTGTTAATCCGGCAGCGCTCCAAGGCAGAATTTCGATTACTCTTAAAGATCGGGGGACGCCTTCATGCTCGCATGGACTGGGCTTTTTGGCTTGGCTGTCCTTCTGGTGGGCTTAGTCCTTTTGTTTCTATGGCATCCGCGAATGGGCGAGTTGTTTCACCGGCACGTCCGTGATCGCCCCAAGCGCCGCCTATTCCTTGCTGCGGTCGGGTTCTTCCTGACTTTAGCCCTGGCGCGGGGCGCGGCTTATGCCGCGGCGCGGGGGATTGCCCCATTCCATTACATCTACATCCGCGGCACCCACGTTCATCACCTGGTTTGGGGGATTTTGTTGCTGCTGATCGTCGGGTTTTGCTGGTTAATCGAGGTCGGGACGGGGGAAAGGTCTTCCTCTCTGCTCGCGAGCCGCCTGATGTCGCTGCTTTACGGAGTCGGAGCCGCTCTTACACTGGACGAATTTGCGCTGTGGCTCAACCTGAAGGACACGGTATATTGGACGCGCCAGGGCCGCGCCAGCCTTGATGCGATTCTGCTTTTTGGCGCAGCGCTGCTCATCGGCATTTGGGGACACGGCTTCCTCAAGGCCCTCCCGGGAGAAATCTTTCGCTCTGGCAGGAAAAAAGTGTGAGGAGTCCTCACTCCGTCTGTTGCTTATGCCACCACTCGCGCAGCCAGGCGCATTTTCCTTTGTCATCGAGGGCGATGACGAAGATTCCATCTAGCTTGGTCTTGAGCCCGGGAGGTACGATTACGAACGAAGCCCGCCATCGGGCAATGCCTTGCCCGGACGTCACCGCCAGGATTTCGTAGCTGAATTGGACTTGCTTCTCGGTTTGCGCAACATGGGTCCAATAATCCAGAATAGCCGCTCGCCCGCGCATCGGCTCGACAAACGGCGTGACTTGGTAGGTTCCATCCTCGGCGTAAAGCTCCGCCGCAGCCTGGGCATCCCCGGTTTCCCATGCCCGGCCATACTTCTCAAGCCATGCGCTAAAGCTCGCGCGAGTCATGAGCATGCCTGTCCTCCGCCGAGCAGTCTTCTCTAGCGATCCTGTGATGTTCGTGGCGGGCCCGCGAGCAGCTGATGCAAGTTTTGCTGCAATCGCTGACCTGGTGGCCCGTTGCGCTCGCCCCACTTTTGCACAGTCATGCACACCTATCCACAGGCAAGATCGGAAAAACCTCTTGCAAAGGAAAAACGGAGGGCTTAACCTCCATCCCACATTGAGCCGAGAAGCCTCAAAAACTTCGCGGCACAATTGAAAGAGGGCGCAGCTGCTTAACGGCGGCTGCGCCCTCAATCTTTTCAGCCTTGCCGCGCTTCCTGATAGCCCCCTGGCTCCAGTGTTCCCGTAGATTTGCTCCCGTCCATGCGGCAGAGTATGCTCTCCGGTTTCGAGGAGGTGCCGGATGAGTTGCTGGGGTAGGAGTCTTACAGCAGGAAATTGGCTCTATCGGGGAGCCTTAGTCGGACTCGTCTTTTGCTGGACTCTCTTTCGACCGGTGTTGGCGCGCCATTCCCACGAGAACGCGGCTTCCGATCCGCCAACCTTCGACCAGAGAGTGTTTGGCGAGATGCGCTGGCGCTGCATCGGGCCGTTTCGCGGTGGCCGCACCGTAGCCATTTCTGGCGTGCCACGACAACCGGGCGTTTTTTATATGGCGGCTGTCAACGGTGGCGTCTGGAAAACCACTGACTTCGGGAATACCTGGAATCCCATCTTTGACGACCAGCCTACCGGTTCGGTGGGGGCGCTGACGGTGGCACCTTCGGATCCGAATGTAATTTATGTCGGCAGCGGAGAAGGTTTGCAACGGCCGGACCTGGCAACCGGTGACGGTGTCTACAAGTCCACTGACGCAGGAAAAACTTGGACACACCTCGGGTTGCGCGATGCACAGCAGGTCGCCGCGATTTTGGTCGACGCGAAAGATCCGAACCGCCTTTTTGTTGCGGCCTTAGGACATCCGTATGGCCCGAACGCTGAACGCGGAGTTTTTCGCTCGACCGACGGAGGTCAGACGTTTCAGAAAGTTCTGTATAAGGACCAAAACATCGGCGCGGCCGACTTGGCGTTTGATCCTTCGAACCCACAGACGGTTTACGCGACGCTGTGGGCTGCTCGGGTCGCGCCCTGGGAAATTCGTAGCGGCGCGTCGTTTATCACCGCGGGCAGTGGAATTTTCAAATCGACCGACGGGGGAACGAGCTGGCGCCCGCTGACGAAGGGATTGCCCGGCGTGGATGAAGGATTGAGCCGCATCGGCATCGCCGTGGCGCCGAGCGAGCCGAGCCGTATTTATGCCTCGGTGGAAGCCGACAAAAATGGCGGCGTGTACGTTTCCCGTGACGCCGGCGAAACCTGGAAGCTCAGCAATTCGGATCATCGGATCGGGGGGCGCGGCCCGGGGGCGATGGGAATTGCCGTTGCGCCGGATAACCCCGACGTTGTTTACATTGCGAATACGACCACATGGAAATCCACGGACGGAGGGAAGTCGTTTGTGGGTTTCAAGGGGGCGCCCGGCGGAGACGATTACCAGCGCATCTGGATGGGTCCGGAGAATCCACGAATCATCGCGCTCTCAAGTGACCAGGGCGCGGTGATCAGCGTGAATGGTGGCGAGAGCTGGAGCAGTTGGTACAACCAGCCCACCGCGCAGCTTTATCACGTTACGACAGACAATCGCTTTCCCTATTGGGTGTACGGCGCGCAGCAGGAAAGCGGCTCGGTGGCGACGCTAAGCCGCAGCGATTTCGGTGAAATTACCTTTCGCGACTGGCGACTGCCGGGCATTTTCGAGTACGGCGCCATCGCCGTCGATCCGCTCGATCCGAACATTCTCTATGGCGCGTGGCTGACGCGCACCAACCAGGGCATCAGTGAATACGCGCAAGTCGCTCCCGAGCCGATTCGCCGGGCCGAATATCGCTACGTCCGGACGCTCCCGGTGGTGTTTTCGCCGCTCGAACCGCACACCCTGTATTTCGCGGCCAACGTGCTCTTCAAGACAGGCGACGCGGGGAACAATTGGCAGGTGATCAGCCCGGACTTGACGCGCGAGTCGTATGAAGTTCCCCCGAACCTTGGCGTCTTTGCCGCGAGCGATCCGGAGAAAGGAAAACATCGGGGCGTTATTTATGCAGTTGCGCCTTCCTTCAAGGAAGCGAATACGATTTGGGCGGGCACCGACGATGGGTTGATTCACATCACGCGGGACGGCGGAAAATCCTGGCAAAACGTGACGCCGTCCGAACTAAAGCCCTGGAGCAAAGTGTCGATCATCGAAGCTTCACATTTCGAGGCGGGCACGGCTTACGCGGCGGTCAATTCTTTCCGGCTGGATGATTTGCGGGCGCACATTTATCGTACGCGCGATTTCGGGAAAACCTGGGAGGAAATCACCAAAGGTATTCCCGACGGAGGCGCGAGCAACGTCGTACGCGAAGATCCCGAGAGAAAGGGATTGTTGTTTGCGGGCACGGAAGGCTCAGTTTATGTTTCGCTCGACGACGGCGATGACTGGCAGCCGCTCGAACTCAACCTCCCGCACACCTCCATGCGCGACTTGGCCGTTCACGGAGATGATTTGATTGTTGCGACGCACGGCCGCTCGTTCTGGATTTTGGATGACATCACGCCGCTGCGGCAATGGAATGCGAACATTGCCAAGGAAAACGCGCATCTGTTTCTGCCGGCGACGGCAATTCGTTTTCGCTGGAACCGCAATCCAGACACGCCGTTGCCTCCCGAATTCCCGGCGGGGAAGAATCCACCGGATGGAGCGATCATCGACTACTACTTGGCGTCGCCCTCGAGAAATCCCGTGACGATAGAAGTTTTGGACGGGCAGAGTCACGTGGCGCGGAGGTACTCCAGCGCGGACAAACCCGAACCGATGGAAAAGATTGCCAGGGAGCATGCGATCCCGATGTACTGGGTGCGGCCGACCGAGATTCCTTCCGCCGAGGCGGGAATGCATCGGTTTGTCTGGGATATGCACTACCCGCCCCCAGAAGCTCTGGCGCACGAATTTCCCATTTCCGCGATTTATCACGATACGCCGAAATACCCTCTGGGCGCCTGGGCGCTGCCGGGGAATTACACGGTGAAGCTCACGGTGGAAGGCAAGACGTACACGCAACCTCTGGTTGTGAAAATGGACCCGCGCATCACCACCTCTTTATCGGACCTACAAAAGCAGTTTGGAATGGAGAGCGGCGCGGTCGACGGCATGAATCAGAGCTACGAAGCACTGGCGCAAGTTCGCTCGGTGCGCGCGCAATTGAAAGAGTTGGCTGCCAAAGCAGGGAATGGCAGCCTCGCTGAGGCGATCGCGGCGTTGGACAAGCAAGCTGCTGAACTGGAAGGTGCGGCGCAAGCGAGTTTCTACGGCTTGCCGCCGCGCGGAAAACAGCGGGAGAATTTCTCCACGCTCAACCAGCATTTTGCAAGCATGCTCGCGGTTGCCGACAGTGCCGATGCGGCACCCACAACGCAGGCCACGACGGTGTCTGCCGAACTCAGAACCGCTCTCGAGTCCCTGCTATCTGGCTGGAAAAACGCGAAAGAGCAGGTCATTCCGGCGCTGAACAAACAGTTGAAGGGCGCCGGACTCTCCGAAGTCGAGACCAGCAAACCGCCATCAGAGAGCCCTTCGGCTGACCCCGATGCGGATGACCGGCCATGAGAAACAGAACAAAAAGGAGCACGAGGAGGCTGATGATAAGCAAGAACGACATTCGAACGGCGGTCGGTCTTGCGTTTCTATTGATGATGCAAATCCCAGCAGCGGGGATTTCGTTCGCGCAGGAGATCCCTCCCTCGCTGTATTCGGAAATGAAGTGGCGAATGATCGGGCCGTTTCGCGCGGGCAAGGTGAACGGAGTCGCCGGCGTACCGGGAAACCCAGCCATCTATTTCATGGGCGCGGATGGCGGTGGCATATGGAAGACCGCGGATGGCGGCGTGACGTGGAAACCGGTTTTTGATGGGGAGTTTGCCGCATCGATTGGCGCCGTTGCCGTGGCGCCATCGGATCCGAACATTCTTTATGTGGGAACGGGCGTGAACACGATTTATGGAGACGTTTCCCACGGAAACGGCGTGTACCAATCGACCAACGGCGGGGCAACCTGGCAGCACCTGGGCTTGGAGGATTCAAGACACATCGCGCGCATCCTGGTCGATCCTCGCAATCCCGACATTGTGCTGGCGGCGGCGATCGGCGATGGCTACGGGCCGAATGAGGAACGCGGTGTTTTCCGGTCCACGGATGGCGGGAAGAATTGGAAGAGGGTTTTGTTCAAGGACAACACGACCGGCGCGGTCGACCTCTGTTTTGAGCCGGGTAATCCGAAAGTGGTCTTTGCCACCCTCTGGCATGTGATCTGGAAGCCCGACGTGAGAGATCAGCCGTTCGAACCGGGCAGTGGGCTTTACAAATCGAAGGATGGGGGAGTCACGTGGACCCAGATCACGGGGAATGGGCTTCCGACTGTAAACTGGGGGCGTTCCGGCGTGGCGGTGGCGCCGGGGACGCGCGGGCAGCGCGTGTACCTGATTATTGAAGCAAAGGAAAAAAAAGGCGGTCTGTTCCGCTCGGATGACGGCGGGGCGACCTGGCGCAAGATAACCGAAGATCCGCGAATCGAGACGTCCGGGTACATGGGCGAGATTTTCGTGGACCCGAGAAATCCAGACGTCGTTTATGTGCCGCTGCAGAATTTCTACCGATCGACAGACGGAGGAAAGAGTTTCACGGCGATAAAAGGTGCCCCCGGTGGAGACGATTACCACACCATGTGGATCGATCCGAGCAATCCGCAAAGAATGATTTTGGGGACAGACCAAGGCGCAACCATCAGCATGAACGGCGGCGAGACTTGGAGTCCATGGTACAACCAGCCAACCGGCGAATTTTACAGAGTCTCGACCGATCACCGCTTCCCTTACTGGGTTTATGGACCGCAACAGGATAGTGGCACGGCGGCAATCGCGAGCCGCGGAAACAATGGGCAAATTACAGTGCGAGATTGGTATCCGGTCGGCCCCGGAGAAAGCGGCTATACGATTCCCGATCCGCTGGATGCGGATGTGGTTTACAACGCCGGACCCGCCGGCAGCGTGGTTCGGCTGTCCAAGACCACCGGCCAAGTGCGGGATATTTCCCCTGCGCCGATTCCGCAAGGAAGCAAGTATCGTTTCAACTGGACCATTCCCATGGTTTTTTCGCCGCAGGATCCACACCTTCTCTATCTGGGTACGCAATTCTTGATGAAGACCAGCAACGGCGGCGCGAGTTGGGACGAAATCAGTCCTGATCTGACGCGTATTCGCGCGGAAGAGAAGGACACCAAGAAGCGCCGCGGCACGATCCTGACGATTGCGCCCTCACCCGTGAAAGAGGGAGTGCTTTGGGTGGGGACGGACGACGGGAACATCCAAATCACAATAGACAGCGGAAAGACCTGGAAAAACGTGACCCCTGCAGCCATCACGGAATGGAGCACGGTCGGCATCATCGAAGCGTCGCACTTCGACACCGGGACGGCATACGCCGCGGTAAATCGCAACAGTCTGGATGATTTTCGGCCGCATATTTTTCGCACGCGCAACTATGGAGAGAGTTGGCAGGAAATTGTCAGTGGAATCAGCGAAAAGGATTTCGCGCGTACTGTGCGGGAAGATCCGGTTCGCAAAGCCCTGCTTTATGCCGGAACGGAGAAGGGCGTCTACGTTTCCTTCGACGATGGGGACCGCTGGCAAACGCTGCGGCTGAACATGCCCGTGGTGTCCGTTCACGACCTGGCAATTGAACAAGATGATTTGGTGGCCGCGACGTATGGACGCTCGTTCTGGATTCTGGACGATATAACGCCGCTGCGGCAGGTGAATCCGGGGCTGGCGTCTGGCGGAGTGCATCTGTTTCTGCCGAGGACCGCGACCCGCGTGCGGCGCGATGAAAACCAAGACACGCCGCTGCCGCCAGAGGTTCCGACTGGGAAGAATCCGCCAGATGGCGCCATCATTGATTATTATCTGCCGCCCAATCCTTCCGGCGACGTTCAAGTGGGCATCCGCGACGAGGCCGGCAATCTGGTGCACAGCTACTCGAGTGCGCCCCTTCCAAAGGAAGAGGGTGAAGTGCCTTTCGTGGCGGAATATTGGCTGGCCCATCCGCTGCCGCTTGCGAAGTCCCCAGGGATGCACCGGTTTGTTTGGAACTTGCGGTATTCGAATCCGCCCGCGCTCCACGTGCAATCGCCGTACAACTATCCGATTGCAGCAATTGTTGGTTCGACGCCGTTGCCGCCCGAAGGACCGCTGGTTCTGCCGGGGAAATACGAAGTTCAACTGCAGGCGGGAGGGCAAACCCTGCGGCAGTCGCTTGAAGTGAAGCAGGATTCGCGCGTCCATGCCGCGCGAAACGAGTTGCAGAGCGCGCTGGACTTGCAGCTGAGGATTTCAGCGGTGCTCACGCGAAACTACGAGGCTTACCAGCAAGTGAAACAATTGCGCGCGCGGCTGGGCGAGCTAGCAAAGCGGCCCAAAGAGGATCCGGTTGCCGTTTCCGCGAAAGCTTTAGAGGAGAAACTACGTGCTCTCGAAGGTGAGGCCACGCCGATTCTCGTAACGGCCAAAGGGGTGAGCTTGATGGCCGTGAACGACAGCTTGACGGCGTTGATGGCGCTCGTGGATGGAGCGGACTTTGCGCCTTCGGAAGAATCGTTTGGCTCCTTTCACCGGGTGTGCCAGGGCTGGAAGGAACAACTTGCGGCCTGGCAAGAACTCAAGAGTAAGGACGTGGAAGCTTTGAACGGGTTGCTTGCCAAGAGTAACCTTCGGCTGGTTTCCACCATGCCGGCGGTGACGGCTGACACTTCCTGCGGAAATTAAGCGCTACAGAGAGCCATTCCGGTCATCGCGTTACTGTGTCAGCCGAGCCGCTTTTACCGCCGAGAGAACGACGCTGCTCATGGCGCTGTCAGGATGGCGGCGAGGCTTTTTCGAGTTCGGACAAATCCGCGAGCACTTCGGCGCTATGCTTGGCAGGGTCGACCTTTGAATACACCTTTCGAATAATGCCTGCGGGATCGATGAGAAACGTGTGCCGCGCGGACAGCCGGGCTACGCCGAGATTTACCACCGACCCGTAGCGCTCAGAAAGTTCGCAGTGGGGATCGGCAAGCAGCTTGAAGTGCAGGCCTTCGGCGGAACAGAACTTTTCATGCGAGGCCTGATCCTGGCCGCTAACGCCGAGAATGACAGCGTTTTTTTGCTCGTATAGCGCGAGGTCCTGTTGGAAATTGTGGGCTTCTTTGGTGCAGCCACTTGTGAAGTCCTTGGGATAAAAATACAAAACCACCCAGTGTCCTCGAAAATCCCGCAGCCTCGCCGGTTTGCCGTCTTGCGCGCTTAAGGTAAAGTCTCGAGCAGGCGTCCCCGGGACGGGTGCTTTCGTTCGCTGTCGTGCGGCACGGACCGCAGCAATCCCCAACAGCAACGCGATTGCCGCAATAAAAGCAATAAGAAGCGTCAGCATTCTCATCCCGCTCTATTCCTTTTGACTGAACCAGCCAAAGCCCAGACGCAGCTGAACGGTGTTGATGCCGGGATTGGGAGTGGCCAGGCCGGCATTCGAAATGTGCATGAAGCGGACCTCCGTGCTGAAGTTGTGCTTGCTCCGCAAGAAATGCAGGCCAATGGCGCCGCTTGTGGTGAAATTAATCCGCGAGGTCCCCGCCGGCACCTGAGTATTGGTGAACAGAGTGCCACCGCCAATCTCCAAATAGGGAACAACACTTCCGTGGGTATCGAACGCCCATTTGAACGCGAACGGATTCACGCCCACGCCGTAAGCGGTGTTTTGTTTTTGAAAGACGAGGAACGCCGGAACCGCATCAATAGCGTATTCCAACCGGCCTCGAAGGAAACGGGGGCCATGCGGCGCCGTGAGAATCAAACCATAGCGCAAACCGAGATTCCAAACGCCGTCGCTCGATTGACTGCCGTTGGTGCCGTGGCCGCCGCCGGTCCAAATCTGGACTTCATGCTCGCCTTCGACCGGACCTGCCTGCCCGTGAGCCCCGGGGACACACAGGAAGAGCGCAATGGATAGTAGAACGGAAATTGTTCTTCCCAACGAAGAATCTCCTTCAGGAATTCGATTCCTGGGCGCGGAATGGGATGCACAGAAGATATAGAAAAACGAGCAGAAAGGCGACTCTTTCTCCAGCGAGCAACCGAGTCTTGCCGCGAGTCATTTGAGGTAGGTACGCACGATCTGGACCACGTTGTCGGCGGCCTCTTCCGAGGACTTGGAGTTGCGGGGCATGTGGTTGCGGATATGATCTTCCAGCAATTCGGCCATGAGACTGTTGATGGCACCGCGCGCGGCGGACAGGCGCTGGAGAACCTCGGCGCAAGAGTCGTCGTCGTTGAGCCCGCGCAAAACGCTTTCGAGCTGTCCGATGACCTTCTTGGTGCGGTTGACGAGGTCGAGTTTTTCCCGTGGAAGGTGTGGCATTTTGGCTTGCCTACCCTATGGGGGTATGGTATCAGAGAAACAGGGCAATGCAAGGCGCAAAAGATACACTAGTTCATAGGGGTAAGGGATTTCAAGAGAGCCGTCCGGCGCGGATTCATCATTTGTTTACATGCGCCATTTACCCTTGGCGAAGAGTCCGCGGCAGACGCAAGGCTGAGTCTCGATGGCACTACGGCGATACCTGCAAAAAGCGGTTTGGGCTCTGCTTATCTGTGGAAGCGGACTCTTGCTCGCGTCCGAAGATTTGCGCGCCCAGGAGGAGCCAAAAAAAACAGCGCAAACAGACACGGACGCGCGAATGGAAGCTCCGGATGATCCTCTCCCGACGATGCTCCCACGCATCGAATCGGACCGGCTCTGGCTTTCCGGCCAGTCGAATTTTATCTTTCAGACGCATCCTCCGTTTCCTGCCGCGTATAGCGGGGAAAACAGCCTGAATCCCAATTATGAGAAAGCCACGTCGCGTGTTTTGACGCTGTACACGGGCATAAGGTTGAACGATTCCACCGAATTCCTGCTGGATGTCGAGGAAGCGGGAGGAGAGGCGCTAAGCACTGGCCTCGGTCTGGCGGGCAATACCGATCTAGATATTGTGCGCAACCCCTCGCTCAGCAAGGCCCCCTATCTTGCCAGGGGCATGATCCATAAAGTGTTCGCTTTGAGCAAGGACAAGGTCCTAAACGACCGCAATGTCTTATCCCTGTTCAAGGAGCTTCCCCGTCGGCGCTTGGAAATCCGCTTTGGAAAATTCAGCATGGTCGATTTCTTCGACCAGAATTCCGTGGGTTCGGATACCCATTTTCAGTTTACGAATTGGACCGTCGACAACAACGGTGCTTACGATTACGCCGCCGATACGCGCGGCTACACGGTCGGAGTCACCGCGGACTACGAAGATCGTAATTGGGGGTTCCGTTTCGCCGAGGGCCTGATGCCGAGCGTAGCCAACGGAATCGACCTGGTGTGGAAGCCCTGGCAGGCGCATGCCGAGAACTTCGAATATGAATGGCGCCGCGGTCTGATCCCGGGAAAGCCAGGCGTGATCCGCTTATTGGCCTTCACGAATTACGCAAACATGGGCGTTTATCGCGAGGCCATTGCTCAATTCGCCGCAGGCCTTGTTCCCAGACCGGACATAACGAATCACCCATGGCATATCACGCGCAAGTACGGCTTGGGCATCAACCTGGAGCAGAACGTCGCGCGAAACCTCACCGCCTTCGCCCGTTTCGGATGGGATAACGGCAAAACGGAGTCCTTTGCCTACACGGAAGTTGATCAAACCTTTGCCGGAGGCTTGGGCGCCAACGGTGCGCTGTGGCATCGCCGATACGACCGCGCAGGCGTGGCCGTCGTTACCAATGACATCTCGAAAGATCATCAGATTTATCTTGCCGACGGAGGACTCGGCTTCCTGCTCGGTGACGGCGCGCTCCGTTATGGCCGCGAAAACATCGTGGAAGCCTATTATACCGCCCACGTTTGGCGCGGAATCTACATCGCCCCGGGTCTGCAACACATCAACAATCCAGGCTATAATCAGGATCGCGGGCCAGTGCTCGTGCCATCCCTGCGACTGCATGTGGAATTCTAGACAGCCCCACCCCTCCTCAAATTGCCTTAAGCACCGCTCCTACGAAATGCCTTGGCAGCGGAGCGAAAGTCTGCTAACAAAGTCGGTCCGGTTCCGGCCGTATGACAAAGGTGTAGTCCAAGTCCTTTCCGCTGAATGCGGAGTACGCAGCGACCTTCTTGGGGGAGCACATGAAAACAGAAACTCGCACAACTGTTGCCGCGAAGCTCGCTAGGGTTTGTCGGCTTCTCCTACCCGCGCTGGCCGCGTTTGCGATGACCGCAGGTGGCGTGAGCGCACAAACCGTGGATGAAATCATTTCGAGGAATATCCAGGCACGCGGAGGCCTCGAAAAGCTGAAAGCTATTCGCACTTTGCGGACCACCGTGAGGTTCAGCGTCGGTTCATTTCGCGCCGACTTTCGGCAGGAAAACAAGCGCCCCGGCAAAGTGCGAGAAGAGTTCATCGTCCAGGGCATGGCGCAAATCCAGGCCTACGATGGAAAGACCGGCTGGCAGATTTCGCCCTTCGGTGGGCGCAAAGATCCGGACCTGATGTCGCAAGACGATATGAAGAGCTTGATTGTGGACGGTGACCTGGACGGCCCGCTTGTAGATTACAAAGAAAAAGGACACATCGCAGAGTTAGTGGGACACGACTCCATGGAAGGAACCGATTGTTACAAGATCAAACTCAGCATGAAAAATGGGGACATTCGCTACTACTATCTGGATTCGGATTCCTATCTCGAACTGAAAGTGGAGATTCAGACCACCATCCGCGGCGCCCTCCAGGAATCGGAGCTGTACTACGGAGACTACGAGCAGGTGAATGGAATCTATTACCCGTTTGCAGTGGAGCAGGCGCAAAAGGGAAGTTCTTCTCGCCAGCAGTTTTCCGTTGAAAAGATCGAACAGAACCTGGACCTGGACGATTCCCTTTTCACGATGCCTGCCGCGAAACCAGAAGCGAAGAAGCCAGCGGCTGGAAAATAATCTGCCGCACCAAGAGTTCCCGGATCTGTCTCGATCCAGAGGATGGTTGCGTTACAAGATCGCCGAGGATACCGCCGCTATGAACAAGTCAATTCGCTGTCTTGCTGTGATGATGTTGGTTGCCGGTGCGCCGCTTTTCACCGATCCTGCTCGAGCCCAGGAAGCCAAATTCGATTCGGACACCATTTCTGGCCTGGGCGCGCGGAACATCGGCTCGGCGGCGATGAGCGGCCGCGTGGCGGCAATTGCCGCGGTCAAGGAGAATGGCCGGCTGACCGTGTATGTCGGAGCGGCGAGCGGCGGCGTCTGGAAATCCACCAATGGTGGCACCACGTTCAAGCCCGTATTCGACAAGGAACCCGTCCAATCCATTGGCGCAATCGCCATTGATCCGCAATCGCCCAAGACGATTTGGGTAGGCACCGGCGAAGCCTGGACGCGCAACAGCGTTTCGCTAGGTAACGGCATCTACAAATCAACCGACGGCGGCGACAGTTGGCACAACATGGGATTGCCCAATGCGGAGCGCATTTCGAGAATCCTGGTCGACCCGAAAGACAGGAATACAGTGTACGTGTGCGTGCCGGGCAAGCTTTGGAGCGACAGCGAAGATCGCGGCGTCTACAAAACCACCGACGGCGGCAAAACCTGGGACAAGATCCTGAAAGGTGCGAATCCGTCGACGGGTTGCTCGATGATCTCGATGAATCCCGAGGACCCGAAGGTTCTTTTCGCGGGCATGTGGGATTTCCGCCGGAAAGGCTGGACCTTCCGGTCCGGAGGCGAAAGCCCAACGTCGCCTAGCGGCAGCGGCTTCTTTAAAACTACCGATGGCGGTCGAACTTGGCAGGAACTCGATGAAAAGAGCGCCAAAGGACTCCCGGCAAAACCCTGGGGACGCATTGCTGTGGCCCTTGCTCCTTCAAAACCGGATGTGGTCTACGCCATGATCGAATCGACGCGAAGTGCGCTGTTTCGTTCCGCCGACGGTGGAAAAACCTGGCACGAAGGCGACCGCAGCAACTGGATGGTGTGGCGTCCTTTCTACTTTGCGAATCTAATCGTCGACCCGAAAAACGAAAATAAGGTTTACAAACCCGATCTAAACCTGATTATGAGCGAGGATGGCGGGAAGAGCTTCAGCGGCATTGGCAACGCCGCCCATGGGGACTTTCACGTCGTGTGGGTGAATCCGGACAACACGGATCATCTCATCGCCGGTGACGATGGCGGCCTGTGGTTCTCTTACGATGGCGGCAATACTTGGTGGAAGGGCAACAATCTCCCGATTTCGCAGTTTTATCACGTAAGCGTGGATAACGCCGATCCATACCATGTTTTCGGCGGGCTGCAGGATAACAGTATATGGAAGGGCGATTCGCAATATCCAGGCGGAATTTCCAACAGCCGCTGGGAAAATCTCGGTGGCGGAGATGGCTTCTGGGCATTTGGCGACCCTGCGGACGCCAACTATGTCTACATAGAATCGCAAGGCGGCTACGTCGGCCGCGTGAACCTCAACACGCTCGAAGGCCGGCCCATCAAGCCCGAGCCTAACTACGGGGAAGGGAAGCTGCGATTCAACTGGAACACGCCAATCCACCTAAGCCCCAACGAAAAGGGAACGATTTATATCGGAGCTCAGTTTTTGTTCCGCTCGCGCGACCATGGCCAAACGTGGGACCGCATCTCGCCCGACCTGACCACCAACGATCCCGAGAAGCAGAAGCAGGAAGAATCGGGTGGCGTCACCGTGGACAACTCGTACGCCGAGATGCATACCACCATCTATTCGATCGGCGAATCGCCGCACGACGGACAAACCATCTGGGTGGGCACGGATGACGGCAATCTTCAGCTTACGCGGGATGGCGGGAAATCCTGGTCGAATGTCGCCGGGAATGTGCCAAGCCTGCCGAAATTCTCCTGGGTTTCCTGGGTGGAAGCGGGGCTCTATGACGCGGCCACCACTTATGCCGCCTTCGACCGCCACACGTTTGGGGACATGGAGCCGCACGTCTACAAAACAACCGATTATGGCAAGACCTGGACATCCATCGTCGCAGCCGATAGCGGCGTTCGCGGCTATGCGCACGTGATCAAAGAGGATCCCGTTGCCGAGAATCTCCTCTATCTCGGCACAGAATTCGGCCTATGGATCTCCTTGGATAGCGGGAAGCATTGGGCGCAGTACAAGGGTCATGAGTTTCCGAGTGTAGCCGTCCGCGACATCGTCGTGCATCCCCGCGAATCGGACCTCGTGGTGGCGACTCATGGACGCGGCATTTGGATCGTGGACGACATCACACCGCTGCGCAAGCTGACTCCGGAGGTGATGGGGAAAGAGGCAGCATTCCTTTCTGCCAAGCCGGCGCAGCAAAGGCTCGAGACCAACGGCGGCTGGGCGGACGGGGGCGCCGTCTTCACCGGGCCGAATCCACCGGATGCCGCCGTGATCACTTACTATCAGAAAAAGCGTCACATTTTTGGAAAAATGAAACTGGAAATCTTCGACACGCAAGGCAAGCTCGTTGACACTCTTCCTCCGAACAGCCGCCGCGGCATCAGCCGCGTGGAATGGCCCATGCGGCTCAAGGCCCCGCGTGTTCCGCCTGCCGCCACTGCCGCGTTTGAAGCGGCGCAAGGCCCGCGAGTTATGCCGGGCACCTATACGGTGAAGATGACCAGAGGCACGGAGACGTATCAAACGCAGCTCGTTGTGACGCTCGATCCTCGCGCGAAATTCAGCCTCGAGGACCGCAAGGCGGACCTGGACGCGGCAATGCGGGTTTACCATTTGCTCGGCGACATGAGCTTTGCCGTCGACCGCATCAACGGCGTCCGTGATGCATTGGTCGATCGCAGTGCCAAAGTGAAAAACGATGCGGCCTTCGCGAAGCGGCTCGAGGATCTCTCTCAAAAGGTCGATGAGCTGCGCAGGAAGATTGTGGCTACCAAAGAAGGCGGGGCCATTACCGGCGAAGAACGCATTCGCGAAAAGGCTACGGCACTTTACGGCGATTTCGTATTTTACGAAGGACGTCCTGCCGACTACCAGGTGGCGCGCATCGACTCACTGAGGAAGGAATTGGGGGATGTGGAGGCCGCGTTTGATGGACTTGTCGCGAAAGAACTGCCTGTCGTCAACAAATCGCTTTCACAGAAAAAACTGACGCCTATCGAGCAACTGACCCGGAAAGCCTGGGATGCTGCCAACAGTGAGTCCGGCGGCTCTTCGGGAGCCGGAGACGTGCACGTACCGACGTTGACGACCGCCAAGGCGCTCATGCCTTAAGGTTCTCCGCCGAGAAGATCATTCGCCAATCGGCTGATTGAACTTTGTCCGCGCCACGATGAACTATTTCTCATTCATGCGAGGAATCGGCGAGAAGAGGCTCCTTGCTGCAATATGTCTGCTTATTTTCTGTGGCATGGCGGTCGCTGCGTTTTGGCCCTTTAACCTGCGCCCTCGCAATCACGTGGCCTGGCTAGGCAATGAAAATGGCCTCCGCTTCGGCGGAGGCGGAATCATCTTAGGTTCGGGGAAATTGGAATTCCCCGAATCCGAGATGTCCGGGGGCGCGAGTCTGGAAATATGGCTCGAACCAGCTCAGGATACAGACTCCACCAGCCTGCTTTCATTTTCTCCACCCGCAAATCCGCAGCAACTCCGTCTCCGGCAAGCCCAGAGCTATCTTCTCATTCTCGAGGAGCCCACCACCACCATCCGCCACTCGGCGATGACCTCCCTTTGGGTGCCGCGGGCTTTTCAAGCCCACAAGAAAAAGTTCATTACGGTCAGTTCGGGGGTGACAGGCACAACCGTGTATTTGGATGGAGTTCCAGCCGAGAAGGCGGCTCGCTTCAAAATTACCAGCAAAGATATTTCTGGCCTGCTCATAGCGGGTTGCTCTCCGGACGGGGATGATACCTGGCGGGGAAAGCTGTTCGGACTGGCGATTTTTGACCGCAAAATCACCCCCGCTCAGGTTTCCCGGCACTACCAGGGCTGGCTAGCCGGGCGGCTGGCCGCCGTACGCGATGATCATCCAATAGGCCTGTTCACCTTTGAGGAGCGTGCGGGAAAGCTTGTGCGTAATCGGATTTCTTCCGGGCCGGATCTGATCATTCCGGGGATCTTTACTATCCCATACAAACCATTTTTGAAAGCCTTCTGGAAGGAGTTTTACCCCAACCGGGCTTACCTTAACGACGTTCTCATTAACGTCGCGGGATTCGTCCCCTTCGGCTTCTTCTTCTGCATGTATCTTTCTTCCAGGCAAGCTAGCCGTACGATCGTCGTGGCTACCATTCTTCTGGGTGCCGCTTTCAGCGTAACCATCGAGGTTCTCCAGTGGTTCATCCCCATGCGCGATTCGGGGACGACTGATATTCTGACGAATAGTCTCGGGACGGCCCTTGGAGCGATGCTCTATCGCTCAGGGACTCTTCATGCCTTATTCGACAGACTTGCATCTCGAACGACCGCGTGACAGCCCCCTGGTTGCGGCGAGTGATCCTTTTTCGCCACAGGCGGCATCAAGAACCAGCTCAGCTTAAGGAGTTCGAGCCCAAGTGCGGGGTGGTTTGACAACACCTCGAGTTACACGGCGCCGAGTGCGGGTAATTGGCAGTTGTACGAGGCTAAGGTCATGGTGTTGCGGATCGGCGCGGACAGCACAACCATGGATTCCGGGACTGTGGACCTATTCTCATCCCGTCCGAGACAGGTCTGCCAGATGGCGCGCTACGTCAAAGTGTTGGGGAATACGGCGGAAAACCTCGCGGCACTGCCAGGGACTGAACAAAGTACCGAAGACTGAGAGCGGACGGGAGCTTTCGCGGATTCGTTTCCACTTCATGTCGCGAAAGCTCCCGTCCTAATACTCCTCAAGCTCCTCTTAGCGACCGTCTCATGGGAACGCCAGATACGTCCAGAGGTCGTTCAAATAGCCTGGAGGAGCGCCCGTAGAAGCATCGAAGCCCTCTCCGCCGAACACCCAGACGTAGCGGTTGAACTTAGGTTGCCATATGGCCATGCCGCGGCGGCCGCCGGCGATGTTGTTCACATACGGTATGCCGTTGGTGAGATAGGCGCCGCTCTCGTTGACGTTGCTCAAGCCTTTCCACCAGATCCACTGGCCGCTGCTGGCTTGATATTCCCAAATGTCGTCCAGGAAGCCGACTGGTTGCGTGACCACGGAGCCGTACCCGAAGCCGCCGTAGAAAAAGAGGTTGTTTTTGGGATCGGTCCAGCCCACAGCGCCCCAGCGCGAGCCCGGGAAATTACCGGCAGCTGCAACGGTCTGAGTGCCGTAAGCCCCGTTCTGATTAGCAAGGCCGGTTGTTCCGCCGCCAGAAACCCAGGTCCACTGGCCGCCGCTGAACTTCCACAAGTCGTTCAGGGTCGCGCCTACGCCCGGGGGAACGCTGGTTCCGATGGAGTCAAGACCGAAACCGCCGAAGAGCCACAAGGTTCCGGTGGAGTCGACCCAGAGGACCGCGGTTTGCCGGCCGCCTGGAGCGTTGCTGGCTGCTGCTGTGCCCAGCGTGCCGTAAACACCGTTCTGGCCGGCCAGGTTCGATCCGGACACCCAAGTCCATGTCTTGGCGGCGATGTTGTACTGCCAGAGATCGTTGAGGAGGCTGATCGTGCCCGCGGAGTCCACACCCTGGCCGCCAAAGAGCCAGACGTTGCCCGCGGCGTCCGTGAAGTTGGCGGCTCCCCAACGTCCGCCTGGGAGATTCGTGGTTGCGCCGGTCCCTTGAGTGCCATAGACGCCGCTCTGGTTGAAGTTGCTGGAACCACCCTGCCACACCCAGTTGCCCGCGAAGCTGCCATCATTATTGGAGGCGCCTGGAACGAACTCCCACACGTCGTTGAGTAGTTCCGCCTCTGAACCGGTGGCGGCAAATCCTTGGCCGCCGAACATCCAGAGATTGTCGGAAGCGTCGGTCCAGGTTACGCCGCCCCAGCGCGAGCCTGGCTCATTGACTAAGGGAGCGGGCGCCCCAAGCGCGCCGTATGTGCCGTTTACGTTTTCCCTCATCAACAAGGGCCACGTGTTCTGTACAACAGGACCGGCGTTAACCGGAACCCAGCACGGCCCTGGTATTCCCGCGAAGGGGCACACCGGATCCCAGAACCAGAGGTCGTTCAGGAATCCCGGAACTTGAGCGCCCAGAGTCGACTTCACTGAAAATCCGGAGCCGCCAAAAAGCCATTTCCTGCCCTGGCTATCGCTCCAAGTCGTGGCGAAATCCCTGCCGCCTGGCGTGTTGAGATCGGGGCTGGGAGGAGTTGGCGTGCTTGCTTTGGCATAGTTGTCGGCTTTGTTTGTGTCTCCGATATACCACGAGATCCAGTTCCAGTCGTTGTGCTGACAATCGACGAGCACGTCGGAAACGTTGGCCTTGGCAATGCCGGTGTAATTGAAGACGTTGCAGGGTTCCGGCTGGCTGGTGGGCTGCAAGAACACAGAAACGTTGTAAATGCTGCCGTTCGTAATTTGGGTTGGGAAGGTGAAGCTGGTGTTGCCGGTCACGAAGAGGTCGTCGCCGACGTTGTCTTGCAATTCGACGGTATTGCCCGCGCCGGGAACGAGACCCACTACGGAGCCGCCAATGGTAAAAGCAGGCTGCGGACAAATGATTTGCACATTGTTGACGGGGCCGTTGGCAGTGCCCGTACCGTTGAGCACCGTGCAAGTCTGGCCCGGATTGGAGGGCGGCGTAAGAATCGTTACGGCATAGTTCGACCCTGCCGCGATTGGCGTGGCAAAGGTAAAGGCCAAGTTGCCAGTGCCGGAAATGTTGAGATTGTCCGTGGCGTTGTCTTGCAAAACCATGCCGGTTCCCACCAAGCCGGAAATGGTTCCACCAATCGGGAAGATGTTTCCGCAAGTGACTTGAACGTTCGTGACGTCGGCAAGAGCCGTGCCGGTTGCGTTGGTGACGCTGCAATTTTGCGCGGGGCTAGAAGGCTGCGTCTTGATGGTCACTTTATAGTTGCCGCCACTGGCGATTTTGGTCGCAAATGTAAAAGTACCGCTCTTGGTGATGCTCAGGTCGTCGCCACCATTGTCTTCGAGCACAAGCCCCGTTCCTGTGAGGCCAACTACCGACCCCCCAATCGCGAACGGCCCGGATGACGTTCCGCCGCTGCCTCCGGTTCCACCACTGCCTCCGCTGCCCCCGCTTCCTCCGCTTCCGCCACTTCCAGAACTGCCTCCACTTCCGACAGTGCTACCACCCTTTACGCCGCTGCATGCTGTGGCCGCTAGGCTAACGATGAGTAGATAGGCCACAAAAAATGTCTTGGAGGCGACTTTGCTCACTTGATTTCTCCTTGGATCCACTTCAGTCTTTCCATTCCTGGTGGAGTTTACCGTTCGGCTCATCCCGCCCGCGTCAGCCTTCACGCCTCTCAGGTGGCGTGACAATCGTGTGGCTGCGTATAGACCTGATCCGTCAGCGCTTCGAGGATGCCTTTCTGCAAAGGCAGAATAGATGGGGCTATTTTTGTGGACAATTAGCACATAGGGCATATGTGCCTACGTCATTAGTGACACTTAGGGCTCGCACAAACCAAGCGAAGGCTATGGCGCAAGGGAAAAAAATCGGTGGGTCGGGCGACAGTCTGCCGAGGTTTGTTGCCTGCAAAAGTTAAGTTATAGGTTCTGTGGAATCACGAGAGCGTCAAGCTGCGGTAAGTCCTGAATTCGGTTAGACATCGACACTATGGCGCACTCGCCGGTGCTAAGCGATCCAACCAAAACTGCTTTTCTTTCTCGAACGCTTTCCGATCTTCGCCGGTAACCTTGCGAACCCGGCCCTCCCCCTCCTCAACCGAGACTACTTTCCGCAGCACGCCTTCCTTTGAGGTCAAATAGAGGGTTTGGTCGTTTGTCGTCTCGTTCACAACAAAAAGAACAACGTCGTTCTTGTTTACCGTCGAGACGTCAAACCCCTGGACTACCTTCCCGGTCCGCACCACGCCTTGCCTGACAAGACACTCTTGTTCCTGCGATAGGCCCAGCAGCGTGGAAAGATGCGGCGGCAATTTCGCATTGCGGCCTTCTTGTAAGGTCTTGTCAACGGCCTGAACCATCCTTTTTCGAGCCTGCGCACTCGGCACAGGCCTAACCTGCGCCCGTGTGGCCGACAGCATCATGAAAAGGAAGGCCGCAGCTACCGCCAATCGACTCGACCATGCTCCGTCGGCTTTCGACACTTACTCCTCCCATCCAATCGACCGCAATGCCAATTCTCCCGGCTGGTAAAGGACACTCGCTCCGTAACCGGGTCGTCGCCCTACTCCGACTATCATACTCACACACAGGGTGCCCACTTCCATACTTTCCCATTGCAACGCTGGCTATGGGTTTGGCCTGAGATTGGAGGAGGCGGGGATCGGAGTTATCCCAGACACCGCCGCTGACCAACCATCCTTCTAACTCCAGAGGCGGTCCCAGGACCGTTCATTGTCCCATTGCGGCGTGGGCTCGAAGTAGCCCGTGCCTGGGGCCAAGTGCTGTCGCGCTACATCTTCGTTCAGGGTCACGCCGAGACCAGGACGATCAGGCACAGCGATCCACCCATGATTGACGATCGGAGTGCTAACCCCTTCTTGGACTATCGATGACCACCAGGGCACGTCGAGGGAGTGATTCTCGAGTGCCAGGAAATTTTGTGTGGCTGCCGCGCAATGTACGTTCGCCATGCAACAGACCGGAGTTCCGGCAAAGTGCATAGCCATGGGTACCCCATACTCTTCCGCCATATCTCCGATCTTGTGAGTCTCAAGGATGCCGCCAGACGTGGCCAGGTCCGGGTGAATCTTGCTGACGGCATGCGTTTCGCACAGGACACGAAACGGTTCCTTCAGGTAAATGTCTTCGCCGGTGAGGATGGGGGTGGGGCTTTCGTCCGAAATCTCCTTGAGCAAGTCCGTATAGGTCCAGGGAATCACATCCTCCATCCACGACAAATTATATTTTTCGTAAGCTTTGCCGAGGCGAATAATGGACTTCACGCCGAGATGTCCGAGATGATCCATGGAAAGTGGGACCTCCATCCCCACGGCATCGCGCACGGCTGCAACGTATTGCTCGAGCATGGCAATGCCTTTGTTGGTGACTTCCATTGCCAAGAAAGGGTGGGGAAGCTGGCTCATTTGCCATTGGTTCAAGTCCGAGGGATTGGTGACCGTGCCGGGCGTGTCGGCGACCATCTCGACGCCCAGGTCCATCTTCAACCAAGTTAGTCCCATTCCTTCTTTGCGCTCCTTCATTCGCTGCGCGTAAATCTTGGGATCCTTGGATTCCTCGGTATCCGCATAGATGCGAATCTTGTCGCGGAATTTGCCGCCAAGCATGGCGTAGACCGGAGCGTTGTAAACTTTGCCCGCGATGTCCCACAAGGCCATTTCGATGGCACAGACTCCGCCGCCCTGGCGCGCGTGTCCGCCGAACTGCTTGATCTTGCGGAAGATTTTGTCGATCTGTAACGGATTCTCGCCGAGGATGCGGCTTTTCAAGAAAAGAGCGTAAGTCGGGCTGGCGCCGTCGCGAACTTCGCCGAGCCCGCTCACGCCTTGGTTGGTATCGATTCGAATCAGAGGACAAGGACTCGGCCCGGGCTTCACAATGGTGGCCACACGAAGGTCGGTAATCTTCAGATCCGAAGGTCGCGAGTTGGTATTGACGCCTTTGGGATAAGCGTCCATCGTCTCGCCCATGAGCAGGGAACTGCCCAGAGCGGCAGCGGAGGATTTCAAAACTTCACGGCGATCGAGCAGCTGGCGGTGGTCATTGCGCATGGTCTTCCCTCATTTCCCGGAGCAGTTTTGCATACTTCCTGCAAAACAAGCAGTTGCCTAGCATCACGCGAAAGCTGTCAGCGCCGCGCGAACTTTTTCATTGCTTCGCCGATGAACTTCGACCATTTCCGGAGCGACGGCAAGACAATACAGAGATTGCCGCCTCGAGACAAGGTTCGCGTTTGACAAATCCGAGGTCATTTGAGAGTTTTCGGGGCGCGGCAGGGAAGGATTGAGTTACGAGAGCACGTCTCGCTCCCGAGATAGTCGCAATCGAGATACTCGCCACGTTGGAGGTCCCATGAAAAGCACTGTCGTTCGTCTTCTTGGCAGCCTGAGCGTCAAGGCGGCTCTTTGCGTAAGTGTCATGACGTACGTTGCGCCCGCATCGACACGGGCGCAACTACTGAGCTTCTCCAAACAGGATCTGGTGGATTACACGGCGCAGGAGCCATTCGATCGTCTTCCCGACGGCAGACCCAAGGTGCCTAACGACCTCCTCGAACGCGCGCGGGAACTTTCCTCCGAGGAAATTTGGGCCGTTCTTGAGCAGCGGGGCTTCCACAATCAGTACGCCGACGGATTCCAGATACTGCATCCGGGCAAGCCCATGGTCGGACGAGCTTTTACAGTGCAATTCATGCCCCTTCGCCCTGACGTTGACGAAATCGCCAAAGACAAAGCCAAAAACCACGGCATCCCGAGGCTTATGAATCAGACGGCGATCGACATGCTGCAACCCGGCGATGTGCTGGTGGTGGACATTTTCGGCAAAAAGGTAAACGGAACCATCGTTGGCGACAACCTCTTTTACTATGTGATGAGAGCGACCAACGGGAGCGGGCTGGTTGTCGATGGAAGCATCCGCGATCTCAACGGCATTTCGGAGATCGACATGCCCGCCTATTTCCGGTCCGCCGACCCAACTCCCATCGGCAATGTCATGCTGACAGGCATCAATATTCCGGTGCGCATCGGTGGCGTAACCGTGATGCCGGGTGACCTGGTTGTTGGCGACCGCGAAGGCCTGTATTTCATTCCACCGCAACTGGTGAGAGAGGTTCTTGATCGTTCCGATGAGATCCACATTCATGATGAGTGGACAAAAAAGAAGTTTGACGAAGGGAAGTACAAGTCGAGCGAGATTTACTCGACTCCAAGCGACCCAAGGTTGCTCCAGGAATATCAAGAGTATTTGAAGAGACGTCTGGAGGAGATTCGAAAGCAACGAAGCGCAAAATAGCGGAGGAAGAATGACGCACTTTGGAATGAAGTCACGCGCGGCATTGCTTTCGAGGCACGTAAACCACGCCCGTCTCGCCGCGACATTCTCAGCAAGGCTCTATCGCTTCAACCTTTTCCTACGCGGCTACGGCAAAGGATGTGCGTTCGAGGTCCCTGGTAGACGCACGGCGATGAGGGACATCTGTTCCAAGTCGGGATAGTGCCCTTCTGCGTCCGGTTTTCGTTCCGCGGAGGGGATCTGCTGAAGGGTCGTCTCGGCCGGCAGGATCTTGCTGAAATACTTCTTGTAGACCTTTGCAAAGAGCGGACTATCCGACAAGTCGTCCAGGTAAAT